>Ga0172368_10004025_pt1 | contig 17327 bp, 14 predicted proteins | sample Lak11m_FD_114540 | JGI IMG/M metagenome (GOLD analysis project Ga0172368, IMG submission 114540) | Freshwater microbial communities from Kabuno Bay, South-Kivu, Congo - kab_022012_11m | ecosystem: Environmental > Aquatic > Freshwater > Lake | place: Democratic Republic of the Congo: South-Kivu...
CCCCCCTGCCCCCCTCTCGTTTCGCTGCGAATCCCGACAAAAACAAGAGCGTCGGGATTCTTCGCGAAACGCGAGGGGGGGGATCGTGGCCGCCCGACCCGCGACGAATTCAAGCACTGCGGGCTCCCCCCTCGCGTTTCGGACGCTCTTGTTCTTGTCCGAAACGAGAGGGGGGCCGGGGGGGGAGAGCCTTCCCGGCGACCTCAGCCCGCGCTCAGCTCGCGGAACCGCTCCAGATAGCGCCGTTCCGCCTCGTCGCACGTCCAGGGCTCGATGCGTTCCGGATACGGCTCGACCGCGCCGTCCCAGGGCGCCGGCTCGGGCGCCATGAGGTCGCGCTTCTCGGTGAAAAGCATCCGCACATCCGCTTCGCGCACCGAAGCGGGCATGCGGGACGCAAGGCCGAAGCGATCGCACATCGCGCGCTCCACGGCGCGCTCCGCCTCGCGGTAGGCGGCGAACTCCGGCAGGCGCTTCAGGGGCTGCGGCAGGTCGTGTACGTACGCCTCCGACGCGTCGTGCAGAAGTCCCCACAGCGAGTCCTGCCGCGGCACCGCGAGCGAGACCCGCACGCAGTGTTCCGCCACGCTGTAGAAACGCCGGCAGTGACCCGTGAAGCGGCAGAGGTTCCCCAGCGCGTGCGCGATGTCCTCGACCCGCATGCGTTCCGCGATCGGCGCAAGAGGGAAGAACTGCACTCCGGTGAAGGTCTGGATCCAGCCGCCGCGGCGCATGGCGCGCTTGTACCACGGAAAACGCGAAACGGCGGCCCGTGGTTCGACAGGCTCACCATGAGCGAGGCCGCCGCTTCGACGTGCGGCCCCGCGGCCGCGGATGTCCGCCTCCGTGCGCTACACGACGCCCTGCGCCAGCATCGCGTTCGCGACCTTGATGAACCCGGCCACGTTCGCGCCCTTGACGTAGTTCGTGAAACCCTCGTCCTTGCCGTGCTCCACGCACGAGCGGTGGATGTTCACCATGATCTCGTGCAGGCGGCGGTCCACCTCCTCGCGCGTCCAGCTCAGGTGCATGGCGTTCTGCGCCATCTCCAGGCCGCTGGTGGCGACGCCGCCCGCGTTGGACGCCTTGCCCGGCGCGAACAGGATCTTCTTCGCGAGGAACGCCTCGACCGCCTCCGGCGTGCTGGGCATGTTCGCGCCCTCGACCACGCACGTGCAGCCGTTCGCGAGCAGCGTGCGCGCCGCCTCGCCGTCCAGCTCGTTCTCGCACGCCGTCGGGAACGCCACGTCGCACTTCACCGTCCAGGGCATCTTCTCGGTGATCGTCGCCTTCGGGTAGCGCTCCACGTAGTGGTGCAGGAAGCCGCCCCTGGCGCTCGCGGGCTTCTTGCGGTTGAACACGAGGTCCTTGGTCCACGCGAGCTTCTCGGCGTCGATGCCGTCCAGGTCCACGACCGTGCCGTCGTAGTCGCGCATCGCGACGACCCGGCCGCCCAGCGCGTGTACCTTCTCGACGGTGTGCAGTCCGACGTTGCCCGCGCCCGAGATGACGCAGACCTTGTCCTTGAAGCTCTCGCCGCGCGTCGCGAGCATCTCCTGCGCGAAGTACGTGGCGCCGTAGCCCGTGGCCTCGGTGCGCACCAGCGAGCCGCCGAACTCCAGACCCTTGCCCGTGAGCACGCCGGTGAACGCGTTGCGAAGTTTCTTGAACATGCCGAACAGGAAGCCGATTTCGCGGCCGCCCACGCCCAGGTCTCCGGCGGGCACGTCCGTGTCCTCGCCGATGTGGCGCCACAGCTCCGTCATGAACGCCTGGCAGAAGCGCATGACCTCGTACTCGCTCTTGCCGCGCGCGTCGAAGTCGCTGCCGCCCTTGCCGCCGCCCATCGGGAGGCCCGTCAGTGCGTTCTTGAACGTCTGCTCGAAGCCCAGGAACTTCAGCACGCCCAGCGTCACCGTGGAGTGGAAGCGCAGACCTCCCTTGTACGGCCCGATGGCGCTGTTGAACTGGCAGCGGTAGCCGCGGTTCACCTGCACCTGGCCCTTGTCGTCGACCCAGGGCACCCGGAACATGACGACGCGCTCGGGCTCGACCATGCGCTCCAGGATCTTCGCCTGGCGGTAGACGGGGTTCGTCTCCACCACCGGCATGACCGACTCCAGCACCTCCCGGACGGCCTGGTGGAACTGGGGCTCCGCGGGGTTGCGTGCGACGACCTCCGCCATGAACGACTCGACCGACCTGCTCATCGGGAACTCCGTGGGGTCCGCGCGCGTGCGGTGCGGACCGCCGGGCGAGGAGCGGCAGCCCTCCGGGGCAGCCGATCCGGGCCGGTGCGCCTGCGCCGGCCTTGGAAGCGCGCGGAGGTCTACCGCCGGCGGGACAAGGGGTCAATTCCCGGCGGCGCCCGATCGCCCGCCCGGTGCGCCGGCGAGCCGTCGGCGGTGCGCCACTCGTGTGATAGGTCATTCACACGCACCCGTCCCCGCACAAGTACCGAGTGCGCTGCGTGCGCCGGCCCGCGCGCGCCGCTTCCGATGTAGGCTGCGCCGCTTTTCGGAGGGCGCCATGGGACAGCGCGGGATCCTGCTGGGCGACGAGGCGGTGGCTCACGGCGCCGTGGACGCGGGCATCTCGGGCGCGTACTCGTATCCCGGCACTCCGGCCACCGAGATCCTGGAGGCGGTGCAGGCCATCGCTCGCTGCGGCGGGCCCGCGGTACACGCGCGCTGGAGCGCCAACGAGAAGGTCGCGCTGGAGGAAGCCGCCGGGATGTCGTACGCCGGCGCGCGCTCTCTCGTGTCGTTCAAGCACGTGGGCCTCAACGTCGCCGCCGATCCGTTCGTGAACCTCGCCGTGTCGGGAGCGCACGGAGGGCTCGTCGTCGCGGTCGCCGACGACCCGTCCATGCACAGCTCGCAGAACGAGCAGGACTCGCGCCACTACGCCGATTTCGCCCAGATTCCTTGTCTGGAGCCCGCGGATCCGCAGCACGCGTACGACCTGACGCGCGAGGCGTTCGACGTGTCCGAGCGCTTTTGCATCCCCGTGCTGCTGCGGCTCGTCACAAGGCTCGCGCACAGCCGCGCGATCGTGACGACGGGCGATCGGCGCGCGCAGAATGCGCCGCGGTGGACCGACGATCCCTCGCCCTTCACGCTGCTGCCGTCGAACGCACGCAAGGCGTACGCCGCGCTCCTGGAGAAGCAGCCGGCGCTCGCGCGCTGGAGCGAGGATCACCCCGGAAACGTGCTGGAAATCCGCGGCGACGGAAGGCCCGGCATCGTGGTCGCGGGCAGCGCCGCGGGCTACGTGCGCGAGGCGCTCGGTGCGCGGCTCTCCGGGTACAACGTCCTGTGGATTGCCGCGTATCCGATTCCGTCCGGGAAGGTGCGTGCGCTCGCGGAAAAGAGCGGCGAAGTGCGCGTCGTGGAGAACGGCTACCCGTTCGCGGAGCAGCGCATTGCGGCGCTGTCGAAGGTGCCGGTGCTGGGGCGTCTCACGGGAATGCTGCCGCGCGCGGGCGAGCTGAATCCCGACCTCGTGAAGAAGGCGTTCGACGTGCCGCCGTGCAAATCGCTGCACGTACACGAGGCCGAGCTTCTGCCCGTGGCGCGGCCCCCGCAGCTCTGTGAAGCGTGCCCGCACATCGACACATTCGAGGCGCTCAAGGAGGCGCTGCGCGATCATCCCGACGCGCGCGTCATGGGCGACATCGGCTGCTACACGCTCGGATACTACCCGCCGCACCGGGCCATCGACTCGTGCCTGTGCATGGGCGCAGGCATTTCGATGGCCATCGGCGCGCGCCACGCGGGCAAGCGGCCCGTCGTCGGCGTCATCGGCGACTCGACCTTCACGCACTCGGGCATGACGCCGTTGCTGGACGCCGCGCGCGAGAACACCGACGTGAAGGTGATCATCCTCGACAACGGCATCGTCGCGATGACCGGCGGGCAGCCCACCATGGCCGCGGGCGAGGAGCTGTCGAACATCGTCGCGGGCTTGGGCGTCAGGCGCGAGCGCATCCGCGTCATCGTGCCGCTGCCGAAGAACCGCGACGAGAACGTGCGCGTGCTGCGCGAAGAACTGGCCGCCGAGGGCCTGTCGGTCGTCATCGCCAGCCGCGCATGCGTCACGTACGCCAGGGCGATCAAGGAGCAGCGCCGGGCATCCGCGGAGGGCGATTCATGATTCGGCCGCGAACTGCCGCTGGTTCCACCACCAAGACACGAAGACACCAGGAAGATCGATGTTCTTGGTGTCTTCGTGCCTTGGTGGTGATCGCTGTTCCCGAATCATCCGCGGAGGGCGCATGAGTCCCCCTGTTTCCATGGACATCGTGCTGTGCGGCGTGGGCGGCCAGGGCATCCTGTCCATCGCTTACGTGCTGGACAACGCCGCGATGGAGGCCGGTCTGCACTTCCGACAGTCGGAAGTGCACGGCATGGCGCAGCGCGGCGGCGCGGTGCAGGCCACGGTGCGCATCTCGCGGACCGAGGTCAACGGAGAGCTTGTGCCCTCCGGGTCTGCCCGCCTGGTGCTCTCCGTCGAGCCGATGGAGTCGCTGCGCTACCTGTCGATGCTCGCGCCCGACGGCACCGTCGTCACGGACCTGACGCCGCACGTGAACGTCGCGGACTATCCGCCGATGGATCGGCTCTGCGACGCGCTGTTCCGCGTGCCGCGGATGCTGGCGCTGGACGGCGATCGGCTCGCGCGCAAAGCCGGCACGGCGAAGGCGCAGAACATGGTGATGCTCGGGGCCGCATCGCCGCTGCTGCCGCTGGAGCCCGCTCTGCTGGAAAAGCACGTGGCGGGGCTCTTCGGTGCCAAGGGCGGACGCGTGGTCGAGGCGAATCTCGCGGCGTTCCGCATCGGCCGGGCGGCGGGGACGCTGTACGGCGCGCTCGTCGCGGACGGAGCCCCGGCGGCCGCTGCGGCGAGGCTGGTGGCGCGCATGGACTTCGACGCCGCGCCGGTAGTGGATGCCGATGTCGCGGCATGGCGCCGTCTGCTTGCGCGTCCGGATGCAGGCGAAATCGCCTCGAAAGCGTTCATCGCGGGGGTCCCGTTCGGGCACGACGCGCCGTCGGCGGCGAAGCTCGCCGAGGCGTGACGGAGGACTCCCGTGCAGGCTGCCGTCGATCTGCTGCGCGACCTCGCAGCGCGCGCGCTGGCCGAGAACCGCTCGGTCCTCATGGAGCACGAGGTCTACTCGGTGCTGCGGGAGGCCGGACTCCCCGTGCCGGAACATGCGCTGGTTGCGCCCGGCGGCGCAGTTCCGGCTTCGATGCGCGGAGCAGTGGTCGTGAAGATCGCGTCACCGGACATCCTGCACAAGTCGGACGTCGGCGGCGTGCGGTTCGTCGACGACGCGGCGGCCGTGACGCCGGATGCTCTAGGCGTGTTCGTACGCGCAGCGTCGGCAGCGTTCGAAACCAAGGAGAAAAAGGCTCCGGACGTGCGCGGTGCTCTGGTGATGCGACGCGTCGCATTCGACGCCGCGCGCCTCGGCGCCGAGGTCATCGCCGGTCTGCGATGGAGCCGCGACTTCGGCTTCGTCGGCATGATCGGCTTGGGCGGCGTGAAGACCGAGGTCTTCGGATCGCGCCTGCCTCGCGCCGAGGCGAACGCGATCTTCGACCCGCTGCGTCCCGACGACGCGATGCGCGAAGTGCGTGCGACGCTCGCGTACGCGGACCTGGCCGGCAACCTCCGCGGCAGCACGCGGATTGTGGACGACGAGGCATGGCATCGGCTTCTCCTGCTTTTCGAGGCCATTTCGCGTGCGCTGGCACCGGTCGGTGCGGCCGGAAATCCTGCGATCCTCGAACTGGAGATGAACCCTCTCGTCGCCGACGGCACCGGAGTGCTGGTGCCTGTGGACGCTCTTGCACGTCTGAGACGCGCTGTCGCGGCGCCGCCCTTGCGCCCGCTGCACAAGCTGGAGAAGCTGTTCCGCCCGCGCACCGTCGCCGTGGCCGGCGTATCGGCCAAGGGCGTGAACATGGGGCGGATCATCCTGCGCAACCTGCTGCGCGACGGATTCCCTCCCGAGCGGCTGTACGTGCTCAAGCCCGGCGACGAGACCGTCGACGGAGTGCGCTGCACGGCACGGCTTCCGGAGCGCGTCGATATCGCCGTGCTCGCCGTGGCGGCGCCGGCGGTGCCCGACCTGGTCGATGCGCTTGCAGGCGAAGACAGGGCGGAAACGATCATCGTGGTACCGGGCGGCATGGCGGAGAAGGAAGGCGGTGCGTCGCTGCAGAAGCGCATCGAGGATTCCGTCGCACGCTCGCGTTCGCGGCCCGGTGGCGGGCCGCTCGTGTGCGGTCCCAACAGCATGGGCGTCGCGTGCGCCGTGCACCCGCTCGACACGACGTTCATCCCCGAGCACAAGCTGCCGAGGCCGGCCGGCGCTCCGGGCAACCTCGCGTTCGTCAGCCAGAGCGGCGCATTCACCATCACGCGCATGAGCCACCTGGCACGCCTTGCGCCGCGCTACCTCGTGAGCGCGGGCAACCAGATGGACCTCGCCGTCTCGGACTACGTCTCGTTCGTCGCGCGGGATCCCGAGGTGCGCACGATCGCGGTCTACGTGGAGGGCTTCCAGCCGGGCGACGGCGCGCGTTTCCTGGACGCGGCGCGAGCGGCAGTGAAAGACGGACGCACCGTCGTCCTGTACAAGGGCGGGCGATCGCCGGAGGGACGGGGAACGGCGGCGGGCCACACCGCGTCGATCGCGGGCGACTACCGCACGGCGTGGCACCTGGCGCGCGCGGCGGGCGTGCCCGTCGCGGAGTCTTTCGGCGAGTTCGATGCGCTTGTGAAGACCGCCTGCACCATGGCGGGACGTCCCGTACGGGGCCGCCGCGTGGCGCTCGTGAGCAACGCGGGATTCGAGGCAGTCGGCATGGCCGACAACCTCCGCGGCGAGGGACGCGGACTGGCGCTCGCGAAGCCGGCACCCGGGACGCTGCAGCGAATCCGCGCGGCGCTGGCGCGCGAGCGCGTCGACGCGCTGGTGGACGTGCGCAACCCCATGGACCTGACGCCGAGCGCGACCGACGCGCTGCACGTCGAGGTGGCGCGCGCGTTCCTGGCGGACCCGGGCGTGGACGCGCTGGTCGTGGGAGCGGTGCCCATGTCGCCGGCGATGGCGACGCTTGCGCATGCGGAGAACCCCGCGGAACGACTGGCGAATCCGGCGAGCGTCGCGCACGGCTGGCCGGCGCTGCTGCGCGAAACGGACAAGCCGGTGGTCGCTGTGGTCGACGCCGGAAGCCTGTTCGACCCGCTCGTCGAGGCGCTGGAGGCCGGCGGCCTGCCGGTGTTCCGCGCCGCGGACGAGGCGGTGCGCGCGCTCGGGGCGTACGTGGAGGCGAGGCTCGCGGCGCAGCGGGTGGAGAGCGCGTAGGGTGCGGCGGCACGGGCCGTTCCCGCTCTTCGCAGGCGGCCCGGCACGAGTCGCACCGAGTTCCACGTGCTCGGGAATTCCCGTCCGGCTCAGCCCTCCCAGCCCGCCGTGAGCGACCCCCAGAACATGAGCCCGTCGGCGAAGCTCTTGCCGACGAGGTTCGACCACCCGGCGTTCACGCCCGGCGCGAGCGTGAAGTCGCCGACTTTCCATGCGAGCTTCGCGCCGGCCATCGCGTCCCAGACCTGGTCGTCGCCGAAGTTGCCGGTGGCGAGCTTGTAGCCCATGCAGCCTGCGAACTGGAGCGAGATCGCGCCGGAGAGCTCGAAGCCCTTGCCGACCATCGGATTGAAGTAGACGTAGCCTTGATCCGCCGCCGCCGCGGGCAGGGGCCGGTACCAGAACACCTGCAGCTTCGCGTCGACGAGCCCCGCCCAGGCCAGAGCGAGGAAGGGGTCCGCATACGCGAGGAAGTCGACGCCCGTGCCCGCCCGCGTGCCGAACGGATACGTGTACGCGTTGGCTCCGACGGTGCCGGTGAACGGACCCGCGGGGAACTCGAAAGCCGCGAAGAGATCCTGTTCCGCTCCCGAGCCGTCGTCCATGCGGGCGCGCACGTCGCCGGTGAGCTGGAACGCGGTGAAATAGCCGATCGTGAAGGGACCGCGCGACCACGACAGCGTCGCCGAGGTGAATAGGTGCTGCACTCCCTGCGGCTCGACGGGCCCCTGGAACAGGTTCGCCCCGCGGAAATAATAGAGGGAGCCCAGACCCAGTTCGACACCGATCCCGAGACCCTCCGCCTCTTCTCCCGCGGCCTCGGAGGCGGCGGGTTCCGTCGGGACGGCGGTCGGTTCGGCCTGTTCGGCCGGCTCGTCGGCCCGCGCGCCCGTCGGGCCGTAGGCGAAAAGAAACAACCCAACTGCAAGCCGGAAGACAGCGCTGCGTGCGGGCATGTACACCTCCGAACGTCGGAAGACCGCATCCTGACGGAACAGGCCACCGCGGGCAAGCCCTCCCCGCCGAATCGACGCGTCTCCTGCGCAAAGACTCGGGAGGGTATCGAGCCGGGCGCAAGGGGACCCGGTTTGCCGTCCCCGCCTCGGGACGACTCGACGTGCCCCTCGGGACGTCTCTTGCGGACACTCGCCAGAACCTCGCCGAAAAGGCCGGTGGCCGAGGAAGCCCCTCGCTGCGCTCGGGTTCCGTCCCGTCGCTGCGCTCGGGGTTCTGATGTGGGCGCCGCCACGCCGGATTCCGGAACTCGGACCGAAGGGAGGGGACTGAACCCCGAGCGCAGCCAGGTGCGTCGGCCCCGCTTGCGGGCGCGCACAGCTTGTCGACGCAGGTCTCGCTAGAGGAAGACGCAGCCGACGTCGAGCAGGCCGCCCAGGCGCACGGTGTCCCACCCGCCGCGGGAGCCGGCCCACCACAGCGCGCCGACGCCGATGCTCAGGCCGGGATCGCCGCTCGGGTGCAGGCGCGCTCCGGGCACGAGTCGGATCGCGCTGTCGCCGCCGGCCAGGTCGCGCCGCCCGTCCACCTGCAGCGCGAGGCGGAAATGCGGGTCGGGCGATACCGAGACGAGCGCGTCGAACAGGAACGTCGGCCGGAACGGCTCGAGCTCGCCCAGGAGTCGGTCGACGCCGATGCCGGTGCGGACCTGGGTGGACCAGCGCCCCGCCGCCATGGCCCACGCCAGCGCCGCGTGTCCCCCGCTGTCGGTCGCCATCTGCCCGTTCGTCGGAAGCTGCGCGGCCCCCTCCAGGGCCAGGCGATGGTCTTCTCCCAGCCCCACGGGAACCTTCAGCCGCAGCCCGAAATGGTCGGTGTGCGCGAAGGCTCCGGCTCGGAACGCGAAGAGCGGGGCCACGAGGTCCACGGCGTAGGCGGAAAGCTGGAGATACTGGTCGAAGTCGAACGCTCCGGCCCGTGCGCCCGGCACCTGGACCACGCGGGCCGACATCTCCGGCAGCACGCCCGGGACGAGCAGCGGCTCGGCGAAGCGACGGTGGCGCTCGCGCAGTGCGAGCCAGAATTCCTGCGAAAGACGCTGTTCGACGTCCCCCGTCCAGTGCGCCGGCGTGCGGACCGCGTCGCCGGGCACGACGGGCGTCTCCCGCAGGGCGACATGGTCGGCGACGGGGCGCGCGCGGCCGTCGAAGCGCCTGCCCTGTTCGTTCAGCAGTCGACACTCCTCGGAGGACAGGCGCAGCGCGGGGGTGCCTTCCTCGTCGGTGGCGACGACTCCCGCGCACGGAAGGGAGGGCTCTTCAGCCACAGCGACCTGGCATGCGATCGCTAGGCCGCCCAGCAGCCGGACCGACACGCCCATGATCCCCCCCGCCCCGCGCGCGCAGGCGCACGCCGGCAAAGGATGGGAGCGGTCGGCGGCGGCTGCAAATCGGGGTCGGTGCCACGGGAGCGGCGGGGCGAGTCTGCCGAACCGCGGCCGCCCCGCGGTGCCGGCGACCCCGGGGCATCGCGGAGCGTGGAGAGGAGTCCCGCTCAGGCCTCGGGCGGTTGCGGCCCGGCGGGCGCCACGGCGGTGGGCTCGGCGCTCGCGGCGGGTTCGACCGGTGCCGCACCGGATGCGACGGCGGGCTCCGCGGGCGGCTCCGGCGCAGCGGGCGCCTTGGCGACGGCCACGGACGCGGGACGCAGCAGCCGGTCGCCGATGCGGTAGCCTTTGACCATCTCGATGCTGACATGGCCGTCGGGCACGGCATTCGTTTCCTGCTGCAGGATGGCCTCGTGCAGCGCCGGGTCGAACGGCTGGCCCGCGGAGGTGAAGGGCTCCGCGCCGTGCCGCGCGAGCACTTCCAGAAACTGGCGCACCACGAGCTTCACGCCGTCGAGCAGCGGACCGCCCGTGCCGGATCCGTCCGCCATGGCGATGGCGCGCTCCAGGTTGTCCATGACGGGCAGGAACGACTTGAGGAGCCGCTCCGACGCGTACCGGATCTGCTCCTCCTTCTCGCGGGCGGCGCGCTTGCGCTGGTTGTCCAGGTCCGCGGCGGTGCGCAGCAGCCGGTCGTGGTCCTCGCGCAGGCGTTCCTGGGTCTCGCGTGCGCGCGCGACGGACTCGTCCAGCAGGGCCTGGAGCCGGCGCACCTCCTCCTGCAGCGCCTCGACCTCTCCAACGGCCTCCCCCGCGGCTTTCTCCGCCTCGCCCGGCTCGTCCGCCGGCGCAGCCTGCGGCTCGGGCGCCTCGGGCGTCCCCTGGCGCGCATGCGCCTCCGCCTCGCGCCGCTCCACGGCCGCCAGCGCCTCCGCCACGGCCTCATCGGGAATGTCCACTTTGTAGCCGCCCGTGTCCGTCACGATCGAAACCTCCTGGCCCTTGCCTCTCCGAAAGCCGAAAGTCGAAAGCCGAAAGCCGGTTTTTTCACTCGCCCAGCACCCGCGACAGCGCGCGGGCCGTGTACTCCACGATGGGGATCACCCGTCCGTACGCCATGCGCGCCGGCCCGATGACCCCGATGGCGCCCAGCACGGTGCCCGCGCCGCCGTACGGCGAGGCGACCACCGCCAGCGCGTCGGCGCCCTCGATGCCCGTCTCGCGGCCGATGAAGAGCATCAGCTCGCCCGCCTCGGCCGCGCGCGCCAGCAGCGAGGCGATGCGCTGCTTCTCCTCCAGGGCGCGCATGGTGCGCCGCACCTGCTCCACGTCGGCCAGGGTCGGCTCCTGCACGAGCGACGCGCCGCCCTCCAGCACGAGTCCCGGCCGATCCGGCTCCGGCTCCAGCGCGCGCGCCCCCAGCTCCAGCGCGCGCCGGGCCGCCTCGTCGGCGCGGGCGCGTTCCGTGGCCAGCTCCGCCAGCAGCGCCTCGCGCAGCGCGCCCAGGGTGCCGCCCTCGCCTTCGCGCAGCCTCTCGGCCAGATAGCGCGAGGCACGGTCCAGCTCGGGCTGGTCGATCGCGAAGTCGATCTGCAGCAGACGGTTGCGCACGGCGCCGCCGCGCGTGACGCACACGGCGAGCACGCGATCCTCGCGCAGGCGCACGAATTCCACGGTGCGCACGGGCTCGTCGGCGTCCGGGGGCGAGGCGACCCCCGCAAGGCGCGTCAGCGCGTGCAGCAGCGCCGGCGTGCGCGCGAGCAGATCGTCCGCCGGCTCGACGCCGCGCGCCGGGTCGTAGCGCGCGTCGATGACGTCCCGCTCGCGCGCACCCACCGGCTGCAGGCGCACGAGCGCGTCGACGTAGAGCCTGTAGCCCTTCTCGGTCGGGATGCGGCCGGCGCTCGTGTGGGGCTTGTCCAGGTAGCCCAGCGCCTCCAGGTCCGCGAGCACGGCGCGCACGCTGGCGGCCGACAGGTCGATGCCGGGCTGGCGCGCGAGCGTCAGGGAGGCGACGGGTTCGCCGGTCTCGGCATAGCCGCGCACGACGGCGCGCAGGATGCGGCGGGCGCGCGCGTCCAGTTCCTCGGCGGCGCGGCGTCCGGGCGCACCGGGCTCCAGCAGTCCGTCGGGCCTCGTGCCGTCGTCGCGTCCTGCGCTCATGCGCGTCGCCGTTCCCTGTCCGGCGCCCCGGTGCGGTCAACCGCCGGGCGCCGCCGGATCGTCCCGTGCGGCCCGGCAGGCGTGCTCGGCCGGCGCCGGCGGGGGCGGGAAAATAGGCCCGGGGTGGAGGGCTGGCAAGGCGGATCGTCGGACCTGCCGCCCTCCGGTTTTCCGCTGCCCGGCCGCGGGCGCAGGAAGGAACCCGGCACTTCCGCGCCGGGCTCCTTTTCGGCCGCATCCGGACGAGCAGAAAAAGAGAAAAAGGGCTTTCCGGTTCGTTCAGGTTCAGGTTCGCGAGCACCGCGGCAGAAAGAAAGTCCGGCCCCCTCCCCCGCCCTCCCCCGAAAGAACCCGGGGGAGGGAGTGTGCGCTGAAAGCGCCTCCGGCGCCTTCTCCCTCCCCCGCGCTTTTTGCGGGGGAGGGTCGGGGAGGGGGCCGCCTTTCATGTCAGCGGCGCGCGGCAGCGGGTGGATGGCGCGGAACTCCGGCGCCCGGACCTGAGCGAACCGGAAAGCCCCCAAGAGAAAGAAAGCGGGCGGCGGCAACGCATGGACACTGCCGGCGGTGCGAATCTCGCGGGCGGCCCGGAAAGCCCTCCGCGGCGTCTCGCGGGGCGCACGCGGATCCTTTCCCGCGCGCCGGCGTCGATCCGCCGGACGGGGGTTGCGCGCCGCCCCCCGTTGCGCGGATGCTTGCCGGGCCCGCCGGGGGAGCCCCGTTCCGCGCAGGGCGGGCCGCGCGAAGGAGGCCGTCATGATCGGACTCGTCATCGCCGCGCACGGAGATGTCGCCGCCTCCCTGCTCCGGGCCGCGGAGTCCATCGTCGGCCCGTTGACACAGGCGGTCGCGCTGTCCATCGACGCGACGCGCGACCTTTCGACCCACCGCGACGCCTTCCGCGAGGCCTACGCGCGCATCGACTCGGGCGCGGGCGTGCTCGTGCTGTGCGACATGTTCGGCGGCAGCCCGGCCAACGTCTGCACCACGGCCGGCGGGCGCGGCGCCGTGGAGGTGGTCACCGGCGTGAACCTCCCCATGGTGCTCAAGGTCGCCTCGCTGCGGGAAACCCAGCCGCTGGAGGAACTGGCGGCGCAGATCACGACCTACGGGCAGAAGAACATCGCCCACGCCAGCCGCCTGCTGCGCGAGCGCGAGGCGGCGCTTGCCGTGCGCGCCCCGCATCCACCCGTCGGCATCGGCGCGAGGTAAGCTCGCGCGCCGACCGGCCGCCCGGAGGGAGCGCGCCGCAGCCGCCCATGGCCAACCTGGTCGCCCGCGTCGACAACCGCCTCCTGCACGGCCAGATACTGGCCGCCTGGGTGCCGGCGACCGGCGCGCGCGCCATCCTCGTGCTGGACGACGAGGCGGCGGGCGACGAGCTGGCCCGCGGCGCCATGGCCATCGCGGTGCCGGCCGAGCTGACGCTGGAGGTCGCGCCCGTGGCCGACGCGGCGCAGGCCGTCGCGAGGGCGGGCGACGGCGTCATCGTGCTGCTGCGGGAGGTGGCCGGCGCGCTGCGAGCTGTGCAGCAGGGCTTCCGCCCTCCTCGACTGGATCTCGGCAACGTCCACTTCTCGTCCGGGCGCGTGCCCGTCAGCCGCTCGGTCTACCTGTCGGCGCAGGAGGTGGCGATGCTGGAGCAGGTGGAAGCCGCCGGCGTGCCGGTGGAGCTGCGCACGCTGCCGCGCGACCCGCCGGTCGGCCTGGCCGAGATCCGGCGGCGCGTGCAGGGAGCGCCGGCGTGAGCACCCAGGCGCTGGTGCTGGCCGCACTGGTGGGCGCCGCCGCGTGCGTCGAGCGCAAGATCCTGGCGCAGCTCATGATTTCGCGTCCCATCGTGGTGGCGCCGCTGGTGGGGTGGACGATGGGACAGGCCCAGCTCGGGCTGGCCGCGGGCATTCCGCTGGAGCTCTTCTTCCTGGGCGCGGCCGCGTACGGGGCTGCCGCACCGGATCACGAGACGCTTCCGGCGCTCGCGGCGGCGGCTTTTCTTGCGTCTGCAGCCGACACCGCCCCTGTGAATCCCGCTTTGCTGGCGCTGGCGGTCTTCGGGGCGCTGCCGCTCGCCCCGCTCGGTCGCCGTCTGGAGTCCGCGCTCGAGTGGCTGAACGTGCGCCTGTACGAGCGCGCGGAGGCCGCGCTGGCGGCGGGCGAGCCGCGGCGTGCGACGCGCCAGGGGCTCGTGGGGATCCTGAGCGTGGCGGCGACCGGGGCTGTGACGGTGGGGATCGGGGCGACGGCCGGCACGGTGTTCGCTCGGCCGCTGCACGAGGCGGCGCAGCGCATGGGCGCGGTGCCGACCGCGGCGTTCGCGCTCTTCACGGGGCTGGCGGCCGCGCTGGGCGTGAAGGCCGTGCGGGTGCCGGGCGGCGGGTTCCTGTCGGCCGCGGCGGCCGTCACGGTCCTGCTCGTGTTCGCGGCCACGTACACCGTGTTCTGACCATGACGGCCGGAGTTCCGCCGTGACCGACGCGCTGCCGCTCCTCGATCGCCTGCTGCGCTTCCCCACCCACAACCCGGGCGGGGACGAGCCTGCGCTCGCCGATTTTCTGGCGGACGAACTGCGCGCGCGTTCCCCCGACGCGGTGTCGGTGGAGCACGCGCCGCGGGGCGACGGAACGCCCGGCGCGCGCGTACACGCGACCTGGGGCGCGCCGAAACTGCTCGTGAACGCGCACCTGGACACGGTGCCGCCGGCGGCCGGGTGGACGGACGATCCGTTCGTTCCGCGGCTGCGCGACGGCCGCGTCGTCGCGCTGGGCGCGGCCGACACCAAGGGCGCCATCGCCGCGGTGCTCGCCGCGCTGGACGAGGCGCGGCCGCGCGACACGGCGGTTCTGTTCTCGGGCGACGAGGAGGCGGGCGGAGCGGCGATGCGCGGCTTCCTCGCCGCAGGCGGGGCGCGCGGCGTCGGGCGCGCCATCGTGTGCGAACCGTCGGGCTGCCGGGTCGGCACGCGCCACCGCGGCATCCTCGCGCTGCGCGTGCACCGCGCGGGCGTCGGAGGCCATTCGTCGCGCGCGGATCTGCTGCCGGCTCCGCTGGCGGACCTGGGCCGGCTCGCCGCGGCGCTGGACGACTGGGGCCGCGCCCGCCGCGGCGAGGGCCCGCCGGGCTATCCGGGCATGTGCGTGAACGTCGCCCGCATCGACGGCGGCCGGGCGTTCAACATGGTGCCGGAGGAGGGAACGCTCACGGTGTCGGCCCGTCCGCCGCCGGGCGCCGACACGGCGGCCGTGCGCGCGGAGCTGGCGGAGCTGTGCCGCCGCGTCGTTCCCGGGTGCGATGTCGCGATTCTGCTGGAAAACAGGTCGTTTGCGACACGCGACCTGCGCTCGTTCGAGCCGCTGCTGGGCGAGGCGGCGCGGACGCCCGCGGACCTGGGGTACTGGACGGAGGCGGCGCTGCTCTCCGAGGCGGGCGTCGACGCGGTCGTGTGCGGCCCGGGCGACGTCGCGCGGGCGCACGCGGCCGACGAGAGCCTGGGAGTGGACGAACTTGCACACGCGGTGAAGCTGTTTTCCCGGGTGTTCCGCGCGACGGCGCGGTAGGAGGCGGACGCAGGGATGGACCCCAGCGACGTGGTGCTTCGTTTCCTGGAGGGCGCAGGCCGCCGGTCCGAGGCGGAGTTCTACCTTGGGCTCTTCCGCTCGGAGCCCAAGGAGCAGTTCGCGGCGATTGCCGTGAGCGCGTTCGTCGAGCGCGACGCGGCAGAGGCCGTGGTCCTGGATCTGCGTTTCCTGGGCGCTCTGGGACTGCACCCGACCGTGCTGCTGGGTCTGCTGGATCCGGGCGACGCCGACGACCAGGCGGAGCGGCTTCGACGCCGTCTGGAGCAGGCCGGCGTACGCGCGGCGGTGCTGAGCGCGGGCGGGACGGACCTGGCTTTCCGGGCGACGCGGCTGGCGCGAGGCGGCACGGTGCCGGTCGTCCCGTTCCCGCAGCGCGGACCCGACGGCGAGGGGGGAAGATTCGACAAGGCAGGAGCGCTTCTGGCAAGCCTCCGCACGCGCAAGCTCATCTTCCTGCACCGCCCCGGCGGGCTGCGGCAGAACGGCGTGCTGGTGCCGCTGGTGAACCTGTCCACGGACGCGGACGCGCTGCTGCGCTCGGCGGAGCTGACCGATCGCGAGCGCGCCATCGTGGCGCAGTCGCGGCGGCTCGTGCTGGACCTGGTGCCGCACAAGCTCGTGGTGAGCGTCGCTTCGCCTCTGAACCTGCTGCGCGAGCTGTTCACGACGAAGGGTGCCGGCACCATGCTGCGTCGCGGCGCGCGCGTGGAGCGGCGCGCCGGTTACGCGGACGTGGACGTGGGGCGGCTGCGCTCGCTGCTGACCTCGGCGTTCGGGCGCGAGCCGGTCCCGGCGTTCTTCGACCGGCCGGTCCACAGCATCTACCTGGAGGAGGGCTACCGGGGGGCGGCGATACTGGAGGCAACGCCGCTGGGGTCGTACCTGTCCAAGTTCGCGGTCGAGCCCGAGGCGCAGGGCGAGGGCATCGGGCGCGACCTGTGGGAGGCGTTCGTCGCGTCGCACCCGGTGGTGTACTGGCGCGCGCGGCCGGCGAATCCCATCGGCGAATGGTACGGCAAGGTGGCCGATGGGCTGGCGCGCACGCCGCAGTGGACGGTGTACTGGAAGGGCCTCGCGCCCGCGCGCATTCCGGACGCCGTCGACGACGCGCTCTCGCGGCCGAAGGATCTGCCGCCGACTTCCCCGGAGCGCACGTGAGTAGCTCCGTGCCGCGGATTTCCGTGGTGATTCCCGCCTGGAACGAGGAGGCCTATCTGCCGCGCCTGCTCGACAGCGTCGACGCGGCCCGCGCGCGTTTTCCGGGCGGGTCGGAGCAGATCGAGGTCGTGGTCGCCGACAACGCCTCGACGGATCGCACGGCGGAAATCGCCGCGGCGCGCGGGTGCAGGGTCGTGCGCGTCGAGAAGCGCGTCATCGCGGCGGCGCGCAACGGCGGCGCCGCGGCGGCCAGGGGCGCGATCATCGCGTTCGTGGACGCGGACTCGACCATCCACCCGGACACGTTCGACGCGATCGAGCGTGCGATGGCGGGCCGTCGTTTCGCCGGCGGCGCGACGGGCGTGCACATGGAGCGCGTCACGCCGGGCGTCGCGGCGGCGTTCGCGATGATGATCTGGCTCGTGTGGGCCACCGGCATGGACACGGGCGTGGTGTTCTGCCGGCGGGCGGACTTCGAGGCGCTGGGCGGCTACGACGAGTCGCGGCTGTTCGGCGAGGACGTGAAGTTCCTCTGGAGGCTGCGCCGGCTCGGGAAGGGCCGCGGCGAGCGTCTGGTGCGGCTGCGCGGCGTCAAGGCGGTCACGAGCGTGCGCAAGTGGGAGTCCCACGGCGACTGGTACTACGTGCTCATGCTGCTTCGCGCGCCGGTGCTGCCGCTGCTGTCGCGCGGCTACGTGGAGCGCATGGTGCG
>Ga0172368_10004026_pt1 | contig 17321 bp, 22 predicted proteins | sample Lak11m_FD_114540 | JGI IMG/M metagenome (GOLD analysis project Ga0172368, IMG submission 114540) | Freshwater microbial communities from Kabuno Bay, South-Kivu, Congo - kab_022012_11m | ecosystem: Environmental > Aquatic > Freshwater > Lake | place: Democratic Republic of the Congo: South-Kivu...
ATCATTTCTATATTATTTTAAATTTGATTCAAAATAGTTATAATAAATTTTTTATAAAAATAAGTACTAATATTGTTGTAAATTAAGAACGAAGGAATACTGTCCGGATTGCCTGAGGCTCAGTTGTATGTGAATTACTAATTTATTTTGGTGGTTTAATCCGGCCTTTAGTGAATTCTTTACTTTCGTAATATGCTGGCAGGTCATCTGATTTTATAGCCATCATTGACTCATCAAATTCATTAGAACTAGAAACCAATTCATGCACTTTATCTGCACTGCGTAATTGGTTTGGTTCGTAACTACCTTCTAAATCATGTGTATACACATATTTAAAGGAGGAGAGGTCTTTTCCCTTACATACAGGGCAATTAGAGTGAAGATCATGTCCATATCTACTAATCCATTTTGGCTCTTTGAAAATACCTAATGTCGGAGAGTCGTATCTTTTCAATTCTAATTCATCTGGTTCAATAGTTTTGGATTCCATCATGAGATGACCTATTGCCTTTTGTGGAACATCCCTCACCTCTGGGGAGAAGGTATCTAAACCATAATTTTGCAATTCATGGATATGGGCAACTGGAATACCATTTTTGCCTCTTGGCGTCCTAGGAACTCCAAATGCGTGATACCATATATCCTCTTCTCGCTTATCATAAATCTCGATCAGCTGATGTATGTTATTAATGGGATTTGCATAGGCAAATCCTATTACGTTACATATCCCAGTTTTATGCAGTCTTCTTAAAGCATTAAATTCAAGTCTTTAATTCGGTTGACAATGGAAGAATTGGCATTGCTTCCTGTCTTCCGACCTAGCAGCTTCGCTGAACTGTGATATAACTTCTTCATATTCATCAATATTTTTATACTGAAATGGGGGTATAGATATGATATCAAGATTGTTGTTTTGAAATACGTTGAACAACATGAGTTGGCTTTGCGTAAGTCTTTCTTCTGTGGGAATCTGGATAGTTGACATAATAGGGGAATAACGCATCATGTCGATACATTGGTCTGCTATCCTTTTCTTTCTCCTCGCGAAAGAGCCATTACCCGTGAGAAAAGCATCAAACGATGATTTGTTAAAGGCTGAAACGAATTCCGAAACCGGATTTTCGATTGTTATGTTATGAGGAAGTGAACTAGCCGCAAAGTAATCCTTGTTCGTTGCATTCCTATTAGGAGTCTTGAAACTGGATGAACCGAAAGATATATCGACATTCCGACCTCCAAATCTGTTGTCCTTATTTAGCACTTTGACTTTAATCGATACCATCTATCCACGATTCCTGTAAAGTTTCCTATTAAGAAATAGTTCTGATAGTATTAAAGATTTATTAAGAAACATTTTATATTTTGGTTCAGCATAAATATATTTACAGATTGCTTTTGTAGTTTTTTGGTCCCAAAACTTCCTAAACGCTGTTAGTGCCAGCTGCTGTTTTTCCGAGAGTTTCTTAAAAATCTTCTGTCCTTTCTCTTTTCCCTTTTCGGTGATGTAAAACCGTTCTTTTGATGAGGATTTTCTTCCCTCGGTCCCAATATATCCTTGTTGGGCAAGGAACTCAATGGCTGCATCTATTTGGTCTGAGTATGGACCATACTTATAACCATAGAATCCAGGGTTCTCTGTTGGAATTTTAAATTTTGGTGCGAACTCATAGAAAATTAGGAACAACATCTTTTGATAATGAGTTATGCCCGCTATATACTCATGGCCAGCATAGAGAAGAAGTAAAACCCAATCTTGTACAAAGAGGAACAGATTCTCTTTAGAATAATCCTGAAGACTCTGCAACTGAGGACCAGGAAACCTGACAATATGGCAGTCTTTACAAATTAAGTAGTAGTAGGAAAAACCATCTTCTAGCGTATGCTCGGCTTTCTCCCATACGTGTTCGTGATCCGAATCTCCCTTCTCGCTATGTTGGTTCGACATGTTTTATGCACCAACAGATTTCTCTCACATCATAGCAATAATCCTCAAAGAGGATAATGCGAAAGATTTTTTTATTCTTATTACTACATATCTCAATTTCCGTTCTTCGGAATTTTTTATACTTGGGACATTTAACGGGATGATGGAGCATTTCTATTATTTCAAGAGCATCCAATCTGAATTCTTCTAAATGTAATTTGGTGGAATATGAGAACTGAACATATCTATCTTTCCATCGGAAATCGCTCGGATTGTAAATAGGGAAAACGTTCAATTATTTGCCACCATGAGGTAGGGACTATGAGTGCATGATATATAAATAATACGTAAATATATCAATGAAGTTCTGTTCAAGGTATTGTGACACCAAGATATATTTCTATAATTGGTCATGTTGTCTTAAATATCTAACGATTACGAGAATACCCTTCACCTTTAGTACCGGATTAAAATCCAAAAGGCATTCGTTTGGAGTACCTGAGGTAATGTACCAGCATGACCTGCTGCGCGGTTCGTTTCAGTTCATATCAGTTTGGTGTTATTTTTAAGCTCTCCTGACAAATTTCTTTAATTCTCACTCTAGTTCCTTAATGAACTCAGTCAGCCTTCCACAAGTAACTTTTTTCTTAGCCTCACTGCATTTCTTGACCCTGTCAAGAAGCGTGCACATTTGCTCATGCGAGAGGTCATATCCCATCTTCTGCACAACGCCCTTTAAAGCCTTTGTCCCTGTATGTTTTCCAATAATATATTCTCTTTTTGCGCCAACCATTTCAGGTGAGAACAATTCGTAAGTCATTGGTTCCTCAAGAACGGCAGCCACATGTATCCCTGATTCATGGGCAAATGCATTTGAGCCTACGATAGCTTTTGTTCTGGGAATCGGTATTTCGGCATACTCTTCCACCATCTTTGAAAGCTCCATCAACTTACTTACATCATATCTCTCAATACCGTATTGGACACGCAGGCTCACAAGGAGTTCCTCAAGAGAAGCATTACCGCAGCGCTCACCGATGCCATTAACAGTTGTGTGAAGCTGGAAAGCCCCTGCCTCTGCTGCACTAATTGTGTTTGCAACAGCCATGCCAAGGTCGTTATGGCAGTGGATGCACAACTTTGCCTTTACTATTTTCTTGATCTCACTGACAAGGTAGAATGCTGTACTGGGATTCAAGATCCCTACTGTATCGGCAATACTGACATAATCCGCTCCATGTTCTTCTGCTGATTTATATATGGATTTAAGGACATTGATATCTGTTCGTGTGGCATCCTCGACCGCGAATCTTACAATAAGACCATGGTCTTTGGCATAATCAAGCACATCAAGCGCGCAAGATGTGGCTTCATCAAATGTCTTATGATATTTGTATTTAAGATGCAGATCGGATGTTGCAATAAAAATGCTCACGAAATCAACATCACATTTTAATGCCGTATCAACATCTTTCGCCACTGAACGCGCAAGACAGCATATTTTTGCATTAAGCCCCAGATGAGCTATTTCCCGCACAGTTGCTGCTTCTGCTTCTGAAACCACGGGAAATCCGGCTTCTATCACCTCAACGCCAATGCTATCAAGTTTTTCCGCCATAGCGATCTTTTCCTGTGTGGAGAAGGCTACACCTGGTGTCTGTTCACCATCCCGCAGAGTGACATCGCATATTTCAAAATCTTTGGGTTTATGATGAATGAATTTCATGAAGTTATTTTTAGAGTAATTAGTCATATTTATCAGGATTATTAACCACGTTTAATCATTACTTATATCTTTCCTTTTTGACATCATCGTTTGCCTGCAAATATCAAACTTATCGCATTCCTCACAATCTTTCCAAAATACTTTTTTCTCTTTATTTGGAAGTCTCACAAATCCTTTTTTTTCAAAGAAAACATGTGAAGTGGTGCGAAGATAAATAACATCGGTCAACTCTTTTGCACGTTCCAGTATCGAATCCACAAGCTTTGACCCCACGCCTTTGTTGCGATGGGCCGGGAGCACTGCAATAGAGCGTAATTCCACAATTTCCCCAATGTCGAGGCAAGCGCATCCTATGGTTTTATTTTCATTTTCTGCAACGATAAATTCCGGCAGGTTCTCCACAACATTATCGGTATCAAGGAAAAAAAAAGAGAGGATCGTTTTTATATCCTTGATATCCGCTTCTGTTGCCTTTCTTATCTTAATCTCCATTCAGATATCTTACTTTTTCTTCTTTGGAAGCTCTGGCACATCAGAACTCTTGATCTTCTCGGCCTGTTTCAGGCTCTCTTCTGTTTCACGAGCCATTTCCTTCTCAATGCTCTGAAGTTCCTGCCTTAACTCCTCTGGCCTTGGAATTCTTCCAAGCACTTCATCTGCCGTCCCAACGATTTTTTCTGTGTCCATCGGAGAACCTATTTCCGGTATCTTCTCAGAAGCTCCAAGATACTTCGCAGCCTGCTCGATCATCTTTGAGAACTCCATAGGGAATATGATCTTGGTTGCCTGGCCATTTGCCACATTTTTCATCATGTCCAAAGTCAGAACGGTCAGGGCTTTCTTATCAAGAGGCACTGAGCCAACCGAAAGGATCCTTAATCCCTGTGCTTCACCCTGTGCTCTCAAAATCTGTGAAACCCGGTCTCCTTCTGCCTCCAGGATCTTTGACTGCCTCGCACCTTCTGCATTCAATATCTTTGCCTGCTTGGCGCCTTCTGCCTCAAGGATAGCGGCTTTCTTCTGACCGTCCGCAAGTAAAATGGCCGCTCTTCGCTTTCTTTCTGCGGATGTCTGTTCTTCCATTGCACCTTTAACTGTGCCGACAGGGTCAACCTCCCTTATCTCAAAAGCCTCGACTTTGACACCCCATGCGTCGGTTGAATGGTCAAGAATATCGCGCAGTTTTGTGTTAATAAAATCACGATTATACAGGATCTCGTCAAGTTCCATATCACCAACTACGCTTCGAAGTGTAGTCTGGGCAAGGGATAATACGGCAACATGATAATTGACAACTTCAAAATATGCTTTTCCAGGGTCTACAACCCGGATATAAACGATGGCATCTACATTGGTTGGAGAGTTATCTTTTGTAATTACTTCCTGGCGCGGTACATCAAGTACCTGAGTCCTGAGATCAAGTCGTATCACGTCGCTTACAAGCGGATAAACCCAGTTAAAACCAGGATTTAATCGTTTACGATATTGCCCAAGAACGATCCATAAAGCCTGCTCATAAGGCTGGATGATCCTGACCCCCGATATGAATAAGATCAAAATCGCTACGACGATAAATATCGCAATATACATTTCATATGCCATTTTAAATCTCCTTTATTTTTATATGAACACCTTCAGAACTGATGATGATAACTTTTTTCCCCTCATCAATAATAGTATCAGCAGTCGCACTCCACATCTGGTTGTCGATTTCCACTTTACCTTTGATCGAATCCGGCGTAACTTTTTTGACTACTACCCCTTCCTTGCCTGCAAGGTTATCCATACTTGTTGAAAGGGGCTTCTGCCCCGGCGCCATTTTGCGGTAAAAGGTGATTGTCAGGATACATGAAATGACTGCTGTCACAACAATTATCACTGGTGCATAATCCTGCGCTATCTCCGGAATAAAGAGTGTTACTGCACCAAGGACTATTAAGATCGTTCCGGGTACCGCCACAAAAAAACCGGGTTGCGCAGCTTCTAGGATAAGAAGGCCTAATCCGATAATAACCATTAACCAGCCAACGTCCAATTCCATAGACTTTAGGATAGTTCCTTATAGTATATATTTGTTTATGAGCATATACAAAAAGAACTCATGAAAGTTATCCGCGACCCGATACATGATTACATTGAACTTGACGACCTGGCGCTTGCACTTATAGAAACCCCGCAGATGCAGAGGCTTCGAAGGATTAGGCAGCTTGGATTCTCTAATCTTGTTTACCCTGGGGCGAACCATACTCGTTTTGAACATTCACTTGGCGTTTATCACCTCGCGAAACATCTTGTCAAACAGGTGGATGAAAAACAGCGAAATGAACTGCTTGCTGCGGCTCTGCTTCACGATATCGGTCATGGCCCTTTTTCCCATGCTACTGAAGATCTGATATTACGTTATACAAGGAAAAGCCATGAAGATATTGAAGAGTTCTTAAGAAAGGTAGAAATATCCGATATTCTCAAAGAGTATTCTTTATCCCCGTCAGCCATCTGCGCGCACATCAAGGGAGATACTGATCCTGGACAGATCATCCATAGCGAAATAGATGTGGACAGGATGGATTACCTTATGCGGGATGCCCATTATACTGGAGTGGCTTTTGGTCTCATTGATCATGTCAGGTTGATCCATGAACTGAAGTTCAATGAAAATAGACTCGTGCTTAATATCGGGGGGCTGCAAGCCGCCGAATCGCTTCTTGTTTCACGATTCCTTATGCATCCAACTGTATATTTTCATCATGTCAGCAGGATCGCGGAATCAATGTGTGAAAATGCGGCGCAATATATGATCGATAGCGGGCTTGACCCTAAATTATTCCGCCGGATGGATGATTGCACCTTTATGATGGAAATGAAAACATCAGGCGGCTATGCATCGGAAATAGCTGAAAGACTTGATAACAGGCGGCTTTTCAAGCGTGCGCTATATACTGATTTTAATTCGGTGAACGTTGATGTCATAAAACTTAGAAAAAATAAGAAGAGAGTTGAAAATGAAATCGCAGAAAAGGCGGGGATCGATCCGGGATATGTGCTTGTGGACATTCCTGAAAAACCCGATATCGCGGAGATGAAAGCCCAGGTCATGGTAAATGGTAGAATGATATCCCTTGATAAAGCATCAAATCTTGTTGCATCACTTGAAAAAGCACAGCTTGACAACTGGAGATTGGGGGTCTTCACACCCGCAGAATTCAGGGAAAAAGTCGGCGTTATCGCAAGGGAATTTTTCGAAGTGAAAAAAGATACAAGGCAATTTAAATTGACCGAGATTTAATAATTGCACTGCGTATGACGTCTTCTTTTTCTGGCCTGAATAAATCCTGTATCCCGTAGGATTCATCATACAAACCCATGCCGCGCAAAATCACGATCGGAGTGCCGCCATCCCCTTCTCCCATGAGTACATTTGCAAATCCTGCGATTTCATCAATGACTGCTTCGTTCTTGACTTCAAGGATTCGCCCGAAGAGGTCTTTTGTACCCCGCCAGTCCCTCAACGGTTTTATTCCCGCGCATCCAAGGGCTGCGCCTGTTTGTCCGATACGAAAAGCCCTTCCATTTGTATCTGTGATGATAACGCTGACCGTTTTGGCAGAATATAGAAGTATTTTTTTCTTTAATTCCAGGGCGCTTTTATCCGGGTCTTGAGGAAGAAGGACTATATTATTTGAACCTTCAACATTGGAATGATCGATGCCTGCATTTACGCAGATGCTGCCATTGCTTATCCTGACAAGAAGAAATGGAGATTCAAGCAGCACTTCTGTGCTCTGGTCAAGCACAGCCTGGACAAATCCCGGTTCGGAGTTGTTTCGTCTGGCTATGATCTTTGCCCTCTCGGTTGGTTTTATATCATTAAGCGAAACTATCCCTCCCTCGGATTTTGATACGATGGTGGATGAAATAACAACGACATCATGCTCTTTGAGTTGCGTCCGTTCACAAAGGAGCTGCGCAATGTCATCACCGGGTTTGATAAGCGGGATATTTTCAACAGGGAAGGCAGTTACATTCAATGAAATTCCTCCCCTCCTTAAAAGCGGGTGGAATAATAATGGTTTCTGAAGGGGAGGGAGGCAAAGTGATGAAAAAGTGCATATAATTTAGGGTTCTATAAAGAATTCCTGGAAGATCTCGACGAGTCTGGGTATTTTTGAGCACTTAAAGCCAAAAATTATCTTAGTTTATCAAACTCATTAACAAATTTTGTGAAGAACCGAGCCGGAGCGTTAAAAAATAGTTACAACCTTCATCCAAGAAGGTTGTATTTCAGATTAAGCGCTGCAAACAATATTGCCACGATATTTATTACTTTTATCAACGGGTTTATAGCCGGGCCTGCTGTGTCTTTTGTCGGGTCGCCGACTGTATCGCCCACAACTGCCACTGCATGTGTCGGGTTCTGGTTGCCATCTGGAGCTTCTTTCTGCCGAGATTTCCGGCCTCAATAAAGACACGAAGCGATAGATGACAGGGGCGGGTGCATGGCTGCTTTATATATGTGTAAAACATAGTTAAACATAGTAAAACGGTGTAAAAATATGGAAACATCAAGAATAAGCACAAAAGGACAGATAGTAATACCATCAAGGCTAAGAAAAAAATATGGATTTAAAGCTGGCGAGAAAATCACATTCATCGAAGAGGATAAATTCGTAATAATTAAACCTAGAACAAAATGGGTAGATATCTGCGGATCAGTAGAACCATTATTTACCCCGGAAGAAATGAGAAAGAAACTAAAGGAGATGCGGGAGAATTGGAGATAAAAAGTTTATGATCAAAATTCTTATAGATACGATGCATATTTATGGGCTTCTTACGAGCAAAGATGATTCGTATATTAAACTTTCACAGGCATTAGATGATGAAAAAATTACCGGGGTAATTTCTGTTACAACTCTGGCTGAAATGCTTATTTTTCTTGGGAAGGATGGTTATAAAAATAAATTGAATGAATTGCTCTCATTAAATCTTGAAATCATTGATGCCAATCAGACAATAGCCATTCGAGCAGGGGAAATACACATGATCTATAAACTTCCTCTAGGTGATTCTCTCATAGCTGCGACTGGTATGAATGAGAATATCAAGCATGTTTTAACAGATGACGGACATTTTGACGCGATCGAAAAAATCATCAAGCCTATTAACATTAAAACGGTTTTGAAAATGTGCGGATGAATGTGATTTTTGCGTCCAGTATCGGCGCCTAAAATTATATATTTTACAAAAAAAAGGTTACAACCTTCATCCAAGAAGGTTGTATTTCAGAATAAGCGCTGCAAACAATATTGCCACGATATTCATTACTTTTATCAAGGGGTTTATAGCCGGGCCTGCTGTGTCTTTTGTCGGGTCACCGACTGTATCGCCCACGACTGCCGCTGCATGTGTTGGGTTTTTGCTACCGTCTGGCAGTCTCTTACCTCCGAGATTTCCTGCCTCAATATACTTCTTGGCATTATCCCAGGCTGCGCCTCCTGTTGTCATCATAAGGGCAAGAAGCAGACCAGATATAATAACTCCAATAAGAAGGCCGCCCAATGCTACCGGACCAAGGACGAAACCTACGATCAGTGGTGAAAGAACTGCCAGAAGTCCCGGTATTATCATTTCTTTCTGGGCTGCAATGGTAACTATATCAACGCAGCGCCCGTAATCCGGTTTTGCCTTTCCTTCCATGATGCCTTTAATTTCCTTGAACTGACGCCTGATCTCTGTAACTATTGTTGTGGCAGCTCTTCCCACAGCTCCCATAAGGAAGCTTGCGAAAAGGAATGGTATCATGCCGCCTATTAGCAATCCAACAAGAACCATAGGGTCTGAAAGTTTGAGTTCTAATGGGATCCCTCCGCTCAATTTGGTTATCTCACTGCTATATGCTGCGTAAAGCGCGAGAGCGCCAAGCGCGGCTGAGCCAATAGCATAACCTTTTGTAACGGCTTTTGTTGTATTTCCAACTGCGTCCAGTGGATCTGTGATATCCCTGACTTCTTTTGAAAGCTCGGCCATTTCAGCGATCCCGCCTGCATTATCCGTGATCGGGCCGTATGAATCTATTGCAATGATGATACCTGTGACAGACAACATTGCTGCTGCTGCTACTGCAATACCATATAATCCAAGTATTCCGCCGCCCATGACCGTATATGATATGAGTATACCCGCGCAGATCACCAATACCGGTAAAGCTGTGCTCTGAAGACCTATCGCAAGGCCTGTTATGACATTTGTTCCAGGGCCTGTTACGGAGGCATTTGCGATCTGTCGTACCGGACTATACTCGGTTGCTGTGTAATATTCTGTAATAAGTATCATAGCCGCTGTAACGCCAAGACCCACAAGGGCGCTTATGAATAAGCGAATATCTCCGCCCATTAATTGCTGAGTTATCAAGTAGAATAGTATCAACGAGATTATTCCTGCAACGATCGCCCCGTTGTACATGGCTCCCATAATGTTGCCTGATTTTCCAAGTTTTACGAAAAATACACCGATTATGGATGCAATTATCGCTGCTGCACCAAGAACTAACGGGTAAATGAGTGCATTAGGGTAGGTTTCGATAACAGTAACTCCGATAAGCATTGCGCCAAGAGCTGTAACTGCATAAGTCTCAAAAAGGTCTGCCGCCATTCCTGCGCAGTCCCCAACGTTATCGCCTACATTGTCCGCAATGACTCCTGGATTTCGCGGGTCATCTTCAGGTATTCCAGCTTCTACTTTTCCAACAAGGTCTGTGCCTACATCTGCTGCTTTTGTAAAAATTCCGCCACCTATCCTGGCAAAAAGGCTGATAAGTGAGGCGCCAAAACCGAATCCAACGATCTTATCAACGGCGCCTGCATTTCCTCCGAAAACTATGAACAATCCGCTCACACCCAGAAGCGCAAAACTTGCCACGGATATTCCCGTTACTGCGCCGCCCTTAAAAGCAACATCAAGCGCTTTTGCCATTCCTTCTTTTGCTGCATTGGCACAGCGCACATTAGCCCGGACTGAAATGTTCATGCCAAGATATCCTGCCGCTGCCGACATGATAGCACCCAGGACAAATGCGACAGCTGTCCCTGTATTTATTGCCAGGGCAATAACAACTGTAAGTATGACCGCGATGACCGCTACGGTCTTATACTGCCTGTTCAGGTAAGCCATTGCGCCTTCCTGGATGGCTGATGCGATGGCTTTCATTTTTTCTGTTCCCGGATCAAGTTTCAAAATATACAAAACAAGATACAGGGCAAATATTAAACCTATAATGCCCGCAAGTGGGGCAGAATACAACAACGAATCTGTAATTGCCATAATTCCTCCTAATATTTCTTCGCCAAGTTGGTTCTAAGTATATATATTATTTACCTTGGAAAGTATTCATTCCATTTCTATTTTCAACTTTTTAATGAATTCTTCAGTATTTTGCTATGAAGTTCAAAAAAGCCTTTGAGCAAGTGCCGATCCTCCATTTGTTCCTGGCACGTCATTAAACAGCTCCTAATTTATTCACCAGTTCCTGTGGATTATCAACATAAATAGCGATTTCTTTTTCCCTTCTTGAAGTTATTTTAAGGAAATTCTTATAACATGACCTGATGTACCATTTATAAAACAATACTGAAACAAAGATCAGTAAAGTGGATTCTCGAAAGCCAATTAAAATGAAAAATGGAACTGGGTCATTTGCCATAGACCGTGATATTGCATCTATTGCATTAATTGACCAATAGATCAATACAAAAATTACAAGGAATATCATTACCCGACGAAATTTATTATTAGGATTCTTCACGATTTCTATTTTCAGAATGTTATCTCTTGAGATTTCAACCGGTTTGAATAGCGGTCTTTTAATAATTAATGCATTTGGAGAAAAATCCAGATTGGTTCTATCCTGACAAATAATATCACAGATGTAAGAAAAACTGACAAAACCGGCAGCACGGCAAAAAAGAAGATCTTAGGGGAAAAAGCCAAATCCACAATTAAAAAAATGAAGACTACTGCACATCCCGCGTATAAAACTTTATTAAATTGATAATCTGTGAGTATTTTGAGCGTTTTACCAGCATTAAAAGTGCCTGTCATCTTTTCAATTCCCCCATCAGCATATTAAATTCAAATTCATTTATTGGGCATAGTGTGATCTTCTCATTTCCAGATTCTATCTGTATGGCTCTTGGATAATGGGATAGGTAGGAATTCCTGTAGAATATTAATATAAAGATGGATAATATGAAAATCGCCCTTGCAGCGCTCATTACTGCATCTTCCGGTGCTATAGGAAGAGCGATCTGCCTATACAAGGACAGGAACTGTAAAATAGCCATAAACAGGATAGATAAGATGAATACAATATTTATCCAGCTGTGTTTTTGTTTATAGATGGTATTTTCAATATTTTTTACATTCTCTATCTTGCTTTTCGGGATTTTTATGGGTGATAAGGGAGGCGTTTTTATTAGTAGCTCCTCTGAATTGATCGATACCCTATAGTGATAGGATAGAAAAAATAACACTAAAAATGTTACCATGACTACTATTGTTCCAAAATAACTCAAGGGCCTTCTATACAGATGATCGATCAATGAAGCAATAAAAAAGGAAATAAACAGGGCTATTGAAATAATCACAAAACGCCAGTCAACAAAATGCAAAGGAACGTCCATTTGCTCAATCGAACCGCTGCTTTTTCTGGCTAAGTTTAAAGATGAAACGTGAATTAAACCTCTGTTTTGCTCTTGAATAAATTCGTTCTCCCTTTTCGGACACCAACCCATCAATTTCCTGACATTTTCAAAAGACACCATTTCAATTATCTCCCTTGTAATGTTCAATAGAGGCCTGTATTCCGGATGCTGTCGTCTCGTCTGTTATAATTGAATAATAGGATGATGATGTTAGTTCATACCATCTATTACGCCTGTTTTTATCTTCATGCCGGATGTACAATCGTGTATTTAGATTATGATATTCCTTGTCTTGTTTATGTTTGGCTATTAAATACCATGGGAGTAGTGGAGCAACTGATACAATCAATTTCCATTTTCCTGCGATAAGTAATGTTACAAACAATGCAACAAGAATCAGTACCGCCATCGCAATTAGTATGATTGAAGGATTTACGACTTGGTTCATTTTGATAGATTTAATGTCCCTATAATTTAGCACTACATCCCTTAGCTCGAAAGATCTTAAATGCACGCCGTTTTCATCAATTGAAATATGTGCCTTAAACGTTTTAGCCGCTATGAAATAAAGTAAGGAATATATTCCAACGAGAATTGGGATCAAGATTGCATAATCCAGATTTCTGGCCAAAGCCAATATCAGATTCAGGCTAATCACCAAGCAAAGAGTGAACAAACTTGTATTAGCAGAAAATATTACATTCTTTGATTGAAATTTTTCAACATTTGGTCTGCCAGTGGGTTCCAGTGAAAAGTTTGCGGAATCGGCAAACTGGATATATTTATGTTTCACTGGAGTTGCATTCGGGCACCATCCTAGATATAACCTTAATTTCTGAAAAGTATTCATTCCATTTCCACTTTCAATTTTTTAATGAATTCTTCAGGATTTTGAGTGGTCAGTATAAGTTTCCTGAAAAAACCGCTCTTTTTTTCAATCAACACAGCACTTTTGCGCATGCTGATAAAAGCAAGCCCCCGTCCACACAGGCGCAGACCCCAACCTGCGTACCATGGGATGTCTTCTATCGTTTTGATCTCTGTGATTTCAGAAAACGGGATTCTGTATTTAAAAGGAGGCATTACAGCCTCCACGCCATCGGTTGTAATTCTGAACTTGATGTTGAAAAAGCTCCACATAACCAGAGCAGAGATTGATACTGCCAAAAGCAAAGCAAATTCAGATTGTTCAGGCGCCTTTCGAAAGACGGTTATGAAATACAAGAAAGCAAGTAAGAAAAAACCTGACGTCATGACCAGCTTTATCGTATAACTGTAAGGTGCTTTTTCCTCATAGACCATAGTTTTGTTAGCAAGCGACCCGCCTCCTTTTATCCCTGACACACAGGTATATTCATTGCCGCTTTCAACAATATTGTTTTTTATGCTCAACAGAGGGCACCAGCCCATTATTTTTCTTATCTTTCCTGTTACACTTATTGTCATGCAAATTCCTTTACGTATCAAATAATTCATCAGCTAGTTGCACATCGTTTATTTTACCTGGTAAATTATAACATCTTTATTTTCGAATATTTTATCGAAATATTTAAATTCGGCACCGCTGTTAAATTTATAAGCCATAGTAGACCTGATATTTTTTTCTACATAAGCATCGGGTGTTTTAATACCCTGATTATTTGAATAATCCGGGTTAGCAGCAAATATCATTACCTCAATCAAGTCGTTTATTCTCGGTCTTGAGACATATACCATATCTGCTCCATATTTCTGGGCAATACCCCTTGCAATATCCTCTGAATCCGTAGTGAAAAATCTAGAGACAGCTGCAACCTTTTCATCCGGCTCGAATTTATCGTATAATGATGCAGGTCTTGCTATCGTATTCTTTATAGCCTCTGATGCGTAGCTTATTACAGGATCCTTATCTGCAGCCTTGATTTCCAGTTCAAAATCCCACCAGGCAAGAACCTTACCAGAATCTTTATTCCGTAAGAATTGCATCGCTTCATATGTATCTTTTGAAATAAAATGCCCTGTCGTATCTCCAGGCGAATCAATGAAATATGGATATATGCTCACAAATGAAGCATCCCACGAACCACCTTGCTCTACTTTATAAAGTTTGTATCTGGAATCACTAAATTCCTCAGCGAGCATTGAATTTTTTTGTTTGCTCAAATGGAGATAATAGGCACCAACAGATGCGAAAACGACAATAAAAACTAACAAAGTTGCAATGATAAATCCTTTTTTCTTCTCCCCTACTGGTTTGTTAAATAAAGTAAGTACGTTTGGAATAGCAACAATAAAAGTGAAAAGCACAAGGGTATTCAAATCGAAACTGTAGTAATTATAGAGTCTATTGAAAAACGTGGATATATCGAATAACCCCGATGAGACAGGAAATTGGCTCAAATAAAGGAAAAGTCCAGCTAACAAGAAAATATTTATCAAGGCTAGTACCCTGTGTATATTGGCAGATTTTACAAAGTTAAAGAAAATAATCAAAGATGAGAAGCCCATTGCAAGAAGTATTCCAGATGAAATTATATTAATATCCATTCCCCACCATGGGAAAATCTCACGCTTTGACAATACCAGGAGTGCTGTGGAGATCAGCCAAACTGCAAATACCAGATGGAGGATACCAAGGAAACCCTTGAATCCCATACCTTTTATTTTGTCTATATATTTTCCTTCATACGATACCATATATATTTCATCATTTTTGTTTAACATTGCTGCATTCGGGCACCAGCCCATCATTTTTTTCATGGTTCCTGTCAGGTTCATCATCTATCCCTCCTTTGTAGCCTGAGATGGCAGTGCGACAGGTCGCCACTTTAAGAATTTTTCTTCGACAAGGTAAATTGTCTTTCTGTTCTTCCTTTCCCAGTAGATCGTCATAGGGTAGTTTATAAGAGAGAAAATAAACCCGGTGCTTATCATGACAATTAAAATGAAATCATACGGCAGATCCTTTTTCGTAAAAAAGCCAAAAACCAGAAACATATAACTGGCAAATAGTAATGCCATCAATGCAAATTCTTTCTTCGTTGAACGAACATTTTTCCCCTCGTTAATCCGATTTAAATGTCTCCATTGATCAGCTGAGATAAAAATTGCAAGTATGATGCTTGTAATAATTCCTTTTAGAAGGCTATTCTGCAAATATTCTCTAAAATCACTAATAAACAACATAACCGCCATGAAAAACCCTAAAGGAGCAAAACTTGTAAGGGTCATTAAAAGCGCAATATTTCGATACCTGTTGCTCCAGCCCATTTTGACAGGATTCATGCCGCCTTTCCCTTTTTCATCTGTCAGGAATTCTTTATCAGAAGGAAGGGTAATTAACACCCGCTTTGTTGCAAGGGCATTTGCGTTGGGACACCAGCCCATGATTTTTTTAATGCTCTCCTTCATATTTATTGTCATGCCAAACACCTTAATTTCTCGAACAGTTCCTCAGCCAGCTTTGTAGGATCGTCAGTTTTTTCAAGCTTGATTTTCATCTCATCCGCAAAATCCCACAGCAATTCAATACACTGCGTATATCTATTGCATGCGCCGCAATTCCCTTCATGTTTGTACCATACCTGCATTCCGTGCTTTGCGGATACGAAAATAATTGCGTTTGTATTAAACGGCACTGAGTTACCGAATAAAATTCCACGCCTGGAATTCACTTTTTCCACTTCTATCTGGTTTGCTCTTGCCATCTCCAGAAGGGTTTTTTCTATCCGTTCGTCCATAGTAATGAGTGCTCTGGATACTGCCTGTTTGGATATATCGAATAAGCGCGCTATGTCAATGCTTAAGATACCGCTGCGCTTCAGCTTCCAGAACTCAAACTGTTTATCATTTAATGGCAGGAACATAAGTCAATATATATGCGTTGACTATTTAAAGATTTGGGATTTTTTTTATTTTATCCTTTTTTCTGAATCCCATTCTCTTGATGATACAATTACCATTGCGATACCCATTAAAATCAACATAATCCCGTCAGATATGACTGATATCTGGAAAAGATTATCCCCAAATTTCACGCCTATCGTTTTCACTAATAACATATAGAATCCTGTCAAGATAATTATAATGCTTATAACAAAGAAGACTTCCCTATTTTTCATCTTTTCACCGGTAGTCAATATACACGTGTTGACTATATAAATATTGTGACCCAAAATCTGGAAAGAGATATAGCTAAAACGATCGTCTTGAGTTTGTCTGCGTGCAATTTGAGATTGAAATGTAGGAAAAATAATGAACAAGAAAATCAAATTCATAATTTTAGGACTTATTTTGGCGGCTTTAATCCTCACGAGCGTAAATTTCCTATCAAATATACTGATACAAAAGGAAATAATAAAGCCGCCACCTGCGATCCTGAAGTTAGATGGGAAAGAACAGGTTTCAGGAGTCGGCTCATATTGCTGGGAACTGGTATTTAGTTTCACTTGCGCGGATTATTCAGGCATCCCGACACCAGATGAACCGCTACCTGCCAATTCGCCATTTATGGGGCATCTTATCCTGCCTCTTGAGGAAATCCCACAGGAGATACAAATCAATGCCATCCGCGTGACGGATGATGATAAAATCGAATCCTATCAAAATGGTTCTTTCATGTGGCATCCTAAGGAAGGGCATATGCAGGAAGGGAATTACTCAACACTGCCTCCCAAACGTGAGTCGGATATAAAATTGTCACTTGAACCCGGGATTTACATACTTGAGGTCCACCCAATATGGAAAGAAAAAGGCAGCGTATGCTATGGTTTCCTGTTGACAGTGCAGTAAACAAAATATGCATGATTTAAAATTGTTTTGCATCCTGTCGATCCTGTTTATCCTGTCTGAAATATCATTTGCTTGAAGAGTGTAAACTACTCAGGGCTAAAAGCCCTGAGCGTTTGTGGTTGTCTCGGCTAGCTTTTGAAAAAGTCCTTTAAAGATTTCTGCGAAGGAGGTTTTTTATGAACCTCGAAATCTACGTCTGCCC
>Ga0172368_10004027_pt1 | contig 17311 bp, 13 predicted proteins | sample Lak11m_FD_114540 | JGI IMG/M metagenome (GOLD analysis project Ga0172368, IMG submission 114540) | Freshwater microbial communities from Kabuno Bay, South-Kivu, Congo - kab_022012_11m | ecosystem: Environmental > Aquatic > Freshwater > Lake | place: Democratic Republic of the Congo: South-Kivu...
ACGAGCGGGTCGGTCTTGCTGGTGTTGACCAAACGAACGCCCTGGCCGGTCTTTGCCGCCGCGTAGGGGATGACAAATTCGTCGTCCAGCGGCTCGCCCAGGCGGATGCCCGACTTCACTTCGACCTTGTGGTTGCCAAGCGTGCCGTGGCCATGGCTGAAGTGGATGATACACAGCGCCGCCGGCCCGGTCAGGATCACTTCCGCCCCAGGGGCAAGCTCGAACTGCCGCAGGCTGAACAGTTCATCGCCGTTTGGTTTGCCATAGACACGCCATTCGTCGTGGAATCCGCCCTGGCTCGCTTCCTGATCGACCACTGGCATCAGCAGATGTTTCTCGACGATGTAGGGGTCGAGGTTGCGGGGCATGTCGATGTCCGAGACGAGCCGCTGGACGCGGTCCTCGCCTTCAATCCCCTCGGGCAGGTGGCGGAACAGCAGTTCCTGCCCCAGGAAGACTTCGCCATCGGGGCAGAGAACATGGCTCTGGTAGAACCGGAAATCGTCGCGGTCGCGCTGCGGCTCTTCGGTGTTGACGGCCGCCGGGCCGTGCAGGATACGGGTCGGCGTGAAGTACCCCGTGCCCATCCGGACCAGGAAGTTCCTGGCATGGCTACGGATGTGGTTATCCTTGCCGGCGATGAAGTCGCGGACGAAATCCGCCATCATCTCCTCATCGACATAATCCAACAGCCCGACCGAAGTGTGGCAGTCGTTCTTGTAGCGCTTGTTGCGCCAAGGATTGAAGTTGTAAGCCTCCGGCTTCCACGGGTGCATGTGGTGGCCGAGCGGATAAAGGTTATCGAACTCCTTGTTATAGAAGCCCGTGCCGCCGAGAGTCCGGTAGAGCGGACCCACCATGAAGTCCGGCGCGCCGTGGACGGCGGCGTCCATTGGAATCAGGAATCCGTCGGGGTGGTGGAAGTGGCACAAACCTTCACCGTGGATTCCGTTGCCCGTGTCGGCGAGAATGGCGCTACCGTTCCACCGTTCATCGATCGCCCATCCGCTGGGGCCCTCGGGGAAGTAGTCTTCGTCGACCAACTCCAGGTTCTTGCCTGGCAGGCAAAACTTGCGGCCCACGAAGCTGGGGAAGCACCGGAGTACTCCTCCGCCGGCTTCGGCCGCGCCCTGTACTGTGGCCGCCGCACCTTCCTCGACGATAGGCAGGTCGGAGCGGTAGAGTTTAACCTTGAGAGCGGTCCTTGTATTTGTTCCCATGTGAACCTCTTCAAATCGGACTAGGTGCTGGTGACCTCTCAGAATAGCAACAACTTGCACTTTTCGGACGTTCAACCCGCGGCTGCCGGTTGCCCTTCGCTGGGGTCCGCGTGACTCACCTCCAGCGGGGTGACACGACTGCGTGGACATTCCGCGTCATCTAGACGCGAAAGTGCGGCTTCAATAGTTCCATGATGCGATCCAGTTCTTTCATGTCGCCATCGTCCATTGTGAAACGCCTGGTGTTCCGCATGACGACCGTCTTGAAGATGCCACGGCGCCGCAGAATCTCCTTTTGAAGGACGTAGGTGGTGCGCCGCTCCAGAACGGCTGAGAGCAGGAACTTCATGAAGAGCGACTGGGATTCCTGTTTCTTTCCGGCGTGGAACAGATCCCAGATCTCGGTCTGGATGTCGGCGAAACCCGCGCCTGCCATGGTTCCACCCGATCCGCGCTCCATCTCGTTATACAGGTTCATCGCCCCGCCGCCTGTAGATGGGATCACTGGCCTCTTACGCTCGCGCAGAACCCTTGTCACGTCCTGGGTGACGTCGCCGTTTTCCAGTTTCAGGATCCGGATGGTGGGCAGCTTGTCGACCAGCTTCAGCAAAAAATCGGTTGTCATGCCCGGAGTGGAGACTTGAACGCACATGGGCAGCTTCGAAACCGATGCGATTGAAGTGAAGTAGTCGGTCAAAATCTCCTGGTCCGACGTGCCGTTGGTGGGGCCAAGGACCTGGAGACCGTCCGCGCCGATCTTTTCGGCGTGGCGGGCATATTCCATTGCCTCGAACTTGTTTACTCCGTGGGCTCCGATCATCACCGTCGTTCGACCCTTGGCTTCCTTCACGACGGCTTCGGAATACTGCATCCGTTCCCGATAGGAGAGCGAAACCGTTTCTCCGGCGCCGGCGGGCCAGACGATTCCGTGTACACGGCCGCGGGCGAGGAAGTCCGACTCGCGCCGCAGCGATTCCTCATCGATCTCCAGCGACTGCAAGAAGGGGGTCTGCATGATGACGAAGATCCCTTCCCACTTTCCCGTCGCGGCGGGCGCGGCGGAAGTTGCCTGCACCACGGGCGCGCCGAGCGGCACGCTCAACATCATCCTTCGTGAGAACTTGTCCTGCATGGAGATACTCCTCTCATGAGCACTGGCCAAGCGGCTCAATCGCCGTATCGAATTGGCCGGCACTCAGACATCCTATCCCTTTCGCCAAGACCGCCGCGCAGGCGGCGCCGGACGGAGGGCATCCTTCGCCGCCAAGGCACCGAATGAGAAAGGCCGCCGGCGTGAGCGGCGGCCTCTTCGAAACCCCACGGATTTCAGTTACATGTTCATCAGCGAAACCATGGCGATGGCCATCAACACTGAGGCGCACGGCAACAGCAGGAGCGCCTTCCTGAGCCGCTTCGGGTCGTCTCCGGCGATGCCGCCGATGACGGGTGAACTGACCACGAGACCGAACCAGCCGGCCGTGACGGCGATCCCCGTCGCGGTGGCCGCCGTTGCGGTGAACCGCGAACTCACCACGGCCAGGGTGGTTGGGAAGACCGGCGCCATGGCGATACCGGCGAGAAACACCAGTGCCCAAGCCGTGTTCGGATTGCCGCTCTGCAACATCGCAAAGGTCGTCAACGCCATGAGCACGGCAGAGCCCAACAGGACGGTCTCGGGCGAGACGCTCGACAGGACTGGCGAGACGGCAACCCGGCCCAAAAGCAGGCCCAATGCGAATCCGAGAGAGAGGATTGTCAAGGCTTTGGATTCAGGCACGCCCTGGGCGATCAGGTGCCTTGCCAGCCAGTTCCAGACGCCGACTTCGCAGGACACATAAAGGAACAGGAAAAGGGCCAGCAGCAGCAATGGCAAGCTGCCCAGCAGGGCGCCCACTTGCGATGTATCGAAATTCACTTTGCCGCTCGGCGCGGGCATTTCAGTCAAACCGCTAAAGGCGAAGGTCAGGGCGGTGATCGAGGCTGCGAAGACGAGCAGCCGCGCCGAGTTGTTCTTGAAAAGGTTAGCCGCCACCAGCGGGGTGATGAGCCCTCCCAGCCCGAAGAAGAGGTTCAACAGGTTGAACACGCCGGCGGTTTCCAGCGACGCGATCTTGATGAACGGCGGCAATCCGTTGGCGCCCACAACGATGGCCCCGCCGCCGGCGCCCAGCAGCAGCATCAGCGCAGCGATCGGTGTAAAGCCGTGTGCCGTCTTCAGCCCGAAGAGCGCAAAAGCCACCAATCCAAGGCCAAGCAGCAATCCGAGCTTGACTCCAAAGAGGTCGATGAGAGGACCGGAGAAGAAGGACCCGATCATCAGGCCCACGGCCTGGGTCATGGCGATGTTGCCATTCTGTTTTGGCGTCAAAGAGAAGCGCTTTGAAAGGTCGGGCAGGATGGTGCCGAGCATGGCGGCGATCATGCCGTACACAAAGATGGAGAGAATCGCGGCGGTGATCAACATAGCTTCAAGATCCTATCAGAGTTAGCGCCCGGTGCGGATGATCTCGTGCAACACACGCCCCGACGCACCGCTTGGAATCTCGACACCCGCGATGGCCGTCAATGTCGGCGCGAGATCGTTCACGCGCACGCGCTGGTAGTACCGGCCCGGCTTGATCTGTGGCCCCATGAACATCAGCGGGACATGAGAATCGTAGTTCCAGGGCGTGCCGTGCGACGTTCCCGAGGTTTCGAACAGCCAATAGGGATTCGCAACGATGAACAGGTCAGATACGCGCAGATAGAAGAAACCGTTTTGGACGCGCGAGGCAGCCAGATCCGAGTGGGTCAGGCCCCGGCGCAGGTCCTCGCGCGTGAAGACGCGCGCGATGTAAGGCAATTGCCTGGCCGCCGCGGCGGCGGTGTCCTGTACATCTTCGAGGGTCAGCTTCTTGCTCGCAACAAGCTGGTGGTTGAGATACGGCGCAGGTCCGGAGTAACCCAGCACCCAGTCGCCCTGCCCGTACTTGGCCGCCAGCGCTTTTTGCACCGTGTCCCGGACTTCCTTGGCCGGTGCGCGGCCGCCGGGCATCCTGAATTTCTGGTTGTATTCGGGCATAGGCGCGACACCGTGATCGGCGGTGAACGCCACGAGCACATTGTTCATTCCAACGGTCTTTTCCAAGTGGTTGAAGAGGTCGGCCAGGGCCTTGTCGGTCGACAGGGCCACGTCGTGAATCTCGGGCGAGTGAGGGCCTTTGCGGTGGCCGATGGTGTCGCATGACGAGAAACTGATGGCCAGCAGATCGGCGGAGTCCCGCTGGCCGAGTTTTTCGCCGTCAATGGCCGCCTTGGCCATCATCACCAGAAGGTCATTGCCAAACGACGTCCCGGCCACGCCGGACCAATACGCCGGGCCCGGCGTCGAAGGCAGCATCATGAACGGCGTCCCGCCGCCGGGCGGGCCCCAGTTTTGTCCAACAAACTTGTCGGCCGCACGGGACTTGTTGAAGTCCGCCACCCACTGTGGAAGTTGGTCAAAGTAGAAGGTGGAACTGACGAAATTGCCCGTCGCAGCGTCCCACCAGTAGGCCCCATCGGCCCTTCGGCCGGACATCATAATGGCCGAGCGATCCTTCACCGATATGCCCACTACCTTCGACGCGGGCCATTTTTCGCTCATCTTGAGTTCGTCGCCGACGGTGGAAACCAGCAGGCGGTGGGGTGACGAGCCATCTTTGCCTGGCTCGCCGCCGAGCAGTTTCGTCGATGGGTCGTTGACGCTGGTCACCTGCCTGCCGGCCGTGCGGTCGTACCATTCGTTGCCCACGATTCCGCTCACGGACGGCATCGCGCCGGTCAGTGTAATCGAGTGGCCGACGGCCGTGACCGTTGGGGAGTGTTCGTAGTGCGCATCGCCGAAGACGGCGGAATGATCAAGCAACCGTTTCAGCCCGCCGGTGTATTCGGTATGGAAGCGGTCCAGGTAGTCGGCGCGGAACTGGTCGACGACCAGCAGCAGGATGAGTTTTGGCACAACTGGCCGCTCGTTGGGAGCAGGCGTTGATTCAGGCCCGGCTGCCGGTTTCGCCGGGGCCGTCCGGGCGGGCGGCTGCTTCCGGGGCGCGGGCCGGGTCTGGGCATTCACGGCGGCGAGGCCGGTCACAATGGAGAAGACGGCTGTTGCGGCCGCTATCGCACGGGGGTTCATGATGCTGGGCACTTCCTGAGATTGAACCAATCGTAACTAGTCGCGAACCACGGCGCCGGAGCCTTTGATCTGGTAGATCGTCTTGCCGGCCGTGACGGACGATGGGTCGAACTTCTTGTGGTTTTCCTCGGCCTCGTGCTTGAGTTGGGCGATGAGTTGATCCTTGGTCAGATCGATTTTCGTGAACGTGCCCTCTGCCACAGCCATCCGTCCCACGGCGGTTTTGGGAAAAACGATTTCGCCGTCGTTCACTTTGATGCGGACCCGCGCAGAGGAGTTCGGATCGGCCAGGTTCATCCAACAGCCAGCCTTTTCACAGACTTCAACCACCTTCCCTTTGACCTGGACCACCTTGCCGACATACTCGGCTGGCCGGGCATCGAGTACAGCGATGGACGTCTGTTGTTTGAGCGCCAAAGGAGCGCCTAGTTTAACTTCGCCCGCCAATAGAAGGGCGGCAGGCAGGACGAGAGACAAAAGCATTCGCATAGTCCCATTATCGGCCTCCGGGCGGCCTGCATCGCAACTCCAGATCGAATTCGCGTCCGGCCTTATCGTTGCTTTTGCTCTTGGGCGGCGGCTTCGCGCGCCAGGCGGACCCTGGCGCTTTCGAGCTTCTTTTGGACCTTCGCAACCTCCGACGCATCCTGGTCGCTCGGAGCGCTGCTCCGCCACTCACGAAGTGAAATCTCCCAGTGGGTGATTGCGTCTTTCACGTTACCTTGGCTTAGGTAGACGTCGCCAAGGTGATCGTGCACAGTGGGATCCTTGGCGCCACGCCTGAGCGACTGCCTGAGGAAGTCAGCGGCCTCGTCGAGCCTGTTGAGGCGGTAGTAGACCCAGCCCAGGCTGTCGAGGAAAGCGCCGTTGGCCGGCTCCTGGTCGACGGCTTTCTGGACCAACTGAAGCGCTTCCTGGAGCCGGACATTGCGGTCGGCGAGCATGTAGCCGAGGTAGTTCAGCGCCGACGCATTTTCCGGGGCCACGTCAAGCACGCGCCGGAATTCCTTTTCCGCATCGTCATACCGCTTCTGCTTTTCGAACATCGCGCCGCGAAGGAAAAGCACGGGTTCCTTGTCGTCATTGGTCTCGGAGAGCTTTTCGGCGGCGTCGAGCGAGCGCGCCATGGCCTGATAGTTTTTTGCCTTGTCGTAGGCCTGGGCCAGGGCGAGGTGCACGGCACGGTCGTTTTTCCCGTCAAAGAGGGATTTGAGCAAGGACTCGGCCTCGGCGTGCCGGCCGAGGTCGCTTTGCAGCGTCGCGGCAACGCTCTTCAGAACCCGGTCGTTCGGATATTTCGCCAGAGCGCCGGTCATCTCGATTTCCGCAGCGGAGAAGTCCTTCGCGGCCCGGTAGGTATCAACGACCTGAGCGGCTGCGTTGGAAGCGGCGCTGGAATCCACCTGAGCCATGCGGCGGAAGGCCGCCACTGCTTCCGGCGTCTGTTCGGCGGTCCTGTAGAGAAGGCCAAGCCGTTCGAGCAGGATGAGGGCGTTACCCCTGTCCTGCATGGAAACCGAGCGAAGCGTGGACTCGGTCAGCTCTTTCAATAGCGAGATGGCTTCAAGCGTTTTGCCCTCGGCTTCGTACAAGGAGACTTCGTTGAATCGGATTTCGATGTTGTTCGGATCGAGATCGCGCGCCTTGCGGGCAAAGCCTCTGGCCTTCTCAAAGTCACGTTTTTGACGCCAGATCTGGCTCAGACGCAGGTTGGCCAAAAGATCGTTCGGTTCCTCGGCGATGATCTCGTCAAACAACGCCCTGGATTTGTCCAGTTCGTTCGCCGCGAAGAGCGATTGGGCATAGGCGCGCTTCAGATCGGTGTTTTCCCGGCTCAATTCGTAGGCGCGTCCGTAGGTGGCGGCGGCCATCTTGTAGTCGCGCATTTGCTCGTAGGCGCTCGCCAGAGCTGTCAGCGTGCGCAGGTTGGGGTTCTTTTTAGCCGCTTTCTGGAGCATCTGGCTGGCCATTTCGTTGTTACCCAGGTCGCCATAGACCAGAGCCAGTCCGGTGAGCGCTTCTTCGTTCTCGGGATCGACGGCCAGGGCCTTTTTGTAGGCGGCCTCGGCGGCGGATGAGTTCAGAGCGAACTTTTCCAGCCTGGCCAGGGTGACCAGGTTGTCAACGTCGGCCGGCGCCTTTTCGGACAGTATCCGGTATTGTTGCAGCGCGGCGTTCAGCATCTCCTGGTTGGGCCGGCCCTGCTGGCCATCCCGGATGCGGGCCGTGTAGAACTTGGCTAGAATGCGCCGCGAGTTGAGGTCGTCGGGGTTCTTTTTGACCAATTCCTCGAATTCGGCCGTAGCGCTCCGCAGCCGGCCGGTCTGGAGGTACATATCAGCCAGTTCGGAAGCGAGGAATGCGGCGTCTGGATCGGCGTTCAGGGCGGACCGGTAGTTGTCAATCGCCTTACTCACGTACTCGCCGCGGCCGCCATACTGCGCTGCCAGTTCCGCATAAAGATGGGCTAAGGCGGCGTGGTAATAGGCCTTGGCCTTGTCGGGCCGGGTGGACGCTTCCACCGGGGCCGCCGGCTGGGCGGCGGACGGAGTAGCGAGCATGGCGGCCAGCAACGCAACCGCGGCTATCAGCGTGTGAGATCGCTTCATTTTGGTTTCCTGCGCCCTTCCCTGTCCTGCTGGCGGCGGGAGAATGCACTTCCACTGCCGGATTTCATCAATATATCTGATGCGGCGGCTGGGCAGGAAGGTTGCACCCGGTACACTGGTTTCGTGAACCATCCCGCGCCCCGTCCGCTTGTGGCCGTCGCCGGACCCACAGCCTCTGGGAAGTCCCACCTCGCCATTCGCATCGCGCTCCAATTCAACGGTGAGATCGTCAACTGTGATTCACTTCAGCTCTACCGCGGTTTCGATATCGGGACGGCCAAGCCCCGCGCCGAAGAGTTAGCCTTGGCGTCCCATCACCTTATCAGTGTGCTCGAGCCGGATCAGGACTCCAACGCCGGCCATTGGACCCGGCTGGCTGCGGAAGCCATTCGCGGTATTTCCGCCCGCGGCGCATTGCCAATCATTGCCGGCGGCACGGGCTTCTACCTTCGGGCCTTGCTCGATGGCCTTTCGCCGGGGCCTGAACGCGACTCCGGCCTCCGCGCACGCCTGAGCCGCGCCGAACAGCGGCGCAAGGGATTCCTGCATCGTCTCTTATCGCGCCTCGATCCGCCGACGGCCGGGCGAATCCACCCAAACGACACGAACAAACTCACCCGCGCCATCGAGATTTGCGCCGCCTCGGGCAGCCCCGCTTCGGAAGTCTTCAATCGGGGACGCACCCCGCTCGAAGGCTATACCGCGCTGAAACTCGTCCTTAACCCTCCGCGGGACGCGCTGCATGAAGCGATCGCCGCGCGAACGGCACGGATGTGGAACGCCGGGCTGTTGGAAGAGGTCCGCGGTTTACTCGCCGCTGGGGTGTCTCCCGCATCCAAGCCTTTTGAATCATTGGGTTACAAGGAGGCCCTGGCCTGCATCGAGGGGCGCATGAGTCCACAGCAGGCCATCGAGCGAACCACCATTGAAACCCGTCAGTACGCCAAACGGCAGATCATATGGTTCCGCCGGGAACCGCATGTATGCTGGCTCGACGGGTTTGGCTTCGACGCCAGAGTGCAGGAACGAGCTTTTGAGCTGATTTCAAGCCTTGTTTCTTAATTTACATTCATGAACTGCGGTTGGCAGGAACAGATCGCGCCTGCCAACGTCTTTATGAACGAGCAACACGCGGCACGGAAGAACTTGCGTCTATCGCGGATGTAAATACTTCCCGCGAAGAGTATTGACGGAAGTTATTTGCGATTAACCGTAAAAATGTGCCTATAATATTAACTGGAGTGTCCACGATGACCAAATCACTTAAATTACTCGCCCTTTTCGTTCTCGCGCTCGCGATCGCCAGCGCATCCACCCACACGGTGACGCTGTTCCAGCCGTCCGTAGTGAGCGGGACCGAGTTGAAGCCAGGCGACTACAAGCTGACCGTCGAGAACGACAAGGCTACGATCATGAAGGGAAAGAACAAAGTCGAAGCGACGGTAAAGGTTGAGACAGGCAGCGACAAGTTCAGCACCACGTCGGTTCGTTACACCAGCGAAGCGGGCAAGTACAAGATCCGTGAGATCCGGCTGGGCGGAACGAGCACGACCCTCGTTTTCAACTAAGTCGAAAGATTCGATCTTCTCGCTCCTCCCAACAAGGGATGCCGGGCGGCTTTGCTATACTCACCTCATGGCGAAGCTGCCCGGCATCCTTTTTCTGTTCTGGGCCGCTGCTCAAGGTGTCCACGCAGAAACTGTTCTAATAGTACCGTTTTACAATTCAAGCAATTCTAAAAATATAAGCTGGATCGGGGAAAGCCTTGCCGAATCGCTGGGAGAGGCGTTGGCGGCGGAAGGAATCAGCCGGGTGGCCCCGGACGACCGGCGCGCGGCGTTGGTGTCGATGGGCATTCACCCGCCGGCCCGCCTCACCCAGGCCACGGTGCTGGAGATCGCCATCACGGTCGATGCCAGCGTGGCCGTGCACGGCGACTTCACAGTGAAAGGTTCGGAGTCAGGGCCACGCACACTGCAGGTTTCTGCTTCGGTTGTGGATATCCGGCAAATGAGACGCCTGGCGACCATAGAAGTTGCGGGGGCGCTGGAGGATCTTTCGCAATTGCAGGCCCAGACCGCCTGGAGGCTCATTCGGTCGCTGCGGCCCTCGTTTGGCATTGGCGAAGCCGACTACACGCGCTCTCAGCCGGCAGTCCGTCTGGATGCCCTGGAAAACTACATCCGCGGTCTCTTGGCAGCAGACAAAGAACAGAAGGTTCGGTTTTTTTCCACCGCGGTCCGGCTTGAGCCCGCCTATGCCGAGCCGAGCCTGCGTCTCGGACTGATGCAGATCGAGCGGAGGGACTACCGCGCGGCGGCCATCTGGTTAGCGAAAGTGGGCCCGGGCGCCATCCGGTTCCGCGAGGCTTCGTTTTATCTGGCACTGTGCCGTTTCCATTTGGGGGAATATGAATCAGCCCGGCGGGCGTTGGTGCAAATTTCTGAGCAGGTGCCTTTGAATGAAGTATTTAACAACCTGGGCGTGGTGCAGGCAAGACTTGACCTGGATGTCGCGCTGAGTTCGTTTGGCCGAGCGATCGAGGCCGATCCGGCTGATCCTGCCGCCTATTTCAACGCCGGCTACTACCTTTGGCGAAAGCAACGCTTCGACGAGGCAAAGGCGAGGTTTGCCGAAGCATTGGCGCGGTCGCCCGACGATGAGGCCATCCAATTGATGATCGAACGTTGCGAGGACCGGCAGGGTCCACAGCCGGGGGATGCGCGCACTGGGCGGCAGGAAAGGCTGAAGACACGTTATGACGAGTCAGGATGGCTGCTGTTGAAGCAGATGTTCGAGCCTAAACCGGAGGCCCGTTAAACAACGAGTGGGCTGGGTCGGATAGAATCAAGGAGTATTGAAGATTCATCCGCGCGCGGCGGGGCTGTTCATCTGCGCCGCATTTTTTCTTTATCCCGCCAGAAGCCAGACGGCGGCTGCCCAGCCGCAAGCGGCGAAGGTCAATGGCGCCAAGCCGGGGCCGGCGCCCACGGGGCGATCGAGGATGGGCGCGGCGGCGCAGCGCAATGAGAACGTCATCGTCTACATGGTGGACACCAACGCGGTAAAGGAGTCCAACATCCGCGTCGGAACGACGACGACAGCCGTGTCCGAACCACGCGCCGAATCGCAGTATTTCGCTACGGAACACGGCGTCGCGCCCGGCAGCGTGGCGGGCCTGCGGCCGCAGGCGGCCCCTGGCGGGGTGCATGGCGATGCATCCTATTCACACCAGAACTCGATCTTCAACGCCCGTACTTTTTTCCAGGTGGGTGGAGTCAAGCCGTCGCACCGGAACGTGGCGAGCGGCCGCCTCACGGGGCCTCTTCCGGGCGTTCGCGCTTTCTGGACGGCGGCATACAGCCAGCGCGACGTCCGCGGGATGGTCAACGGCAACGCGCTGGTGCCGCTGGCAAGCGAGCGTACCCCCTTGGCCACCGATCCGGCGGTGCGCGCCATCGTACAGCGGTTTCTCGACGCCTATCCCAACGAACTTCCAAACCGGCCGGAGATCGACGCCCGGGCGCTCAATACCAATGCGCCACAGCGGATAGACAGCATCGCCGGCACGGTTCGTCTCGACGCACTGCTATCGGGCTCTCAACGCCTGATGGCGAACTATTCCATTGATCGCCAACGCATACGGCCATTCAAGTTTGTCGCAGGCCAGAATCCCGATACCGACCTCCACACGGTCCGCGGAGCGGCGACTTGGGCGCGGCAGCTTTCGGCGAACTCCAACCTGGCGCTCACGGCGTCATTCCAGCGCGCGGTCTCCGTGCTCACACCGGGACCGAACGCCGTGGGGCCGAGGGTTCGATTCGGGAACCAGATCGAAGAGCTTGGCCCCGACTCGATGTTTCCGATCAATCGAACCGCAAACACCTCGTTGTACGGGGCGGCGGTCTCACACCGCGCCGGCACGCACGACTTGACCTGGGGCGGAGATGTCACCCGGAGCCGCCAATATGGCATCGAATCGAACAACAGCCGCGGCTACCTGCAATTCCAAAACAACTTCGGACGTACGGCGATCGAGAACTTTCGGCTCGGACTGCCGACGATATACGAAATCGCGCTGGGCGACCTGAAGCGGGATTTTGCCAATTACACCGTGAACGGTTATTTCGGTGACCGCTGGCAGCTTCACCCGCGGATGCAGATCTACATTGGTTTACGCTACATGGCCGACACCCGTCCGGTGGAGACCAGCGGCATCGACAAAATCCCGTTCTCCGGAGACTTCAACAACTTCTCGCCGCGCTTTTCCCTGGCTTGGCAGGCGGGCGGCGGCTGGGTGGTGCGCAGCATGTACACCACATCATTTCAGAAGGTTCCACCCGTCACTTACCAGCAGATCCGCAACAATCCGCCGAAGGTACACTACGTCACGGTCCAACAGCCGCTGCTCACCGATCTGCTGGCGGGAGTTCCGCTGGAGGCCGGCGGCCGCTATACTCCGACCTGGATCTCGTCCGACCTGGCGTCGCCTTACTCGCACCAGTACAACGTGACCATCGAAAAGCGCCTTGCAGGGGGAGGCACTCTCCGGACCTCCTATGTCGGGTCCCGCACGATCAAGTTACTCAACGCCAGGACCCAGAACCGGGCAGAAGCGGCGCCCGGCATTCCCCTGACAACGGCCACGGTGAACCTGCGCCGGCCCGATCCGCGCTACTACGAAACCTATACCATCCTCAACGGCGGGATCGCTTACTTCGACGCCGGCAGCGTGTCGTTCGACGTGCCGTCAAAGCGAGGCTTCAGCGGCCAGTTTGCCTACGTGTTTTCGAAGGCACTCGATGAAGGCCCGGACTTTTCGGCGACGGCGGCCAACCAGGATCTGGTCAAAAACCGGAACCAGTGGCAATACGAAGCATATAAAGACCGGAAGGGGCTGTCGAACTTCGACTCGCCTCACGCCTTCACGGCCACAGTGACCTACGAACTTCCGTTTGGCCGTTCGGCGCGGTCCTGGGTTCGATCGTTTTTTGGCGGATGGTCGGTTTCGAGCCTACACCTCTGGAAGCGCGGCACGCCTTCCACACTTTACATTGGAAGCGATTCACCCGGATTCGGCAACGTGGACGGAGGCCCGTCGGACCGGCCGAACATCCTCGATCCATCGATCCTGGGCGCCACGATCAGCCACCCCGACGTTGCGACGAAGATTCTCAGCCGCGACAGGTTTGCTTTCATTCGGGCGGGCGAAAGCCGGGGAAACCTGGGCCGTGGGACATTCCGGCGGGCGCGGATCTGGAACTGGAACGGTTCGGCGGCCCGGCGAATCCAACTGCCTGGAGATTGGAGCGGACTGTTCACCGCCGAGGTCTACAACCTCTCAAACACCCCGCAGTTCGACGAGCCGCAACGCAACCTATCTTCACCGTCATTTGGCAAGATCACCAATACGCTGAACGACGGTAGGGTGTTTCAACTCGGATTTCGCATAATCTTTTAGATGGATGAAGGAGCCAGCCCCGTCTTGCCGGATGCCTATGGGCTGACAGACCGCGGTTTGGTGCGGCCCGTCAATCAGGATGCCTTTCTGATCGACGAGGATCTGGGGCTTTACCTGGTCGCCGATGGGATGGGCGGAGCCAAGGCTGGCGAGAAGGCGTCGGCATTGGCGCTTGATACCGTCCACAGGCACTACCGTGAGTTAGGACCCTCAGCAGAACTCGACAAGGCCTTCCATGCGGCGCATGCCGCCGTGCGCGCCCACGCGGAAGCGGATCTCTACTGTTCGGGGATGGGCACAACGCTGGTTGGCGTGCACATCGCCGCCGGAAAAGTTCACCTGGCCAGTGCGGGAGACAGCCGCGCGTATCTCTGGGCGGAGGGAAAACTCGAGCAACTGACGAAGGATCACAGTTGGATCGAAGAGGTTGGCCGCCGGATTGGGCTCTGCGAGGACGTCCTGAAGAAACATCCCTTCCGCCATGTCATCACAATGGCCATCGGGGTGGACAGCAACCTTGAAGTGCGGCACCGGCGGTTTGAGCCTCCGGCGGGATCGCGTTTTCTGCTTTGCAGCGACGGATTGCACGGATATGTCGAGGAAGAAACGATTGCCGAGGCAATGGGATCCGAGAGAAGTTTGGAGTCGCGCGCACACCAATTGGTTGAAGCCTCAAAGAAAGCCGGCGCACCGGACAACGTCACTGTCGTTCTGATCGACCTTTGATTTCCTGCGGCGCGGCCATCGGTTGGGGGCAGGCGGCGCACAGGATGAAATCGATTTCACTCTACTTAATTCTTTCGGTTTGTCTGGGCCAGGCGAGGGCCCAACCGGGCCTGACCGTGGAAGTACGGCGTGGCGAGGCGATGCCGGCCAGGGCGAGCGAAACCGGGCCAGGACGGATTGAGGTGGTGGTTCGTGGAGCCGCGGGCCAGCCAGTGGCCAACGCCACGGTAACGTTTACGCTCCCCAGGGAAGGGGCGACAGGGGTTTTCGCAAGCGGGCTTTCGAGCGAAAGTGTCTTGACGGCCAGCGATGGCACGGTCTCGGTGGGCGGTATCGTCTGGGGTGACACGCCGGGCGTAGCGCTGATTCACGTTAAGGCGTCCTACGGCGGCGACGCCGGGGAGGCGGTCGTCACCGTTGAAGTGAGGCCGGGAGAGGGCGAGGCCCGCGCCCGGTCCGGCCGCCAAGGGGCCAAGAAGTGGGTTCTGGCCGCCGCCGCGGCGGGAGCATTGTTGGCGGGGGTGGCTTTCGCGGGAGGCAAGAGCAGTTCTGGGGCGGGCCTTGTTGCGGCCCAACCGGCCACCTCGACGGCGCCCACACTTGGTGCGCCCAGTATCTCCGTCGGAAAACCTTGACATGAACGGGAAACTCGTCATTTTCATGTTGTCGGCGGCTTGCGCCGCGGCCGTACAGAGCGGCGTGGAACCGCCGGTTCTCGGCCAAGTTCGGGACGGCGCCGGGCGCATGGTGCGGATTGGCGGCGTGGCCGGCGCACTTCAGGTGCAAGAAGTGGAAGGGACCGGAGAGTGGATTGAGCCGGGCTGGCGAATCGAACGCGACACGGGAGCCGCAGTCCTGTTGCGAGAGGCCGATGGAGCGCGATTCGTCCTCCCGGCGGTTGAAGCAAGCCTGCAACTGGCCGTTTTCGCGCCTCCATCGCAGGAGACGCCAGTCGTGGCCGCCTACGCCTTCCCGCTGACTGCCGCGGGGGACGTGTCAGAGGTCCGCTTCCGCGTGCGAAACACGGGCACCGCGGCCGTTGAAGTCAATCGGGTGTTCATTGCGCCCGGCGGCGCATTCAGGGTCAGCAACGTCATCCCGATGCCGAGAGCGCTGGCGCCTGGCGGCTTTGGCGAAATCCGGGTGGTTTTCGCGCCGGCGTCGGGAGGGTCGTTTACGGGGGAATTGAAGATCAACGACTCTGTATGGATCTTGACGGGCGCGTCCGCGGCCACAGCCGGGTTGGAGGCCTTTGATGGGCAGGCCTGGGTTCCTGTCGCATCGGGAGGGAGCTTCGATTTCGGGCGGGTCCAACCGGGTGAGGCAGTAGAGAAGTGGTTCCGGTTTAGTCTGCCGACGGTGACGAGTCCGGCTCTTTCCGGGGAGGGGTTCAGCCTGGACTGGTTCGGAGAAAGCTTCCGAGTCACGTTCCGCCCGCCCGGCGCGGGCTCCTACAGCGCCGAATTGAGCCTGGGTGCGCGCACGTGGAATCTGACGGGCGCCGGCGCACAGCCTACGCCGCCGCTTCCGTCGTTCATTCAACTACCGAGCGAATTGCAGAACGGAGTCCAGCAGACCGTCGAAATCGTTCTGGCGGCGCCGGCCGCGGCAAACGCCAGCGGCACTCTGCGGCTGGAGTTCACTCCCGAGACCGGGCAACTAGGCGATGATGTGGCGATTGCCTTCCTGCCGTCGCAATCGAGGTCGATCGGCTTCACGGTGAGGCAAGGCCATTCAACTGTGGAGTTTCCGGACGGCGGCGCGGTGTTTCAGACGGGTTCGACGGCAGGGTGGATCACGGTTCGCATTTTGTTTGGCTTGCACTCGGTCGAGCAGCGGATCCGCATTGCGCCGGCGGCCGTGAAACTGGACGCGGCAACGGCTGGACGTTCACCGAACGTAGCGGAGATCGTCATCCGCGGGATCGACAACACGCGGACGGCCGGACAGCTCGGATTTACGTTCTACCGGACCAACGGCGGCATCGCCGGATCGTTTGACATCAACGCGGGACAGGCCTTTGCGGAGTACTACAGCGCGAATCCTAAGCTGAGCGGGGTGTTTCAGTTGCGGGCGCAGTTCCCGATTTCCGGCGATGCGTCGCTGCTGGAGGGTGTCGAGGTCACGCTCACCAACCAGTCGGGCAAGTGCGAGACAGGCCGTTTGAAGTTTTGAACGGCGAAGCGCAGGGGCGGATAAACTGAGCATGTGAAACCGGTCGCATTGACCATTGCCGGATCTGACCCCAGCGGCGGGGCGGGAATTCAGGCTGACTTAAAGACGTTCCACCAGTTCGGGGTCTATGGGGAAGCCGTCATCACGCTGGTTACTGTGCAGAATACGCAACGGGTGGATCGCGTGGAACTGCTCGACGCCGCTCTGGTCGGGCAGCAGATCGAGGCTGTGGTTGAGGACATTCCGCCGCACGCGGCGAAGACCGGCGCGCTGGGAGGGATTGAAACGATTGAGGCGGTGGCAGCGTCGGCGAGGCGGTTCAGGTTTCCGCTGGTTGTTGATCCAGTGATGATCAGCAAGCATGGCGCTCCGCTGATCGCACGGTCCGCCCGAGAGACGATCAGGGATTCCCTGCTGCCCCTGGCCCGGTTGGTCACACCCAATCTGCACGAGGCCGCCGTGCTGGCTGGGATCGAGATTTCCAGCGCCACGCAGATGCGGGACGCGGCCCGGGCGATAAGTGACCGCACGGGAGCGGCGGTACTCGTGAAGGGCGGGCATCTGGAGGGGGATGCGCTCGACATCCTTTTCGACGGGGAGCGTTTCTTTGAGTACCCGTCCGAGCGGTTTGACACAATCCACACGCACGGTACCGGTTGCACGTATTCGGCCGCGATCACCGCTTCGCTTGCGGCCGGATGCAGCTTACCGGAGTCGGTGGCGAAGGCCAAGCAGTTCATCGTCCGGGCGATCCGAACGAATCCCGGACTTGGAGGGGGCCACGGGCCGGTGAATCACCACGCCGAGGTCGTGTAGAGTATGGATGGGGGCGGTTGGGCGCGCCGTGAGACTGAGAAGCGCTTGAGCGCCCCCGGCACAGCTTGACTTGGTGCGAACGGGTGACTTAACGTACAAGTTTCGCTGGGTTGCGCAACAGATTGGCAGGAATCATGTCCGCCGGCGATCA
>Ga0172368_10004028_pt1 | contig 17310 bp, 16 predicted proteins | sample Lak11m_FD_114540 | JGI IMG/M metagenome (GOLD analysis project Ga0172368, IMG submission 114540) | Freshwater microbial communities from Kabuno Bay, South-Kivu, Congo - kab_022012_11m | ecosystem: Environmental > Aquatic > Freshwater > Lake | place: Democratic Republic of the Congo: South-Kivu...
CCGATTGACCTGGGGGTGGCGGGCGATCATTTGTTCCTGCTGCGCCTGGGGGTTGGCCTGGAGGCGGAGATCACGCGCGCCGCCGACCGCAGTCTGAAAGACCGCCTGGGTCCGCTGGCGTATATCACCGCCACTTTGCAGGCCTGGAACAGCGCGCCGGTCTCGCGCTACCGCCTGGTGATGGATGATGAGATCGTTGAGACCGACGGGCTGGCCTGCATGGTCGCCAACGCCGGTTCCCTCGGTGTGCCCGGTTTGACCATCTCGCCGCGCGTGCGCATCGACGATGGGCTGCTGGATGTGTTTGTGATCCGCAGGGCGGACCTGTCGGAGCTGGGCGCGCTGGCGGCCAGCGTGGCGGGCGCCAGCCCGGAGGCAAGCGGCCTGCCGCACTGGCAAACCAGCGCAATTCGCATCGAAGCCTCTCCGCCGCACGGCGTGGAAGCCGACGGCGATGAACTTGGCACCACCCCGCTGCAGGTTGAAGCAATTGCGCGGGCCGTCCAGGTGATTGTGCCGGGCTGAAGCGAATCCCGGCGCGTTTTTGGCTGTTTCGTGGGTATAATCAGAGAGTTCGTCTCATTCAACGCGAGGATTTGGAATGTCCGATTTTGAACCGCTCAGTTTTTTAGTCATGAACAGCTCGAATGCCGCCGTCAACCGCGCTTACCGCGTGGTGATGGGCGACCTGCTCAGCAATATTCGCCCGTTCCGTGATGGCCTGCTCGATGAACCGCAGCCGGTGCTGCTGGCTGGGTTGGATTATGACACGCCCTGGACGCGCGATTCAGCCATCAACGCCTGGAATGGAACCGGATTGTTTTGGCCGTCTGTCACGCGCAGCACGCTGCTTTCGGTTCTGGAGCGGACTCCCGACGGGCTGCGCATTGGCGGTCAGTACTGGGATTCGGTGATTTGGGCGCTGGGGGCCTGGGCTTACTATCTGCACACGGGCGACCGGGAGTTTTTGGGCCAGGCGCTTGAGGCGACTTCGAACAGCCTGGAAAGCCTCGAGGTGGCGGAGTTTGACGGCCATTACGGCCTGTTCCGCGGGCCGGCCGTGTATGGCGACGGGGTTGCGGCCTATCCTGACTGCTACGCCAATCCGCGCTCCAGCTCGATCCTGGATTGGGTGAAATTCAACCCGCACAAGAAGGCCGCGGAGGGATTTGGTATTCCGATGATGGCCCTCTCGACCAACAGCGTATACGCTCAGGCGTACCAGGTGGCTTCCTGGATGGCGAACGAGTTGGGCATCACGCCCAACCCGGCCTGGAAAGACTGCGCCGACGCGCTGATCGACCGCATCCAGGCCCATTTCTGGAACCCTGGGTTGGGCACATTTAACTATCTGATCGATCCGGATTGTTCGTGCGACGCGCAGGAAGGCCTGGGGCACAGCTTTGCGCTGCTGTTCGACCTGGCAGATGAAGACCAGGCCCGTTCAATCCTCGAGAAACAGCACATCACGCCGGCGGGCATCCCGTGCGTCTGGCCTTCGTTTGCGCGGTATGAGACCGCGGACGGGCAATCCTTTGGCCGGCACAGCGGCACGGTCTGGCCGTTTATCTCAGGCTTCTGGGCTGAGGCCGCGCTCAAATATGGACGGCAGGATTTATTTGACCGTGAGTTCAATTTGCTGACGCAGCACATCAACCGCGACGCGCAGTGCGCGGAAATTTACCATCCTCTGACCGGCGAAATTTACGGCGGTCTGCAAGAAGGCTTGAGCGCTGAAGGCATTCAGGAGTGGAAAGCCTGCTCGCGCCAAAGCTGGACAGCCAGCGCTTATCTGCGCATGCTGCTGAGCGGGCTATTTGGCCTGCGCTTCTCCGGCGAAGGCGTCAGCTTCAAACCTTACCTGCCAGACGGCGTCGAGCGTATCCACATCACCGGGCTGCCCTACCGGGCCTGCCGCTTTGACCTGACGGTGGAAGGTCACGGTGGAACAATCGCCGAATTCCGCTGGAAGGGCACTCAGACGCGGCCCTTCTTGCCGGCGGGACTGCGCGGCGACCAGCGGATTGAAATCCGCATGAAACCATAGGAATCAGAAACATGCGCAAACCGGTCCCTGTTTGGGTCCAGGCTGTTGGCGGGATGCTGGTTGGCCTGGCCGCCGTGATTTTTTTTGCTCTGGCCAACCGCCAGCACCAGTTCGCCGGAACCGTTCTGGAACCTCCCAAAGAGATGTATGATTTTAAATTGCGCGGCCCGGAAGATCGCTGGGTGAGCTTGAGCGACTATCGCGGCAAATATGTCCTGGTCTTCTTTGGTTACACTTCCTGTCCGGATGTCTGTCCGACTACTTTAAAAGAGTTGGCGGATATCATGAAGAATCTGGATAAACGCGCTGACCAGGTCCAGCCGCTGTTCATTTCCGTGGATCCGGAAAAAGATACGGCCAGGCGCTTGAACGCATTTATCCAGCAGTTCGACAGCCGGATCGTGGGTCTATCGGGAACGCCAGAGGAAATTCAGCAGACCGCCAAAGAATATGGCATTTTCTATGAAAAGAAACCCTTCGGAACCGAAGGTGGTTATACGGTCGATCACACGGCGACCCTGATGCTGCTTGATCCCAATGGTGGCTTGCGTGTAGCTTACCCCTATGGAACCTCTTCTAAAGCGATTGCCGCGGACATCAGTTATCTGCTCTCGCAGAAGTAAGAGAACTTCACTGCGCCTGGTCAATCAGCTGGCGCTGGCGCTCCTGGCCCTGCTGCTGGCTGCTTGCCAGGCGGGTACGCCTGGCGTTACGCCTACCATGGCGCTGGTCCAGTCCACCCAGGCAAGCGCAACTTCCACACCCGCACGCCTGCCGACGGTGGCCCAGACCAGCGCGCCAACGCTTACTCCCACGCCCGAGGTCCCAAAAGAGCTGCTGGTCAAAGCCGAAGAGCTGAAAGGCCAGGAAGTGCGTTTCTGGCATCCGCTGGCAGGAGAGGCCGGGGCGCAGATGGAGCGCCTGGTCACCCAATTTAACTTGACCAACTCCTGGGGGGTGCGGGTTGTCCTTTTTTCGCAGGGCGGGGCCGGCACGCTGGATCTCGCGCAGGAGGAAAACCGCCCGGGGGTGGTGCTGGCGGCTTCTGAAGATATCGCTTACTGGAATCAATCGGCGGGTCTGCCGGTCGATTTGAGCGGCTACCTGGTCAGCTCCGAATGGGGGATGGCGGCCAGTTTACGGGAGGGCTATCTGCCCCAATTTTGGCAGCAAGACCGTGAGGGGGATGCCCAGTTGGGCATCCCTGCCCTGCGGACTGCGTTGGGGATGATCTATAACAAGTCCTTTGCCCAGGAGTTAAAATTTACCAGCCCGCCGGCGACACCACAGGAACTGATGGTGCAAACCTGCGCTGCGGCCAAGGACAACAACCGCTTGCTCGCCCGCCAGGGCACAGGTGGTTGGATGGTCGATACCAGCCCGCTGAGCGCATTGAGCTGGTTTGCGGCTTTTGGGGCAGCCCTGCCGCCAGCCAAAGAGAGCGAGGCCTGGCAATTTAACCAGACCCCCTCCAACGCGGCTCTGGCTTATCTGCGTGAGATGCAGGAAAAAGGCTGCCTGTGGTTCCCCAAGAACCCAACCCCGCAGGTCTATTTTGGCGGGCGCAATGCTCTGGCCTATACGGCTACGCTGCAAGATTATGTACTTCAGGCAGGTTACCAGGAAAAAATCGGCTCGAAAGACGAATGGGCCATGATGCCATTTCCGACCCTGGATGGTAAGGGCTTTGTGTACAGTTATGGCTATTCCTACGCGGTTCTGCGCTCGACTCCGGAGGAGCAAATGGCCGCCTGGTTGTTTGTGCGCTGGATGAGCCAGCCGGACGTGTGGCTGCGCCTGGCGGACGAATGGCTGTCGATCCCGGTCAACCGCCAGATGCGGACGGAGTTGGGCTCGCGCGCCGAGACGGAACCGTGGAAGACCGCCCTGGCCCTGGAACCGCTGGTGAAAGCGGGGCCGTCGCTGGCATCCTGGCGGGTGGTGCGCCGCCCTCTGGAAGATGCCTTCTGGCAGTTGTTCAACCTGTCGGCCGCCGATCAAATCCCCCAACTGCTGCCTGAGTTGGACAAAATGTCATCCGATATGTTGAAGTCGTCTGAGTAAAATGCATCTGGCTTTGCTCGAATCCTTTTTGTCGCTGTATCATGATGAAAATGAAGGCGTTTTCCGCTTTCATCTGCTGCGCTGCGCGGATTGGATCGATGCTCAGGCCCTGACGGTGGAGACGTTTCTTGCCGCGCAGCAGTATTTTGATCCGCGCAAGATTGGCCCAGGCCAAAAGCGCATCTGGCTATGGCAACTGGCCATGGTGGCGCAAGAGCGGCGGCGCGGCCAAATTGATGGTCTGGCTTATTCTGGCGAGGTGCTGCCCTCTCAAGCGCAGCTTGCGGAGTACGCGCGCGCGGTGCGCCTGACCGCCGAGTGGGAAAGCACCCCGCAGGCTGGTAAAGATCTGCTGGCGCTCTTTTACGCCGCTGATTTTGTGCCAGAGGAGCTGCAAGCCATCCTGGGTTTTGAGCTTGAGCGGGTGCAAGATTTGCTCAATCGCATGGTAAATGCGGAGCAGGGCCGCCTGGTGCGCGCGCTTAAACCTGTCGGGTATTTTTATAATCACCTGGAAGGCGAACTGCGCCAGCGCGCATCAGGACGCATCCCAGGGGGACGATTTTTGGATGGCCCCCGCTTTTGGCTGGCGCGCTACCGCCTGCGCTCGGCGTTGATGTGGGTGTTCCGTTTTGCGCTGTTGATCGGGCTGACCTACCTGCTGCTGATCGCCTGGCACTCATACACGCGCTTCGCGCCCTGAAATTGGTAGTGACGGATCATCTCGGAAAAAGTGGGAACGTTGCGTGTGAATATTACTCTTCGCGCAATATTCACACGCAACCCCCCTGCTTTTTGAGCTGATACATTTGGGTTCTGTGGGATTTGCCGTGGTAGGCCGTATAAGTGGCGGTAAATTTGGCGTTTCACGCCAAATTTACCGCCACTTATAGCCTCCCCCACGGGAATTCCCTGAGAGCCTACTTGGACTTTATGGGGCTGTTGCCTGACCGCTCAGCAGCGGGGTGGCGGCCAGGTAGGCGGCGCGGCGGGCGACAAAATCCTTGACCGAGGCGACTGCGCTGTCGTAGGCGCTCGTCTCAACCAGGCTGCGAGATGCGTTGGCCTGGCGCACCACGCGCGTATACGCCTCAATCTGAGCCTCGATGGCCCCGCTGGCGAAGATTTTTCGGTAAATCACACGCGCCTGCTGCTCGAAGAGCGCTTTGAACTTGGGGCTGGCCATGAAGCGCGTTAGCAGCGGGTTGGATCCGCCGCGCATGCCCGGACCTGCGCGCACCGGGGCGATCGAATAGATGTCATAACTGGCCGAATCGGCGCTGCTGCCGCGCCGGTCGAAACCTCCCGCGCCGTGTTTGCCCAGGCCTTCGTTGGCGTCCCACATCAAGATCGTCATCCGCCCGGTTTCGTTGTCGTAGTAGAGGTAAAAATTATTGCCCATGCCTGCCATTGAGTCGGTGTTGACCAGCAGGTTATTAAAGGCCAGGTAGGCTGCGAACGCATCGACATCCAGGTATTCGTCCAGACGCTGCTCAAATTCACTGTCGTTGGCCTGGCTGATGAATTTGAGAAATTTGATCAGCGGTGCGAGGTCGGCGTCGTTGACGCGGGTTTCCTGGGTGAAGCTGCGCGCGTAGGCGCTGGGGTCTTCGCCCTGGTAGCTCAGGTTGGCCATCAGTTCGGCTTTGTACAGCACCCCGCCGTTGTTGGCGAAATGCTCTTCGATAAAGCTCTCTTCAATCACTTCCGAAATTGTAAATAACCGTTCTGGTTCGCTATTGCGCTGGAACCCGGTGTACGCGGTGCGCGTGGCCGGCATCCCGATCAAGGCCAGCATGCTGTTGGTGACCGGTTCCTGCAGCATCGATGCGTCGTAGTTGATTCCCGAAGAACGGATCGCGATGCGGTCATAGCCCTGGTATTTTTGCCCGGCGACAAATTCATCGAATTTGATCATCAGCGGCACCTGGGTATTGCGTCCGCCGCCTGGCCCCCCAGCGGGTTGGTTGGCCGCGCCAGGCCTGTTGGGCTGCCCTTGCGCTGGACTGGGTGGGTCTTGGCCGGGCTGGCCTCCAAAACCGCCTGGACCGCCAAACCCAACGCCAAGCGCCGTGCGCAGGGATGCATTGCCCTTCAATCGCACCCCGACATCCGTGATTTTGATCCCGTCGATCACCACATCGGCGTGGAAATACTCTTTTTCGCCGGTTTGTCTGAAAGTGGTGATCATCGAATCATAAGTCTCGTCGTCCATCAGCAGTTGAACCGAATGAACCAGGCTGCCGTCGAACAGCGGAATGCTGCTGGTGTACTGCTGGCTGGCTGCCCCACCAGTCCGGCCGCCGCTGACCGTGTAGGCGACAATCCGCTGGCTGCCAAACCCAAACATCAGCACGGCCAGGATCAGTCCCAGCCCGACCAGCAGCGGGTAATTGCGTTTCAACCTCAAGGACATGCGCGGCATCCTGTTTCTTCCAGTTTCAAACGACCCACTCACAGGTCGGTCTCGTTGTAGCCCGCGATCAGGGTCACGCGGTTGTTGCCGTTGAGCGTTTTGATTTCACTCAAGAAAGCCTGGATTTTTCCTTCGCTGCGCAGCCCGATGCTGTACGTCAGCTCGGTCAGCATGCCGCTGTGAACCGAATCGACGCTGATCAGCTCAGCGTTAATCGTGTGTTTCACAAACACGTTATCAAAAAGCGTGTCGTAAGGCGCGTCGTTGGGCAGCTGGATTTTGAGAATCTGGTTGGTCACCTTGCGCGCATACCAGTTGAAACGGCTCATAATCAAAACGATCAGGCTGATCACCACGGCCGCGATGATCGCCAGCAGGTAGAACTTGGTGCCAATGGCCATGCCAATCGCCATGGTAAAGAAAATAAAACCGACGTCGCGGGTTTCTTTGACCGCATTGCGAAAGCGGATGATCGAAAGCGCACCGACCAGCGCAAACGCTCTGGCGATATTGGACCCGACCACCAGCATGATCATCGCCACCACCATGCCGTTCAGCACCAGGGTGTGCACGTAACTTTGCGTGTAGGATGCCCCGCGGTGGGTAATCTGGTAAATCCAGCCGATCCCCGCGCACAGCAGGAAGCTCAGCACCAGGCTGATCACCACATCGGTCACCGAAAAGACGCCGGTTAAATCCTGAAAGTTAAAAATATCCATGCGTTTGCTCCGTCTAAGGCAAAAAATTGTGGTTGTAGGTTGCTGTCAGCGGGCGCGCTAATGAGTGTTGCTGGCCGCGAGTTGAGCCACTTCGATTGCGTGGCAGTATTTGCTCATGCGCGTCAGCTTGAGATTGTGCTGGGCAACCAGTTCGGTCAGCCAGTAAGGAATGCGCTCGTTGACTTTGATTTCAATCACGATCCACCCGGGCGGGAACAGCGCTTGCCCGGCTGGCAGGTCGTCGAGGCGCAGGTTGTGCGCGCGAAAGAACAAATCTCGGTCGAAGGTCACGCGCAGGCCGATATCCAGATCGCCGCCGGTCAAGGCCTGGCGCTGATAGGTGATCCAGGCCGCTGGCCGCAGGTCATACTGCCATGCCATTTGCAAAACCTCATGGGCCAGGCTGGCGTCTTGCACAGCCGAGGTTTCGCTTAACCCTTCAAGGATAGACAGGCTGCGCCCTTCGGCCAGATCCAAAGCGGACGCGTAAGGCAAGGTCATGCGCCGTTTCTGAGTGACGCGGTCCAGGCGCTGCTTGATCTCGATAAAAACCGGCGTTTGCGCCGTGAAAACTTGCGGCGCTTCGTAGATGCGCAGACGCAGCTTGCGCCGGAAGCGGATGCCGTCTATTTTTTCCCAATAGAAACGGTGATCCGGACTGTCGTAGTACAGGCTGGTCACCTGGTAGCTGCCATGCTGGTCCGGGGTGAGGTGCGCGCTCAGGGCTTGCTTGAAGGCTTCAGCCTGCTGTATTCTCACCAGGTATTTCAACTCAAAGCGATTGAAACTCCGGATCGTTTCGGATAAACTCGCCATGCTCCTCCAGTTCGATCAGTCTAGTTTCTATCATATCCAATAAAGGTTAAGATTTGGTTCAGTCGTTGTAAAAATCTATGATTTCCACTTGACACAATCCCGTCCACCTTATAAAATTCTGTCTCGGTGAGGGAGTAGCTTCCTGCATTCGCAGGATGGGCAGTCGTCAATACGGAGTGAAAGCTTCCGGCCCCCATAGATGAAAAGCGAGACCACCGCAAACTTGAGTTGCGTGTGGTCTTTTTAATTCAGTCTCACCGACGGACCGGACCTGTTGTATCAGCAAAGGGCATCCTCTCAAAAAGCTCCTTTTTATGATGCACCCATCCAGCCCATCTATGAAATTTGGCAGTTGGGCAAGTGCGTTCATGACACGCCAATCTGAGGAAAAATAATCGAATGAATCACGATATCGAATTTTTAGCCAAAACATCGTTGGGTGAGAAACTTGAGACGGTGATTAAGAATTTGCCTGGCAAAGAAATCACCCTGATCGAGATCTTGGACAGCATCGGGCATGACAGCCTGATGTTCCTCACCCTATTCCTATCCCTGGTCTTTCTGGTTCCCGTCTCGATCCCAGGCGTAAGTACCATTTTTGGCAGCGCTATTTTGCTGATTGGCATCTCACGCCTGTTCGATCGCAAGTTATGGCTGCCCAAACAGATCGCCCATCGAACGATACCTTCTGAAAAATTAACAGCCGTTTTAAACCGGGCGCTAGTCTGGTTCAGAAGATTGGAAAGGTTCAGCCGTCCGTACCGTTTCTCTTCGATCACCAGGGAAGGCAAAGTCGGACTTTTCAATAAGCTGTCCTATATCTTCGCCGCGGTTATGCTGATGGTGCCCTTTGGTTTTATCCCATTCAGCAATACGCTGCCGGCGCTTGCATTAATTTTTCTGGCCGTGGGCGTGATGCAAAAGGATGGCGGCTGTATCTTTATTGGGCACCTATCGAACCTGGTTACGGTCATATACTTTTCAGCCTTGATTGCCGGCGGTGGAATGACGATTTTTGAAGGATTGCGCTTCATATCAGGTTAGCTTGCGGTCCAGATCAACAGCCAGGTGTTGTAGATTAAAGCTATCTGAAATTGTCACTTGACATATTCTCGCAGCCCCCATACAATGTAGGCAATTCGGTGAGGGAGTAGCTTCCTGCGTAAGCAGGGTGGTCGGTCGTCAATACGGAGCGAGAGCTCTCGGCCCCACAAATCGGTATAGCGAGACCACCGCAACGTTTCGTTGTGTGTGGTCTTTTTGTATTAACCACGCAATGAAACGGGGCATTGCGTGATGGCAACGGCAAATGCTTCATGAATTTGACGGTTTGCCTGGAAACCTTACAAATCTAAGCGAACGAAAAGGTTGAACATGAAAGAAACGAATTCCTGGTATACGGTGGAAGTTGATGAGGCCCTGTCGCTGCTCGCTTCCACCAAAGAAGGTCTGACCCAACAAGCGGCTGAAGAGCGCTTGAAGCAAGTTGGCCCCAATGAGCTGAAAGCTGGTCAGCGGTCAACGCCGCTGGTAATTTTCATTGAGCAGTTCAAAAATATTTTTGTCATCATCCTGCTGCTCGCGGCAGGTATCTCAGCAGTGTTAGGGCATGGGGTCGAAGCCCTTGCGATTGCGGTGATTGTCTTGTTTTCAGTCATTCTTGGCTTTGTGCAGGAGTATCGAGCAGAGCGAGCGATTGAGGCGCTGCGAGAGATGTCTGCCCCCACCGCCACCGTGCTGCGCGGCGGCGATGAAGTTGAGATCCCGGCGCGTGACCTGGTGCCGGGGGATGTGATTCTGCTCAAGGCTGGTGACCGCGTGCCGGCTGACGCACGCCTGCTCGAATCGATTAACTTGCAGATCGAAGAAGCCGTTTTGACCGGCGAGTCGCTGCCGGTGGAGAAGCACACTGCGGCGATCCCTGGGGAAGGGCTGGCTGTCGGTGACCGGAAAAATATGGTGTATTCCGGCACGGCCGCGGCGTATGGACGCGGCAAAGCGGTGGCCGTGGCAACCGGCATGAGCACGGAGTTTGGCAAAATCACGGGCATGCTCCAGGCGGTTGAAACCGGTGTAACGCCTTTGCAGGAGAACCTGGACCGGGTAGGCAAGACCCTGGCCAAGGCAGCCTTTGTGATTGTGCTCCTGATAGTGCTGTTGGGGGTGCTGCGCGGACAGCCTTTGCTGGAGATGTTTATTTTTGGCATCGCGCTGGCGGTAGCGGTTGTGCCTGAAGCCCTTCCGGCCGTGGTGACGATCTCTCTGGCAATCGGGATCCAGCGCATGGCGAAACGCAATGCCTTGGTGCGCAAGCTGCCCACGGTGGAAACCCTGGGTTCTACTTCGGTGATTTGCTCGGACAAGACCGGCACGCTGACCAAGGACGAGATGACCGTCCGGAAAATCTATCTGGCCGACAGCTGGTTCGAGGTCAGCGGTTCGGGTTATGAACCGGTTGGCACCCTGCGAAACACCAATGGAAGCAGCAAGCTGGATTCGCATCTGAACGAATTGCTGCGCGGGGCCGCCCTGGTCTCGGACGCGGGCCTGGTGCAGGTTGAGGGGCGTTGGGACATCAAAGGTGACCCGACCGAAGGCGCCTTGGTGGTTGCGGCCGCAAAAGCTGGCTTGAGTAAGGTGGAGTTGGACCGGCGCTATCCTCGCTTGCAAGAGATTCCGTTTACCTCAGAAACCAAGCGCATGACCACCCTGCACGAAACCCCCGAAGGCAGGCTGGCTTATTCCAAGGGCGCGCCTGAGGTGATCTTGAACGCCTGCACCCATTATTTGGGCGAGAATGGCGCAAGTCCGCTCGATGAAAAAGCGCGAGTGAAGCTTTTGAACGCGGCCCAGGAGATGGGCAGCCAGGCCTTGCGCGTGCTGGCGGTCGCTTCTCGCCCTGCAGAAACGATCCAACAGGCTGAAACGGAGATGACGCTGCTGGGCTTGGTTGGGATGATCGATCCGCCGCGTCCAGAAGCCAGGCAGGCGATCGCGGTTTGTGAGACCGCTGGGATCCGCGCGGTGATGATTACCGGGGACCATCCCGTTACCGCGCAGGCGGTGGCGCGCGAATTGGGTTTGCTGAAAGGCGGCCGAGTCGTAACCGGGGCTGAACTGGAAGCGATGGATGAGGAAAGTCTGGCCAGGGATGTGGAAACGATCGATGTGTACGCGCGCGTCTCGCCAGCCCATAAGCTGCGGGTGGTGACCGCCTTGCAGCATAAGGGGCATGTGGTCGCCATGACCGGTGACGGTGTCAACGATGCGCCAGCGCTGAAGAAAGCAGATATCGGGATCGCGATGGGCATTACCGGCACCGATGTGAGCAAAGAAGCGGCCGCAATGACGCTCACCGATGACAACTTCTCCTCGATTGTGGCCGCGGTGGAAGAAGGGCGCGGCATCTTTGGCAACATCAAGAAATACCTGATGTACCTGCTTTCATCCAACATCGGCGAAATCGGCCTGATGGCTGGGGCCGCCCTGCTGGGGATGCCGCTGCCGCTCAGCGCCGTGCAAATTTTGTTTGTCAACCTGGCCACCGACGGCCTGCCCGCGCTGGCGCTTTCCGTGGATCCTCCCGAACGCGATCTCATGCGCCACAAACCGCGCAACCCGCGCCGCGGTATCTTTACCCGGCCCGTGGTCACTCTGATGACGGTGGGCGGTTTCTGGTCAGCCTTGGTCAACCTGGGCTTGTTCGCCTGGGCGATCGATTCGGGCCGCAGCCTGTCTCAAGCCATGACGATGGCCTTTGTCTCGCTGGTGCTGATCCAGTTCTTCAAAGCGTATAACTACCGCTCCGATCACTTGTCGATCTTTGCGGGTATTTTTTCCAACCGCTGGCTCAACCTGGCGATTGTGTTCGATCTGCTGCTGATGGTCGCCGTCATCTATGTGCCCTTCCTGCAAGGGCCGTTCGAGACGTACGCCCTGCCGCTGCTCGATTGGTTGATTGTATTCACGGCAGCGCTCACCATCTCGCCGGTGATCGAGCTGGCAAAGTGGATGCTGCGGCGGGGTTGGTTTGGTAAGGTAGATTAGCACGCCACCCAATGTGGTGGCAGATTGGACGCAAAGCGCCTAATCTGCCACCACATCAACTGCCTGCCACGCAAACCCGAGAGAACCCCATTCGATCGACAGGCTGGTTCGCCCTCTGGTGGTACAATGGCGATGTATCACCCTGCTGGAAAGGTCGCTCATGAAACTCGTCCAACGCATCTGCCTGTGTGTATTGATCGCCAGCCTCGCACTGGCGGCCTGCGCGCCCGCTGCGCCGTCCAAAGCGCCAATCAAGGTGGCGGTTTTGCCCGTGCTGGATTCGCTCCCGCTGTACGTGGCTCAATCCAAAGGCTATTTTAAGGCGCGCGGGGTCGAGGTGGAACTGGTGGCGGTGGCTTCCGCGCCGGAACGGGATGCCCTGATGCAAGCCGGGCAGGTGGATGGCATGTTGAATGAAATTGTTTCAACCATCCTGTACAATCGCGACCAGGTGCGGATTAAGAACGTGCGATTTGCGCGCACGGCCACCGCGAAAACCCCCGTGTTTCACATTGTCGCGGCGAAGGACGCCGGGATTCAATCCGTGGCGGATTTGAAAGGCGTCCAGATCGGGATTTCGGAAGGCACGGTCATTGAATACACGACCGACCGCATCCTGCAAAAGGCCGGGTTTGCGCCCGAAGATATCCAGAAGGTCGCCGTTCCCAAAATCCCGGATCGCATGGCGCTGGTTGGGTCGGGCGAACTGAAAGCCGCCAACCTGCCCGATCCCTCAGCCGCGGTGCTGCTGCAGCAGGGCGCGGTCAATGTGATTGACGACACCTCCTATCCGGAGATCAGCACCAGCGTCTGGTCGTTCAGTGTGGCTTCGATCAAAAAGAACCCGGAGGGTGTGCGCAGCTTCCTGGCGGCGGTTGAGGATGCCGTCAAGGACTTGAATGCAAATAAGACGGGCTGGGACGATCTGCTCAAGCAAAACAACCTGATGCCCGCTCCTATGATTGGCAAGTTCCCCATCCCAGATTACCCGACCGCCGCGGTTCCCAGCCAGGCCCAGTTTGCCGACGCGCTGGACTGGCTGAAGACGAAAAGGTTGATCAAAACAGAGCTGAAATACTCGGACGCGGTCGACGCTTCGTTCTTGCCCAAATAAAGCTGTCCTAATGCTTGAACTGCGCTCTGTCAGCTTCCGCTATCCGCAGCAAACGCCAATTTTTGAGCAGTTCGCATGGAAAGTGAAACGCGGAGAAAGCTGGGCGATTGTAGGGCCGTCTGGCTGTGGCAAAAGCACCCTGCTTTATCTGCTGGCCGGGCTGAAGCTGGCCGAGAGCGGCGAGATTTTGGTCGAAGGCGCTGCGCTTAAAAAACCGCGCCCGCACACTGGGCTGGTATTGCAGGATTACGGTCTGCTGCCCTGGGCAACTTTGCGCGAGAACGTCACCCTCGGGCTGCGCGTGCACCGCTTTTATGGGCCGGATGGGATCCACGCGCCCTCTGGCAAGGTGATTCGCGAAGTCGAGGTGCAAGGGGACGCCTGGCTGGAACGCCTGGGTCTGACCGGTGTTGGCGGGCAGTACCCGGGCCAGGTGTCTGGCGGGCAGCGCCAGCGGGCCGCCCTGGCGCGCACCCTGGCCATGGAGCCGGATTTGCTGTTGATGGACGAGCCTTTCGCTTCCCTGGATGCGCCGACGCGCGAGAGCTTGCAGAAGTTTATCGCCCAGCTGCAGGCGGAAACGTCCATGACCCTGGTGATCGTGACCCATTCCGTCGAAGAAGCCGTGCTGCTGGGCAAGAAAGTCCTGATCCTTGATTTGCCGCCCAACCGCTCCGCTCGTGTCATCGACAACCCAGGTGCGGGCAGCAGCGATTATGCGCTATCGTCCGGTTACCAGGAAACCTGCGCCAGGCTGCGTCAGAAGCTGGGGCAGGGTTTAATCCAGGTGGGTTCGGGTTGAGCGCCAGGCGTTTGCTGGTCGCGGCGGCTTTTGTGCTGGCGGTGTGGGCGCTGCTGGCTGTCTTGCTGCGCGCGCCAATCTTGCCCGCGCCCTGGCTGGTGCTCAAGGAGTTTGTTCTAGAGATTCCAGGCAATTTGGGCCGCCATTTTCTGGCCAGCCTGTGGCGGGTGGCGGCCTCGATGGCGGTCTCGATTCTGCTGGCCGTTCCGGCTGGGCTGGTTCTTGGCCAATCCCAGCGCCTGGACAGGCTGTTTGCCCCGCTGATCTACCTGCTTTACCCTATCCCCAAGGTCGTGCTGGCGCCGGTGGTGATGCTCTTTTTGGGCATCAATGACCTGTCGAAGATCACAATTATTTTTCTGATCTTGTTCTTTCAAATCCTGGTGCTGGTGCGCGACCAGGCGGCTGCCTTGCGGCCTGAATTGATCTATTCGGTGCGCAGCCTGGGGGCGGGCAGGCGGGCGCTGTTCCGCTTCGTGTACCTGCCGGCCTGTGTTCCGGCGATCTTGACGGCCTTGCGCCAGACGATTGGGACGGCGGTCGCGGTTCTGTATGTTGTCGAACTGATTGCTACCCAGTATGGTCTGGGGTATTACATTTACATCCAGGGCAACACGCTCTTCGATTATCCCAAGATGTACGCCGGGGTACTGGCGATGAGCCTGCTGGGGCTGGGGCTGTATTACCTGGCCGATGGGCTGCAGAAGCGGTTTTGCCGCTGGATGTGAGTCTGGCGGTTGGCAATCATCCCGCGCTCAGGCATCATTTGGGGCAAGCAACCGGCGGCTCGCTCAGGATCATCGCTTTCCACGAGGCGCGTGTCTCTGGAACGGTCGCCAGCCAGCCCTGCATGACGCAAAACAGCAAGATGCGCCGGTAGCTGATAAACAGGTCGAGCTGCTCGCGCCAGAAGGGGGCGAGCATGTTTTCGCTCGCGTAACCGCGCCAGAATGCGGTCAGAAAATCCTCGATCGCGGCGGGATCGCTGACCGGGCGCTCCATCCCGCCGGCTTTAAAGAACAGCAGCGCCTGCAGCGCGATGGCCACATCGCTGATAAACCAGTGATAATTGGCCACGTCGAAATCCAGCAGGGTGATGGTTTGGCCGTCATAGAGCAAGTTTTCGATGTGCGGATCGTTATGCACAAAGCCAAAGCAGTCGCGCGCCGCGGGCAGCTTCTCCAGGCGCGCGCGGATCGATCGCCAGCAGGCCTGAACCTCAGCGTCCGGACAGAGGGCATCGAAACCCTGCCATTCCGCCTGCCAGCTCAGCAGCGGCTGGCCCTGCGCGTCGATGTGGGGTGAACACTGCCAATCAGGTAACGTTGGGTGATGCGGTGCAGACGGCCAATCGTCTTGCCCCATTGAGCAAAGAACTCAGGCTGCCATTCTTCCTCGCGCGGGTGCGATCCTGGCGCTTTCGCCATCTGGTAGGCGATGAAACTGGATTCTGCGCTGTGCTGTACTGCGAGGATGCTGCCATCTGGGCAGGGCAGGGGATAGACAATCCGGACGTTGTTCTGGCCTAAAAAGCGCACAAAATTCAGGCGTTCTTCAAAGCGGCGCAGGCCATCCTGGTCGCCAGGCGCAATCGCCAAGACTTTCAGCAGGCGATCGCCATCGGGAGATGGCGAAGTAAAAACGATGCCGTCCGAATCTTCCCGGCCTCCGCCCAGTTGAGACAGGCTGGAAGGCTGCATGCGAAATTGGGCGGCCAGCGCCGCCAGCACAGTCGGGGGAACGGGGATCACTGGAAATCAGGCCAGCAGTTGTTCGATGGTGGGGGCAAGTTCGGCGGGTTTGACGGTCGGTAAACGACGCTCGACCAGGTTGCCGGCGCGGTCGATCAGGAATTTTGTGAAATTCCACTGGATCGCCGGGCCGTTGGGCGATTGCTTTTGCGCGGTCAGGTTCTGGTAGAGCGGGTGCGCGCCTGGGCCGTTGACTTCGATCTTGGCAAATACCGGGAAGGTGACGCCGTAGTTCACCTGGCAGAACTGTTGAATCTCGTCGTTTGTGCCCGGTTCCTGGTGGCCGAACTGATCACAAGGGAAAGCCAGGATTTCCAGACCCTTGTCTTTGTAGGAGGTGTAAAGTTCCTGCAGCCCGGCATACTGCGGGGTCAGGCCGCACTGGCTGGCGGTGTTGACGATCAAGACAACTTTGCCCTGATAGGCGGAAAGCGCGACGATGCTGCCGCGCGCATCGCTGGCTTCGAAGGTGTAGACGGACATTTACTCAAGCTCCTTGGCAAGCTGGACGGGTGACGCGCCGGGATGGTAGGTTTTGATGCTGACGACATGGACCGTCACACCGGTTGCGATGGCGATTAGCAGCAGGCGCACCCAAAGATTATCCACGGCGAAAATAACGGTCGCGCCGATTGTGACCCATAAAATTGAGAGAGTGAAAATTTTTTCGCGCAGCGGAATGCCCAGACCAGCCCGGTAGTTGCGGATGTAGCTGCCAAACAGACGGTTGTATTCCAGCCAGTGCAGCGCGGTTTTTGAACTGCGCGTGAAGAAATAGGCAGCGAGCAGCAGGAAGGCGGTTGTCGGCATGAGCGGCACGAAGATGCCAATAAATGCCAAAATCACACAGAGGCTGCCCGCCGCAATGAAGAGGCCTTTTTTAAGTTTGTTCATATGTTGCACCACTAGCGCCTATTTTACCCCAGCGCTGTTTCAATTGCACGGGCTGTATCACCTTTACCCTGTCAAATTCCTTCAATCAGGTTGGGCAATTTTGGGTGCGTATCACCTTCTGGGCAAAGACCTGCCAGGATGGTGAAAAGGTGGTTGCGCCACATCTCAACAGAGATTTTGATTATGCGCTTAAATAAATTGGAGGCGACGATGGGATTTGAACCCATGATGAGGGTTTTGCAGACCCTTGCCTTGCCACTTGGCCACGTCGCCTGGAAAAAAACCGCCGTTTCCGGCGGTCTAGAGCGGGCGATGGGACTCGAACCCACGACCTCTTCCTTGGCAAGGAAGCATTCTACCAACTGAACCACGCCCGCGTATTCGTTTGTCTTACAGTGGTGTTATTATACAGAAACTTTATTCAACCGTCAAGACTTTCTCAACCAAAAACCGAAATTTGCCTGGTTTGGCTTCGCGGCAGCAACTTCCTGTGGCGTGCGGCTGACTGCCCGCCTGGATTATAATCTGGAAGTCTCATCTCAATAAAAGGGGTATGTTGCGTGTAAATTTGGCGCGAAGCGCCCAATTTACACGCAACACCGCTGCTTTTTGAGCAGAAACATCTGGAAAACTTTTCACA
>Ga0172368_10004029_pt1 | contig 17310 bp, 16 predicted proteins | sample Lak11m_FD_114540 | JGI IMG/M metagenome (GOLD analysis project Ga0172368, IMG submission 114540) | Freshwater microbial communities from Kabuno Bay, South-Kivu, Congo - kab_022012_11m | ecosystem: Environmental > Aquatic > Freshwater > Lake | place: Democratic Republic of the Congo: South-Kivu...
CGTGGAAAGAAAAAATACGACAAGCGCGAAACTATCAAAAAACGTGACACTGATCGCGAGATCAGGCGAACCTTGAAAAATCAATAATTGTCAGTCCAAAAATTCCCGAAAAGCAGTTTGGGCCGAATCAAAATAAAATTTCAAAAGTCTGGTTGAGCCCTGCAAGAGGCGACCCGAGGACTTTTGCAAATTTTCATTTTGAGAAGACCCACTTTAGACTTCTTTTCGGGGATGATCGGCCTAGACAATAAGATACATTTGCAAAATGCGAGAGAGAGCCATAGTGACTCTTAAATCCACTATAAATGATAACTGCAAACAAAGTTGTCGCAAAAGCAAAGTCTGTTGTTTCTCCATATTTTGGAGTCAATGATTTTGCTTTCGCTTACGTCAGAACTTAATTTTAAGTTCGCCTAAGCGACGTCAATTCTCTTCGTGTCTCACGATGAGAAATTGGTGTAATAAACTGAGACTCCGAAAAATAGTCGCTTCACTATTTTTCTAAATGTTGAAGCTCGATATTTTAAGATCTTGTTTGTTCCATACTTAAAATATTTAAACAAACTGCAACAAACTAACTCTTGTAGAAATTTTTCAAATCTCTTATTGCATGGCGGTTCGATTCCGCCCATCTCCACAGAAATTTTATTTCATTTTCTCTTCCCAATCATGGATCATTTTATCGTCTGAACGATAATGATACATAAATTTTTTAATTTTCATTTAATCAATACGGGGCTTTTTAATTTTTTAGCATAGTTTTTAAAATAAGGAGATGTTATTATAACCAGAAATGAACTTGCGCTTAAAAAGAGGTTTTACTTTGATAGAATTACTTATGGTAATAGCTATAATAGGCATTTTGTCATCCATTACTCTTGTCGCTCTAACGAAAGGCAGAAGCTCTTCGTCTTTTGCAAGAACTAAGTTGGAATTCAAGAGTTTGGCTACTGCCATAGAATTATACACGGAGGATCATGGCGGGATCATGCCGGCAGATGTAAACAGAGGACTGCCACCGGGTTTAGAAGCCTATTTGTCTAGTGGAAATTGGCCAAATGCCCCTTGGCCAGGAAGCGTATATGATTGGGAAAATTGGGATGATCCAGATAATCCGGGTAAAAAAATTTATCAAATAAGCGTAAGATTTTGTCCAGCAGGACATCCTGAATTATGCAGATTTCCAGACGAACCTTGGGCAGTTGGCTTCGATATAAACAGCGCCGTTTACTATTGCATCGAAGGAGCTTGCCGCCCGCACATCAATAAACCCGTTGATCATCCTGGATATTGTATAAATTGCTAAATTTTTTATTTTTATTACTTTTTGGTAATCAATACGACGCTTGTTTTGGGCGGTAAGAAATCGCTTCGAGGATGTGGGAGGGGCAAATTTCAAAAGATGAATCTAAGTCAGCGATAGTTCGGGCGAGTTTGATTATTTTATGATAAGAGCGAGCTGATAAGTCTAAAGTTTTGGCTGATTTATTTAAAATTTCTTTTACTTCATCTGAAATTTTTAAAACTGTAGTGATATCGCGAGCACTCATTTCTGAGTTTGTAGAAATTTTCCTACCGGCATTTTTGAAACGATTTTCCTGAATTTTTCTTGCTTTTATTATTCTTTCTCTAGCAGGAATACTTTCACTCTTTTCCGCTTTCTCTGTAAGTTTGTCGTGATCTACCTTTGAAACTTCGGTCCAAATATCAATGCGATCTATAATAGGTCCTGAAATTTTTCTTTTGTATCTTTCAATTTGAAGCGGGCTACAAGAGCAGGGTTTACCTTTTATACCAAAATTTCCACAAGGACATGGGTTCATAGCAGCAACAAGTATGAAATGAGCGGGAAACTTGACTGTGCCTCGAGCGCGAGAAACTGAAACCACTTTTTCCTCCAAAGGTTCACGCAATGACTCAATCGCTTTATTTTCAAATTCTGGAAATTCGTCTAGAAAGAGGACGCCCTTATGGGCAAGAGTCACCTCCCCCGGTCTAGGATTTGACCCTCCGCCTATAATGGCAACATGAGAAGCTGTGTGGTGAGGGCAGCGGAATGGTCTTTCGGCAATCAATATCCCATCCAGAGCCCCAGTCATTGAATGAATCTCAGTTACTTCCAAAATTTCATCAAATGATAGCGGTGGCAAAATACCAGGCATTGCTTTAGCAAGCATACTTTTGCCAGTACCCGGTGGCCCATACAAAGCGATATTATGCCCGCCGGCCGCCGCGATTTCAAGCGCTCTTTTCGCCGCCTCCTGGCCTTTTATATCCGCCAAATCAAGGGAGATGTTGTGTAAATTTTTAATTTCTTTTCTTTTTTCTGGTTTTAATTTTTGATTTATATCAGAATCATGAGCAATATGGTCAATAATCTCTTTTAGTGTTTCCGCTCCATAAATAATCACCCCCTCTACGAGAGCAGCTTCCGGGGCATTTTGAATAGGTAAATAAATTTCTCTAAATCCGGCCTCTTTGGCCTTTCTGGTAAAAGCCAAAGCCCCTTTTACTGGGCGCAAATATCCATCAAGCGAGAGTTCGCCTAAAAATATTTTGTCTTTAGGATCAAAAACAATGTCTCCACTAGCTAAAAGATATGATAAAGCTATGGCGACGTCTAGACCCGACCCTTCCTTTTTTACTTCTGCCGGCGCAAGAGAAATAATTACTTTATGATTTTTAGATTTTGGAGATTCAAAACCTGTATTTTTAACCGCAGCGCTTATTCTATCTTTAGCTTCTTCCACCGCCTTATCGCCCAAACCAACTATTGAAAAAGAATTCAGACCTCTTGAAAGGTCCGCTTCTACATCAACAATATAGGGTTTTAATAAATTAGCTTGTGCGCTGTGAACTTTAGCGTAGGACATGTTATTCCATATGCTTTTTGCATGTGCGGGCAGCTTGATTGGCGATGAGGCGTTCTTCTTCTATAGGTTCACCGCATACTTCACAAATACCATACTTCCCTTCTTCTATTTTTTTGAGAGCATCTTTTATGTCGTTGTATCTTATTTCTAATTCTTTCAAAACAGCTGCGTTTTCTTCATACTCCTCCATTTTATCAGCATTCTCGTTTTCATCTGCGCTATTTGGACCAAAATCGGCCGGTTCTGCCTCCCAGTCATTTTTATTGTCAGGATTTATTCGGCCAACATCATTAAGCTCTTTCTCGATCAGAGAAAGTTCCTCCTCTAGTTTCTCTTTAAAATATTCTATATCCATAACTTCATTTTATCACGATTAATCTATCTGGCAACTGAGCGTGAGGCGTAGGTTGCAGACATATCACCAATGGCCGAAAGACTACTGGTAATTAAAATCGTATTTTTATCAAGGAAAGTATAGGCAATTTTGGCTTGATTTTTTTGATTAACCAACCCCCTTGTATCTTTATTTTTAATAATTAAATCCTTCCAATTAAAGACACCCCTATCTATCGAAACCACAGGCGATACTACTTCTGGGGTTGTGGCTGTAGTGGTGGTACTAACCTGCCCCTTCGTAGTGGTGGCTAAATTATTATTTGTAGTGCTAGCTGCAGTGTTCATATCGGCTACTCCTTTTTCCCCTACATTAAAGAAAGCTAAGTCCTGTTCCATTGTTTTTTCCCATTCGAGCATTCCTGAGAATGCTCGGCCAAAGTCGTTAACAGAAAACACCAAAAAATATGACTTCTGATTGTTTTGAGAAATCATGCCGATGGCGTAATCATTTTTAAGTGTCCTCTCTAATGTCCCCGGCAAAGATATGTTTAGAAAATCTAAAAAATCTTTGGAATTTTCTAAACTTAACCCGCTAGCACTTGATATTTTTATAAGACTAACACCATTACTTAGCTCCAAGTTAGCAAATTCGTCTCCAATATTTTTGTTTGTCAAATTAGCTAGAGTGATGAAATTGTTGTAAGGAATAATTTCGGTATCGATTACTACTGGAGATGGCTTTTCACTCACCGCAAATTGAAAAATGTATAAAGAAGCCACTACCCCACCAGCAAGCAACAACAAACTTAGTGAAAGAGATGTTAGATTTGTTTTTAAACCATCTCTCATAGAGAATTTCTTTTTGTTTATGACTGGAATTTCTTTTTGTTCTTTTTTTTCTCTTTCTTCTTTTCTTTCTTTTTCCTTTAAGGCAATGAACATCGTAGATTCATTTTTTTCCTTTATAAACTCCGCCATATCTCCCTGATATGTGCGCAAAGAAGCAAGTTTTTGCTTGCTATGTAAAGCATCAACTACTCCTCCAAAATCCTTGGGAATTTGCCCGGTTTTATTATCTGAGTGTATGTCTTCTTTTTTTTCTTCAGCCATTTTTTATCGATTATTTCTTCTGAACGAAATTAGGATCTGCATCTTTGATAGAAAGTTTTAATCTGCCTTTATCATCTAAACCTTTTATGATTATCGGCACCTTCATCCCAATTTTCATATAGTTTTCAACTTTGTCTATCCTAAACGGAGCTATTTCAGAAACATGCACCATGCCATCACTCTTCGGACCGAGTTTAACTATAACTCCAAAGTCAGCCACTCGCACCACTTCACCAAAAACTTTATCCCCCTCTTTATATTCTTTTACAATATCTTCAATCAAAGCTTTTGCTTTTTCGGCTCCTACTGCTTCTCCGGTTATATAAATTGTACCATCTTCTTCTATATCAATCTCTACCCCGGTGTTATCTTTGATTTCATTTATAATCTTACCGCCCGTCCCGATTACCATACCTATCTGCTCTGGTTTAATTTTAACAGAAATAATTCTTGGTGCCTTTGGTGATAATTCTTTTCTTGGCTCTTTTATTTCTGCTTCGATCACATCCAAAATTTTTAATCTTGCCATTTTGGCCTTATCAAATGCTTCTTTCAAAATAGGGGGCGATATCCCATCTACCTTTACATCCATCTGGACCGCCGTTACACCATCGCGAGTTCCGGCTACTTTAAAATCCATATCTCCATGTTCATCTTCCGGACCCTGAATGTCTGTCAAAACTTTATATTTATCGCCAAGCATCATAAGCCCCGAGGCAATACCAGCTACGGGCTTCTTTATGGGCACACCAGCATCCATAAGGGCTAGTGTTGAACCACAGACTGAGCCCATCGAAGATGAACCATTGGAGGCCAGAACCTCAGAAACAATTCTGATGGTATAAGGGAATTCATTTTTTGAGGGCAAAATTGGTATTAAAGCCTTTTCAGCCAAAGCGCCATGACCAACCATTCTCCGATTCATACCACCCACTCTACCAACTTCACCGACTGAAAATGGTGGAAAGTTGTAATGGTGCATAAATCTTTTATCGATATGAGCCTCCATACCATCTACCACTTGCGAATCTCCCGGAGCCCCCAATGTAAGTGCTGAGAAAATGTGCGTGCCACCTCGATAGAAAATGCCCGAACCGTGTAAAACAGGAGAGATCCCACCCGCTTTAGCATACAAATTTCGGAGTTCATCAAAACCTCTGCCATCTATTCTTTTATTTTCTTCAACCGAAATTTTATGAACAAAATCATTTATAGCTTCGTGGAAAAGTTTTTTGGCCACTCGAGTATCAGCCTCAGGCATGTTCTCTTTCAAATATTCAAACCACTTATCTTCAAGTTCATAAATTTTATCTTTACCAGCCTCACCCATCAAATCTCCTATTCTGGAGAGAACCTCACTTTCAAAAGCTTTTTGCAAATCTTTTGCCACTTCTGTTTTTTTGATTTCCCTCTTTTCTTTACCTATATCCTTTACGATATCCTCCTGAAATTTTTGCAATTTTTTGAGTTCTTCATTTGCCCTTTCCAATGCTTTCATTAAAACTTCTTCCGAGGCTTCGTTAGAACCAACTTCAATCATGTTTATTGTATTATCTCGGCCGCAAACTATCATATCCAGTTCGTAGTCTTTCTTCCCACTATCCCCATTTTCTAATCCAGATAACTCCCTCATTTCGTAAGAAGGATTAACCAAAAATTCCTCTCCTCCTTTAAGCTTGCCGATTCTTACGGCTCCAACCGGCCCATTCCAAGGTATTTCAGAAGTTGCCAAAGCCAAAGAAGAAGCTACGACACCTAAAACATCTGGATCATATTTATCAAGAGAAAGCACTGTCACAACAACTTGAATTTCGTTTCTCAAATTATTATCAAAAAGAGGCCTTATGGTTCTATCCACAATCCTGCCAGAAAGAACAGCTTCATCAGAAGGTCTGCCCTCCCTTCTCATAAATCTTGAACCCAAAATCTGTCCTGATGCATAAAACCTTTCCTCATATTCAACTGTAAGAGGAAAATATTCCAAATCTTTTTCGCCTTTTGACATAACCGCTGTAGCGAGGACAGTAGTGTCACCGAGCCTCAATACAACTGAACCATTAGCATTTTCGGCCAAATCACTAAACTCAGCTATGAGTTTTTCACCTCCCCACTCCATCTCATATTTTTTTGTTTTCATCCTATTTAAGCGAGCGAGTTTTGAATGTTTTTATCTCCCAACGTCCGACGTTTGGAAACAAAAATATTCAAACCTAAACGACTCGCATTACTTATAACGCTTTTAATATAGCATAACGAAAATAAAATAGCTTCTTTCACTCGATACGGAAAATTTTTGCCTGCCTACCGCAGGCAGGCTAAAATTTTCCTCTGTCTATACCTTTTCACAGGTTCCGGAATCCCACTCAAGAACTATTTTGTTTTAAATATTATTTTCTCGCTTCAACGATAGAAGTGGCGACGTTAGCAGGTACGATAGCGTAATGATCAAATTCAATGTTGGCATTACCGCGGCCCTCAGTCATTGAGCGCAAGGTTGTTACGTAACCAAATAGTTCTGAAAGAGGCACTTTTGCCTTTACCACCTTGAGTCCTGCCCTATCATCCATACCTTCAATAAGCCCACGTTTAGAAGAAAGATGTCCTGTAATATCACCCATAAACTGCTCAGGCACTACTACTTCCACTTTCATAATAGGTTCAAGTATAACTGGTCGTGCTTTTTTGGCTGCTTCTTGAAAGGCCTGAGAGGCGGCGATTTTGTAAGCGATTTCAGATGAGTCAACATCGTGATAAGAACCAAAAGTAAGTTCACAAGAAATATCTACCATCTTATAACCAGCCACAATGCCTCGCTCCATTGCCTCTTTAACTCCCTTTTCAACCGCAGGAATAAATTCGGAAGGAATCACACCACCTTTGATAGAGTCAATGAATTCAAAACCTTCTTCGCGGTGAATATTTTTCTGTTTCTTGGTCTTTTCAACCTCAGGTTCGAGCGGTTTGATATTGAGTTTAACATGACCATACTGACCCTTGCCTCCAGTTTGTTTTATATATTTTGTTTCAGCTTCACCAGTACCAGTGATAGTCTCTTTATAAGCTACTTGTGGCGCACCAACATTTGCCTCCACATTAAATTCTCTTTTCATTCGATCAACTATAATATCTAAATGTAATTCACCCATACCAGAGATAACAGTTTCCCCTGTTTCTGGGTCACCCTTTACCTTAAATGTTGGGTCTTCATCCGAAAGACGATGAAGCGCCATACCCATTCTTTCCTGATCAGCTTTTGTTTTTGGTTCAATACGAAGAGAAATAACCGGCTCTGGGAAAGTAATGGTCTCTAAAATAATAGGATTATTTTCATCACAAAAAGTGTTTGAAGTTTTGGTATCTTTGAGTCCTACCGCTGCGGCAATTTCTCCAGCAAAAACTTTTTTAACTTCTTCTCTTTTATCAGCCTGTAATCGCACAATTCTTCCCAATCTTTCTTTATCCCCCGTTGAGGCATTATAAATATAAGAACCAGATTCAATTGTTCCTGAGTAAACTCTAAAGAATGTAAGTTGACCAACAAATGGATCTGCCTGAAGTTTGAAAGCCAATGCTGAAAATGGTTCTCCATCAGATGGATGCCTCTCGACTTCATCACCTGTTCTTGGGTCAATACCTTTAATAGCTGGCATATCGAGCGGACTTGGGAGATAATCAACTACTGCGTCCAAAACCAATTGCACTCCTTTGTTTTTCAAAGCTGAACCGCAAAATACTGGGAAGACTTTGTTGGCTATCACCGCTTCACGCAAAATCTTTTTTAGATCTGCAACAGGTATTTCTTCGTCAGACAAGTATTTGTTCATCATCTCATCGTTGTTTTCTACAATTCGTTCAACGAGTTCATGTCTGTATTTTTCTGCATCTGCTTTTAAATTTTCAGGAATTTCCGTTTCTACTACGTTACCGCCTAAATGTCCTTCAAATTTGTAACCCTTCATGGTTAATAGATCCACTTCTCCTTCGTGTTTATCTTCTTCGCCTATTGGTATTTGCATACGAACGGCCTTTTTAGAAAGCCTGTTTAAGATTGAAGCGTATGATTTTTCAAAATTTGCACCAGTTCGGTCAAGTTTGTTTATAAAACAAAGACGAGGTACCTGAGCTTCCTCAGCATAGCGCCAGTTAGTCTCAGACTGTGGTTCAACACCTGCTACTCCATCAAATACACAAACAGCAGCATCGAGAACACGCATTGATCTTTTTACTTCCACCGTAAAGTCAATGTGTCCGGGAGTATCAATAATATTAAAACGATATTTGTTGTCTTTATTTTTTCGGCCATCTTCTCCTAAATATGTAGGTGCCCAAAAACACGTAATAGCAGCCGCCGTGATAGTAATGCCGCGCTCTCTTTCCTGTTCCATCCAGTCAGTGGTAGTTTCCCCCTCATGCACTTCACCAATTTTGTGCTGACTGCCAGTGTAAAACAAAATACGCTCTGAAACCGTTGTTTTGCCAGCGTCAATGTGGGCTATGATTCCAAAATTTCTAACTCTTTCTAGGGGATAATCTCTGTTCATAAATTAATTATAAAATACAAATAAAAAATTCCGTAAGGAACATTAAAAATATACACTAACAGACCAAAAAATGCAAAATTGTGATGTATTTATTTATGTGTAATAATTTTAGTAATTAAAAACTAATTATTAAATATGGGAATGGAAAGTCCACAAAAACCAAATCCTACACCAGAAAATACTGGCAATGAACCTAAAACTCCAGATTTTGGATTTGGTCCGGAAATAAACGCAGATATTGCTGAAGGCATAAAGAGAGTTAGCCAAATACAAGAGGAAAACATGAGAAGTGGGCAACAGCTCGCTGGAATGTTGGGCCAAGTATTAAGAAATAGAACAAACGAACAAAATAGAACAGCCTCACCAGGAAGACCACCGCAAGCCCAAATCAAAGCAAATAATCAACCAATAACGATAAACACCAAAAATATAGGCGGAAAATTTGTGCCATTAGAGGCCCAAGAAAAAATTAAAGATTCTATGGAAATAACGATGGGGATGTTTGTACGGAACAAGGCTTTAGCAGAAATCAATAATTTTTGCTCTTCTAATGGTATAACCATAAATGATATATCGGAGGAGAGATTTCCTCTTAATTCCATTATCCATTATAAAATAACTGGTGAACCAAGAAAAATAGAGAACCTGAGAAATTATGTTAAACAGGTTTTAATGAGTAGAAATATAAAAATATAAACCTACTATTTTTTAACACAAAACTTCCCAATACAATACACACATTACTTACGACCGTGAATGATGTGTGTATAATAATATTTATTTTTTATTGAGCCCAAAGTATTTTTTTATTTCTTCATCATTTTCCAGCGCCTCTACTATCATATACAAAACATCGCCTTCAGATTCGGTCTCTGTTTTTAACAGGGAAATTATATTTTCACAACTATAAGGATAGACCCATACACTGTCCTGAAGGCGCATAAAACCAATAGAAACTAGGGCGTGTCTGATATTATCTCTGTCAAATCTTCTGCTTTCTGGAATATCAAAAATAAGCACTCGCCATTTTCCGTCCCATTTTTTATTTTTATTTAATTCCTTATTATCTCCTAAAGACAAGCATCTGAATAAATATCTCTTCCCACCTTGTGTTATTTTAATTTTCCCATTTTTGTTTTCAAGCAAACCTTTTTCAACAAGGTTATCTCTGGATCTTTTAATTGATTCAGTTTGCCTTGGGTGTATAATGAATCCCATCTTTTTCATCTCTCCTAATACATTTGGAGCGATCAAACTAACACCAACGAGTCCAGTTAATTTCACTGTTTCCAAAATAATTTTTTGTATATTTGCTTTTTTAACTTTTTTCTCCAAATTCATCTTCTCTATTATACTACACACATTGTTCACGGTCGTAGATAATGTGTGTATAGGAAAAAAACAAAAAAACACCAGAAAGGTGCTCTTTATATCTCAATAGAATCGGAGAAATTATCTTAGTAAACTACCAAGCGAAGTGGGCGAAGGCTTTGTTGGATTCGGCCATTTTGTGGACATTTTCGCGTTTTTTGATAGCTTCACCTTCGTTTTTAGAAGCGAGGATTATTTCTTCAGAAAGCTTTTCAGCCATTGGTTTGCCTTTTTTGGCTTTGGCGGCATCAATAATCCATTTCATTGAAAGATATGAGCGTCTTTCTGGCCTTACTTCCCTTGGCACTTGGTAGTTGGCGCCACCGATTCGGCGAGATCTTACTTCCATAGTAGGTCCATTTTTAAGAGCCGTATCAAAAACTTCCATTGGGCTTTCTACCTTTGCCTTTTCTTTTATCAAATCAAAAGCTGTATAAACTATTTTTCGAGCAGTATTTTTTTTACCCTCCTGCATTACATAATTTATAAACTTCTCAACTTTTTGAGAATTAAAAATTATATCCGGATTAGCTATGTTTCTGTTTTTTACTTTTCCTCTCATATTTTATTTAGCTTTTTTAGCTTTCTTAACGCCGTAGCTTGATCTTGAAGTCATCCTATTTGCCACTCCTTGAGCATCAAGTCTGCCTCTAACGATAGTGTAACGAACTCCAATGTCTTTAACCCTGCCACCACGAAGCATAACTACTGAGTGCTCTTGTAAATTGTGCCCCATACCTGGAATGTAGGCGGTCACTTCCATACCATTAGTCAAACGCACCCTGGCGATCTTTCTGATAGCTGAGTTAGGTTTTCTGGGGGTTTTGGTAGTTACTTTGGTACATACTCCTCTCTTGAAAGGTGAAGCATAATAGACAGGTCTATTCTTTAATGTGTTAAAACCACGCGCCAAAGCAATCGCTTTTGACTTAGAGCGAAGAATTTTTCTTTTTTTCTTTACTAATTGATTTATGGTCGACATTTTGATAACTAAAATCCGCCTCAGCGGACAAGTACTAATCTAATACAAAGCAAGTAAAAAAGCAACCATCTATTTAAAGTCGTGATCAGCAAATAATCTTTATTAATTACTTTTTAAGCATTCCTTTTACCTTCTCCACGATTTCATCTATACTCTGATCCGTTTTTATAAGATAAGCGAAACTCCCATCTTGAACTGCTTGAGCAATAACTACTGCATCTTCAACTACTGTAAGCATAATAACCTTAGCCTTTTTGCCCCACTCCTCATCTTCTCTCAATTTTTTGAGCATTTCCTGCCCATCCATTATAGGCATCAAAACATCAAGAAGTATTAGATCGGGGTGCAATTCAAATGCTTTGTTTAGTCCCTCTCTTCCATCAGAAGCGCCAACCACATTGAAACCAGAAATCTGTAATTTATCGATCAAAACCGCTCTTAAATTATTATCATCATCAACAATCAATATTCTTTTTTTATTTTCTTCTTCCATATAATTTTAAATAACTTTTAAAATTTAATCGTAAAAATACTACCTTCATCTTCTTTTGAGACAAAGCTTATTGACCCACCCATTACCTCTATCATTGATTTTACCAGATATAGACCAAGTCCGGTACCTGAAGCACCAACCAATTTATGAGTATTCTCAGCCCTAAACATTTTGGTAAATATTTTATCTTGCTGACCTTCCGGAATACCAATGCCATTATCAGAAACTACTATAGTTTTTTCTCCAAAAGACTCTTTAAATACAATGCTAACAGTGCCATTTTCTCTGGTATATTTAACAGCGTTGGAAATCAAATTTTGGATTACAATACGCAATAACTTTGGATCGATTTCTACATCTTTTAAATTATTATCGTACTGCTTTTCTATATTTATATTTTTACCTTCGATTTGAGGAGAAAGTTCCATGAGTATTCCTTCCGTCAATTCTATAACATCAGTTGATTTCGGTTCAATTTTAATGGTGCCAATTTCAATTCTCGAAACATTAAGCAGTGTCTCTACCAAATCAATCATTTCTTCATTTACTTTAAAAACTGTTTTCAAATATTCATTTTGTTTTGGAGAAAGGGCACCAATATTGTCAGAAAGTAACATTTCTATATACCACTTAACTGTAGCCACCGGTGTCCGCAATTGGTGAGAAGCCAAGGAAACAAATTCAGTTTCCGCCTGATCCAACTTTTTTTGATCAGTTATGTCAAATATAGTGACAAGTCCAGTGCGAGCCGAGCTCTCTGGGTCTTTCGTCTCAAAAATAGAGATAAGTGCCCACCTAATATCTCCATTTTTAGTAACTAGTCTCACTTCTTCTCTATTTATAGGAACATTGCTTTTATAATATCTGATTAATTTTTCAATTTTATCCTTATCTTCCTCCGGCTGATAATAAAAAATATTTTTATCTTTAATCTCTTCCAAAACTGTACCAAAAAAACGCAACGCGGCTTTGTTTGGATTTTTAATATTTCCTGATTTATCAATAATAATATAGGGCACAGGCGCATCTTCGTAAAATTTTACAAATTGTTCTAGTGATGCGCCCAACGATTTGGTAGTGTTGAAAACAGCTATCTCAGTACGCGTCTGGAGCGAAAAAAGCAAATAAATAATATAAGAAACAAGAACGCTAATTACAACAAAAGCTATATGAACAACAACAAACTGCATCTGTTCTCCCGATAAATCAGTACTAAAATATCTTTGTGGTCTAGTTAAAATATCTTCAATTAAAGAAAAAGATGCAAAAATAGTGCCAAGCAAAATGACGAGAACGACGAGTGAGATAGTTAGATGTTCTGCCAAAAGAAGCTTCTTCCTCATAATAATTTTATGACAAAGGACTACCAACCAAAAGAGTGAAAAAGAAATTTATAATCGGGCTCAATGCCTCCCAAAACAAAAAGACAAAAACAAAAACCAGTACAAGCCCAAATCTTTCTAGGTTTTGCATAAAACCTTGCCATTTATAAGGCAGAAAAGCTAAAAGTATTTTAGAACCATCAAGTGGTGGGATGGGAATTAAATTAAATATAGCGAGCACAATATTTATCATCACCACAAAACTTAACAAACCAAAAAACGCATGATTCATAAAGCCATACTGAGGAGCAAACCGGAGAAACATCCCAAATATTAAAGCCAAAGAAATATTCGATAAAGGGCCGGCTATAGCGACCAGCGCTTCGCCCCATTTTTGATTTCTTAAATTATAGGGATTAAAAGGCACCGGCTTGGCCCAACCAATAATAAAACCCCCAGCAAAATATCCAAGGAGAGGCACCAAAAAAGAACCTATTGGGTCAAGATGAGAAAAGGGGTTTAAAGTCAGTCTTCCTTGATATTTAGCAGTAGAGTCGCCTAAAGCCAATGCAGCGTAGCCGTGAGAAACTTCGTGCACTACGACTGACATTATTAAGATGATAATTATAAACAAAAAATCCATAGGCTTCAATTTTTAATTTCTAATTTCTAATTTTCAAACAATTTTTAATGTTTAAATTTAAAAATTTCTAAATTAAGAATTAATTCATTGTTTAGAAATTGATAATTAGAAATTGAAAATTTACTTGTATATATACATGTATTATGTTAGCATACTTTCGTTATGAAAGTTTGTGCAATTACAAAAAAATCATCCCAGATAAGCGGTTCCTATTCAAACAGGACTCGTGCTACCCAATTCAATCCTTGCGGCAACTCAAGGAAATTTGCCAATCTTCAAAAAAAGAAAATTTTTGTCCCTGAACTCAACAAATCTTTTACTCTAAATATTTCTGCTCGCGGTATCAAAACAATCCAAAAAAACGGCGCCTACGCTACCCTCAAAAAAGCTAAAATTATTTAGAACAAAAAGGGCCTGCGTTTTCTTTAACGCAGGACCCCAAGCTTTACCCATACTTTTACGTACCACAGGATTTCAGTGGCAACCACAGCGCCTTAACTGTGGGTTAGTCGCAAAAAAATCATTCACAACATTTCTTCCCCCTTTCAGCGCGATGCGCCTGTTGGTCATATTCGTTTACTCTCACCATATTCTAGTGAGAGTTAGTCGGCCGGCGCCCAGGGCGTCAGTCGCGGACGATATTGGCAAGCAAGATGTTCATCGGCTTGGGTGCGGGTGGCACCCGCCGATTCTTCCGAAGCTTCCGAATCTTCATCAGTCTCTCCTAGGGGCTCTCAGAACCCCATCTGACATAAGTATAGCATAAAAGCTATACATTTGTCAAGTATTATTGCATAATACTGAATAATTTACAAAATAGCCTTATTTTTAAACATATTTTATGCACTCTACTTAACTTCCAGATTTACCCCATCGCTTTTGAAAACAATCCGGCCGGAAAGGTCGGTGCGGAGGATTTTGGCGCCAAAATTAGTGATAATATCTAAAACTTCCTGATTTGGATGGCCATACCTGTTGTCTTTGCCAGCAGAAATAACAACATATTCTGGAGAAACAGCCGAAACGAAGGCCGCACTGCTTGATGTTTTAGAACCATGATGGCCGGCCTTCAGAACATCGGAAGTTAAGGGCAACCCTTCTGGGACAACTTTCAAGGGTTGCCCTTGGGAAACAGAAACTAAATAATTTTCTATTGCTTGTGGCGAGTCGCCAGTAAAGAGGAATTCGTTCTCGCCATAGACTAAACGAGCCACGATTGAAGAAGTATTGGTTTCCATTCCCGAAGGGTCTCTATCGGGGAAAAGTACCTGCAAGATTGCTCCCTCCCCTAAATCTACCTCCATCCCCCTTCTTGCTAATATTTTCTTTAAGGTCTCCCCTTTTAAATTTCCTAAGGGGAGACCTTGGGATTTTTCTTCGATTATTTTCTCAAGCTCTTTATACGACGAAGATTCCCCCGGCACACCAGTTTCCATAAAAATATTTACATCATATTTATTTAAAACATCAGGCAGTCCCCCAACATGGTCTTGATCGGCGTGAGTGGCTAGTACCACATCAATACTGCGGTCATAAAAAGGCATAACTTTTGAAAGTTCTCGCAATATCGCTTTACTTGGCCCCCCATCTATAAGAACCTGATTACCACTTGGCGCTTCTATAAAAATGGCATCCCCTTGACCAATATTTAAAAAAGCTACTGTTAAAATACCCTTTCTTTCTTCTCTAAAAGCAGCATAAAGAGCGAAAATCACCCCAAAAAGCAAAATTATTAATATGAGTAATCTTATTTTAAAATTTTTGTTCATTATTTAAATGATATAATAGCTTGATACTATTAACCAATCACAAATATGAAAAAATTTGAAGAAAAAAAATTTAATATAGGAAAATTAAAAGGTATATCAGAGAAAAATATTGAAGAGCATCTGAAGCTTTACGCAGGATATGTAAAAAATGCCAATTTGGCTTTAGAAAAAATTGAAGAGATGGGTGAGAATCAAGAAGTTAACGCCTATGCAATTTCAGAAACCCAAAGAAGGTTTGGTTTTGAATACAATGGTATAAGAAATCACGAAGTATATTTTGAGTTGCTATCTGGTGGTCCAAAAAATTTAGAAGAGAGTAGCGAATTAAAAAAAGTTATTACAGAAGAATTTGGTAGTTTTGAAAAATGGCTCACTTATTTTAAATCTCTAGCGATGACAAGGGGCATCGGCTGGGCGATGCTCTATTGGGACAAGAAAGATAGAAGACTTTTGAACACTTGGATTGATGAACAACACTTGGGCCAACTCCAAAACTGCGCCCCAATACTTGCTCTTGATATGTGGGAGCACGCTTTTGTGAGCGATTATCAGCCCTCTGGCAAAAAACAATATGTCGAAGACTTTTTTGAAAATCTAAACTGGGAAGTGATTGAAAATAATTTCAAAAATATTTAATGAATTTATTTCTCCCCTCTCCTGCATCTAGGAGAGGGGCAATTTGGCGTGAGCCAAATGGGGTGAGGTTAATTTCCAATACAAAACTCCATAACCCAAATACCAAACAAAAATAAACCAGAGAGAAATAGAACCAGTTTGAAAAGTAGCGAGGGGTAAGTTGGCTGAAAACTCGGTAATGGAAATCATTATCTCTGAAATGAAATATGAAATGACACCAAACGGCCAAGAAAGCATTTGAGAAAATATTCCAAAAGCTCCAGTTAATGCGCCAAAGGCCATCGCCCATGGCACGAGTGGCAAAACCAAAGGATTGACCAAAAAAGAAACTAAAGAAATAAATCCGGACATTTTAATAAGTAGCGGTAAAACAAAAAATTGAACCGCAAGAGTTGAAGCGACTATTTCTCTTAAACCAAATTTTTCTGGTATGTATTTACCAATTTTATTTTTAGATATAAAAGAAATTATAAAAGGAGAAAATAAAATGAGTCCGAGTGTCGCCATAAATGAAAGCTGAAATGAAGGATCGTAAAAAAGAAGGAGTGGATTCCAAAGAAGCATAAGTAGCCCCGCAATAAAAAGAAAACGCAATGCATCAGTCGGCCGACCCAAGTAAACAGCCAAAATCGAAATGAGCGACATAATACAGGCACGAATTACCGTCGCTCCCAAACCAACCATAATGGCAAAAAGTAAAATAAAAACGGCACTCACAATAAAACCTAATTTTCTTCTGCCCAAAAATGAAGTGAGATAAAAAATGCCAATCGCGATTATTGTAATATTGTATCCAGAAAGAACAACTATGTGTATAAGCCCAACTTTTTTAAAATCATTTAAAAGATCTTCTCCCAGACTTTGCTTCACTCCAAAAATCATACCTGCAGTAAGTGAACTATTTGGTTCTGGGACCACATTTGATATTTTTTGTATAAAAATATTTTTTAGAGAATAAAGATTAGCAATTATTTTGTCCCCATTATTTCCTTCTAATTTCTCTATTTGTGGTCGGTAAATCAAAAAGTGAATTTTATCTTTTGCTAAATAAGAGATGTAATCAAATTCAGCACCATTATCTGACGCAAAGTTTTTAGGTAAATCCAATTTGCCAGAAATTTTTATTTGGTCCCCATATTTATATTCAGGAAACCTTTCAGCAATTAATAGTATTAGGCTTTTCGAATTATTTGGTTTTACTGTGTAACGAGCTCCACTATCTCTCACATCAGGC
>Ga0172368_10004034_pt1 | contig 17290 bp, 15 predicted proteins | sample Lak11m_FD_114540 | JGI IMG/M metagenome (GOLD analysis project Ga0172368, IMG submission 114540) | Freshwater microbial communities from Kabuno Bay, South-Kivu, Congo - kab_022012_11m | ecosystem: Environmental > Aquatic > Freshwater > Lake | place: Democratic Republic of the Congo: South-Kivu...
AGAAAAGTCTCCGCTTCATTGAAGTTAATTATTTTGTCAACCATTGTATTAGCACATCTTACCAGTCATCGCATAAGCGGCCTTGGCTGGGGCAATCTACCCTTGCATTTTTCGACATAATTCAGAGGTAAGACCCAGACGTAGACGCGTTGCGGTGACGAGGCCGCACGGCCTGAGCGCAAAATAAAAAGAGAAGGCGGCCTTTTGAGCCGCCCTCAGGGAGTTTGAAAAAGCAGTTACTCACGGATTTTTATAAATACCGATTTATGTATGGCGGTTTTGTCCGCCAGGATATGTAAACAATAGATCCCGGGCTTTAAAAAGCTCAGATTAAGTTCATTATCCGGGTCAGGTAGGTTTTGATCAAGTACCTTCCGTGCATGAACATCATAAATTTTCAGGCTAATGTTCTTGTGTTGTCCATAAAATTTTAAAGAAATCCGAACATGAATTTTACTCTCCACCTGGTTTGGCCAGACCGACACAAGTGCTGATGCGAACTGATCAAATCCCGGCAGGGAATCATCCACTCCGGTTGGCCATTTGCATCCGACAGGGGGTATGGGCATGGTTAGCGAGGAATAAAGGACGGGCGAGTAACCACACCCATTTTGTTCGCGGAAGGCAAAATCAACCTGTTGTTCCGGGCTGAATTTACCAAAACTGCAAAGTATAACTCCTTCCTGGTGAATCAATGTCCCCGGGGTCCAGTTCGACCCGCCATCCAGGCTGAAATCACAACCGGAGATACCGGGGAGTGCAGGTGTTTGTATAGCAAAACGGCACAAAGTATCGACCTGGATTGCGCTGAAATCATCGGGGGGAAGGTCCGGGATATCCTGTGCAATATAAATATAGGCGGTATCGTATTCACTGTAATTCCCCGCAAAATGAGTTTCCAGGTAAACAGGGTACGATTGACCTGAAGTAATGCCAGGCTTGATCCACATCAGCATTTTCCAGGGTGGCTGTGGAATGGGAGACGACACCTCTTCCAACTCAAATGCAGGCGAGGACCATTCATAGCTTGCATCCGGGTAATATCGTGAAGTGATTATTTTTTCCGAACTTTCAGGAGATATGGCAGTTGCGCAAATCTGATATTTTCCGTCGGGAATGATCACCGGTGATGCTTTGTGTCCTGCTTTTTTGTACATCCTTACATAATCGACCAGCATTGACTGAGGAAAGTCGGCAGGGTCCGGAACTCCTGACTGGTTGCCGACGGTATTCCATCCTGTCCATAATCTCAGGGACAATGGCGCCTTGGGCGCGGAATAATGTTCTGCCTTGATACAAAAGGGAGGTATGGCGCTCAGATCGAGTTCTTTGACCAAATGATTGTTGACAAACCATTTGATCGAAGCGGTATCCCATTCCAGACCGAAGGTGGTCCAGTTGGCCGTAAGATCATAAAGCTGGGAGGAATCAGTGAGATATATACTATGGTGTTGCGAAACATGAATGCCATTGGATGTCCAATGGTAAGCGCCATTGAAAATGTTGGTATTGATCCCGTTCAGTTCGAAGATATCAATTTCATTCCATGGACCCGGGACCCCCGGATTTTCCGGCGTACCGATTCCCCAAAGCCAGCACGCAGCTCCCTGCCCGGTTTTGGTAAAGAGCTTTACCCTTGTTTCCAGGTATCCCGGCGCGTAAAAATAATAACTCTTAAATGCAGAGTCGCGTATGCTCATTGATTTAATTTCTCCAAAGGAGTATGGGCAACCTGGTAATTGTTCGTCGATGGAATTGATAATGACCGCATTACCGTTTTCAACGAGGATGTTGTCAGGATTGGCGCTGAATCCGCGCCTGCAACTGCCATCGCCGTCATCCCATGGATTGCTCCGGTTCCAGTAGCCGGGATTCAGGCTGCCTGCCTGGAATTCATCGCTGAAAATTAGATTCCATCCCGGTTTTTCCGGAGGGTTCGGCTCCGGAAGTGTTGAGATGCCCGCCGATTTATTTTCACCTCCGTTCAGGCAGTAAATGATATCCCAGGGAGTATTCTGGGCCGATATATCATAAGACATGCATGATACCAATTGGGCCAGGCAAATAACAAGAGTTTTCAACGAAACCGGAAATATAGTATTCTGAACTATTTCACAGGAATATTCTTTAGCGTTTCAACCAGGAAATCCCAGAATTTCTGAACCGTTGCAACATTCACCTTTTCATCCGGGGAGTGGGGGAAACGGATGGTGGGGCCGAAAGAGATCATATCCCAAGCTGGGTAAGCGCCACCCAGAATGCCGCATTCGAGACCGGCGTGAATGGCTTTGATCTCGGGAATGTTGCCAAACTTCTTCTGGTAGATATCCTGCATGGTCTTCAGGATCGGAGAGCCGGGATTTGGCTTCCAGCCGGGGTAACTGCCATCGAATACCGATTGGCCGCCGGCCAGGTCAAATACACTCTGTACCATTTGCTGAAGTTCATCCTTGGCGGAGTCAACGGAGCTACGCAACAGGTTCGAGATATTAATGGTTCCGGCTCCGGCTTTGACAATGGCCAGATTGTTGGATGTTTCAACCAGGCCGGCCATTTCATTGCTCATGCGCATCACCCCGTTCGGACAGGCATAGACGGCGTTCATGCAATTGAGCATGATGGTTGGATTGATCACTGTTTTTGGAGTTTCAGCGACGACTGCCTCGATCTTCAACGTGGGTTCCACGGCCGAAAGTTCGTGTTTGATATTCCTGGTCATACTGGCAAGACTTTCAAGAAAAGCATTCACCTTGCCGGAAGGAATGGCGACATGTGCAAAGGATTCACGCGGGATGGCATTCCGGAGGCTCCCTCCGTCAATGGATGCAACCTGCAATCCCTGTTCTTTAAATCCATGGTAAAGTAACCGGTTCATGATCTTGTTGGCATTGCCGCGTCCCAGATGGATATCCACGCCGCTATGGCCGCCTTTCAAACCGGTCACATTGATCTTGTACCCTTTGAAATCGCCGCTCAGAGGTTGTTCATCATAGGTAAACGTGATGTTCCCGTTGGTTCCGCCGGCACAGCCGATGTAAAGTTCACCTTCATCCTCAGAATCCATGTTCACCAGGATGTCGCCTTTCAGTATGCCGGGTTTCAGCCCGGTAGCGCCTGTCATTCCGGTCTCCTCGTCCGAGGTGAACAACGCTTCAATCGGGCCGTGCTGGATATCCTTTGATTCGAGCACAGACATCGCGGCGGAAACTCCCATGCCATTATCGGCGCCCAGCGTGGTCCCGTTGGCACGTACCCATTCGCCGTCGAGGATCGTTTCGATGGGATCTTTCTCAAAATCATGGACCTTGTCGCTGTTCTTCTGGGGAACCATGTCGAGGTGTCCCTGGAGGATCACACCTTTCCGGTTTTCCATTCCGGGGGTCGCCGGTTTACGGATGATCACGTTCCCAACTTCATCCTGAATGGTTTCCAGGCCAAGGTTCTTTCCAAAATTAAAAATGAACTCCCTGATCTTATCTTCTTTTTTCGAAGGACGGGGGATCTGGGTCAGGCTGTAAAAATTTTTCCACAGCGCTTTGGGACTGAGTTGTAAAATTTCATTGCTCATAATCAGTTTTTTTAATATTATTTTGATAGGTGGTTTTGCAGTTTTTACAAAGTGTTCAACGTCAAATGTATCAATTTATTTGGTTTGATGTACCGATTTATCCTGAATTTCACGGAAAGAAATATACCGTTGCTGGTACAACATCGAGAGGAATTTGGTGACTCTTTCCTCCGTTTCTTCAACAGGTTTAAGTTCATCGGGAAACTGCTCCCGGAGTTTTTCACAGATCTGTGAAACAGTTGAATATCCGTCGATCATCAGCCAGGTATGGCTCCCGAACCGGTCGAGTTTGATGTAAATGAATTTATCTTTCGAATGTGGCTGGAACAATGCTGCATTGATCCGGTTCTTAAAACGTGGCATAAGCAGGGTGATTCCGCCACCGTCGCGCAATTCATGCCCAAGTATCCTCACGGGTCTGAGTTCCAGAAAATTAGCCTGTTTAAGTATTCGCAGGCGTGTGAAAAAATTCATCTTTACATTCCCGAAGCCGGGGGCGCCGGTTCATCCGGTCTCCCCGCATTTTTCAATGGTATCTGGATCAGCACATAAGCAATGATGGCCAGGATAACAAAGCTGATATAAAATGTTGGGCTTTTGAAGAAGCTGAAATAGTCGTACAGGAAAATATTGAATACGGCAAAAATCGCGATCAGCAGACCCATCAGCGCTTCGCCGGCGATCATCCCTGATGCCAGGAGAACGCCCGTATTTTCAACCCTTACTTTCTGTGCTTCATTGTGTTTCCGTTTTTCTGAAAACATGTCAACACCTCCCTTGATCACTCCACCCACAAAAATAGCGAAGGTGGTTTCGATCGGCAGGTACATTCCGACGCTGACAAGCATGGGACTTTTAACCTGCATGAGGATGAAGGCTACGCCCATCAACATTCCGGCAATGATGAGCGGCCATGCCATCTGGCCCTGAACGATACCCCGCGACAGGATGGCCATCAGGCTTGCCTGGGGAGCCGAGAGGTTCTTGCTTCCGAAACCTCCCTGGTATCCCTGGTTATTACCGGTGGCGATATCGCCATCATTCAGGAAGGCAAGTACCACGAACATGACCACACCCGCGAGGATCACACCCAGGATGTCGCCGATCTGCATACGCCAGGGCGTACCGCCAAGGATATGCCCGGCTTTCAGATCCTGGAGCATTTCACCGGCAACGGCGGCCGATACGCAAACGATTGCTGCAACACCCAGCACGGTGGCAACACCCGAATCACCCTGTACCCCTAATGCAACGAGGATGAGGGCTGTCACGACCAAGGCCGTGAGGGTAAGTCCGCTGATCGGGTTGTTGGATGATCCCATTATCCCGACGAGGTAACCGGAAACGGATGCAAAGAAGAACGCCAGGATGATCATCAGCGTTGAAGCTACGACAGCGATCAGGACATTTGTTTCAAAAATAAAGTAGGTGATCCCGAAAGTAAGGACAGCAACGGCAGCAATGCCGATCATGATCCAGCCGAAACTGATGTCTTTTTCGTTCCGAGGAACGTTGTGTTCGATGCCTGAAGCGGCTTTTTTTACATCCTTAACCGAGCGTGCGATCCCGGTGGTCAGGCTTTTACGCATTTTAAACAAGGTAAAGGCCGCGCTGACGAGCATGCCTCCGATGGCGATCGGCCTGACGATGAATTTCCATATCTGGAAAACCTGGTAAGTAGGGTCGGAAACCTTGGCAAGTGCAGCATCAGTGGTCAGGGTGGGATCGGAAGACATGAGGAAGGCCGCCCAATCCTGAAGGTTGATCGACGGGATCAGAAAATACATGACCATCGGCGCCATCAGTCCCCAGGCGAGGATACCCCCGCTGAAATTCAACGCGCCAAGCTTTGGCCCGATGATATACCCGACGCCCATATAGGCAGGGCTTACCCCGGGGGAACTGAGCAGCATTCCTCCCTTGCCGGCGAAGACGGTGCCGCTGATTGTCTGTTGTCCGAAAACCACGAACTTTTCCCAGAGATACTGGAACAGGCGAAGTTCACCGAGGATCTTGACGAGCCCGCCAAGGCCCATGGCCCAGAAGAGAAATTTCGATCCGCCCGATCCGCCCTGGCCTGCCTTGTGAATTTCGGCTGCAGCCACCGATTCGGGGAAGGGGAGTTCGGCATCTTCCACCATGACGCGTCGAAGGAGGGCCACGAACATGATACCGAGAACGCCACCCGCGATCAGGATGAGTGAAGAGGTGATATAATGACCCACGGTGAAAAATTCGGACCATATCCCGGAGACAAAAAATGCCGGTAAGGTAAATATGGCGCCGGCAGCAACGGACTCCCCGATGGAACCCACGGTACGGGTGAAATTTTCCTCGAGGATGGTACCCTTCATCAACCGCAGGATGGCCATCCCAAGTACGGCTGCGGGATAGGTCGCGGCGATGGTCATGCCCGCCTTGAGCCCTAAATAAGCATTGGCAGCGCCTAAAATGACGGCAAAGAAAAGGCCGATGATCAACGCCCTGACGGTAAATTCTTTCATGTTGGTCTCAGCAGAGACGAAAGGAATGAACTTCTTCTGTTCAGCCATAAATCCTGATTTTAAGTGGTTAGATTATTTTGAGAATGAGCAGGCTAAATTATAAAAAGTTATGAAGGTGAACTAACTTCTTGGTGGTAAAATAATCTTCGGTAAAAAAAGCGGAGAGAGGCCAGATAGTCGATTTTGCCTTGATCCGGCTTATTTCCTGTTCAGGTTCGCCCCCGGTGAGGTAGAGGATTCCGTTGGGAATATCATTGAATCCCTGTGATTTAACACATTTTCGGACCATGGAAAAGAACAGGGGCAGGCTGGAAACCGCCCGGCCGGTGACAAAGTCGAAGGAGTCTCTTACAGTTTCAAACCGGGCATTCAGGGTTGTGATGTTGGCCAGTTCCAGTTCGTTTGCGATCGCTTCGATCACCCTGATCTTTTTCCCGATGGAATCGACCAGTGTGAAGTGAACCTCAGGAAATATCACGGCCAGGGGGATCCCGGGAAATCCTCCGCCTGTACCCGCATCCATGACCGAGGTACCCGGTTTAAAGGCAATGACCTTCGCGATGGCCAGGGAATGCAGAATATGATGCATTGCCAGTTGATCGGTGTCTTTGCGTGATATAACGTTGATCCTGCCATTCCATTCACGGTAAAGTCGCTCCATCAAATCAAACTGATCAAGCTGCAGCGCGGATAAATTTGGAAAGTAAGTTGCAGGGAGGCTCATTGGAAAATAAAATCGTCCGGACAAGCATATGCTGATCCGGACGTGTTCGGTAAAATCATCGATTGAAGAATATTATTCCGGCTTTGGCTCTTCCTGAACAGCCGCCGCTTCACTTTCAGCGGCTTTTTTCCTTGTCTTGACCGCTTTGGGCTTTGCCTCAACACCGGCAACAGGCTCGACAGCTTTTTTAGCCGTTTTCTTCGGGGCAGCTTTGACAGGAGCAACTACCTGTTCTTCAACTTCCTTTTTGGGCTTTGGTTCAGCTTTTACAGCGACCGGTACAATGTTTTTCTTTTTTTTGCGTGCTCTTCTCACACCGGACGATCCGATGATAATTTTACCACGTTTTGTTTTTTTATCTCCTTTTCCCATAATACATTGTATTAATAATTTCTGACAACCGGCAAAGGTATGAAAAAAGAATTACGAATTATGAATTACGAATTACGAATTAGGGAAGGCATACTTTTCTTCCATTTTGTTCAATTGTCCCTCAAATTATGCCTTAATTAGGGCTAATGTTAAATAGTGATCAATGCATACTATCCATATTTTTTTATTTTTCTTTTACCAGAAACAAAATCATAACCAACTCCTGCAAAACTACCCCATGAGAAATACCAGAATAGTTCGGTAATAGGTATATTACTGAGAATCATACCTCCAAATTTCGTTTCGTATAATAGCCAATATTCATTCCAGTATTTTGGAGATAAAACATTAAATATTATGACATAAATTGGAATAATTACTATTACAACTAAAACCCCGGACATGATTGAAGGAATCAACAAATCTTTTCGGACACTTACCATAACTATTGTGAAAATAATAAAGGTGATTGAACTAACAAATATGGAATTAAATCTCAACCAATTGTTGAAAATCAATAAACAGGTAATACCTATAAGGTAACTATTCACCCCCTACAAATGTAGGGCATTAATTTGGGAAAGAGAATGCAACGGATTCAGGTTGTTTTTAATTGCAGTATCAATCACCGATCTCAGAATTGCAAAAGACTCAGCACCGGTGAAAGACTTGAACTGACCGGATATTTTTTGCTTCACTTTGACATTTCGGATTGCCCGTTCTGAACCATTGTTATCTGGAGGTACCTGATGATAATACAAGAAAGTAAGGATATGTTGTCGATATTTGACCAATCTGTTTTGAAGGCTTAATGCTAATGGATGTTTTTTCTTAATGTGTTCTTGAAGTAATTTGGCAAGCCGTTCTTCGAATTGCGTTCTTTGAATTAATGTTTTGTGATAATCCCCTGGCAGAAGTGTCTTTTTAAAGGCAATGGTTTCAACAAGAAGTTGCTTAAAATCAGTTGCCCATTTAAGTTTGTAACAGTCGCTGAAATGATTGAATTCACGAAGTAAATGGGCAAGACAGATTTGATGGGCAACAGCGACAACTTTAAAGTAACATCTCCAGCAATCGTGCACCTGGACAGAAAAAGCAAACCCCATGGGAAAATGTTGATAAAGGATTTCTGCACCCCTGTTGATCGAAGCGATGATGAAGGTGAAAAGTTTTCCATGAAGCGTCCAGAACCACCCCTTCTTCCCGTTGATTTTCATCCCGGTCTCATCTCCGCCATTAACATCAGCAGTTTTCACCCGGTTACGTATGAGTTCATAAGCGGGGATTTTTTGGTTAATAACTAAAGTTGGGGGGGGCGACTACTCCTTTCTCAGTACTATTTTACTAAATCTGTCGATAAGCTATCCCACGATAGTGGGATTTAGTTCCACACAACAACTAAGCCCCTTGCTGCATACTACCGGGATATCTGACATAATCCCGGAACAACCGCGAAAGGGCTTAACTGCAAAGTGTGCACAAGCAAAGTATACCAATTAAGGAACATTGTAATGTCTAATAGTAATAACTTTTGGTCATCACGCTAACGATGATTATCTTTGCAAATAAAAAACATGTTTGCACGAACGATTGAAAATACTATCAAAGATAAAATAGATAGCGGAAAAGCTATCATTGTTGTTGGGGCACGTCAAGTTGGAAAGACTACGCTCCTGAAATCACTATTGGCAGATAAGGAGTACCTGTTTTTAGACGCTGATGATCCATCTACACGAAGTCTCCTTCAAAGTCCGACAACAGAACAGATAAGGACGATTCTTGGTCAATATAAATATGTTTTTCTTGATGAAGCTCAACGAATCCCGGGAATAGGATTAACATTAAAAATAATCACCGATCAATTCAAGGGTGTTCAGTTATTCGTTAGTGGTTCTTCTTCGTTTGACTTAGGGAATGTGCTGAATGAACCATTAACCGGGAGAAAATGGGAATATGAGCTGTTCCCAATTTCTTGGGAAGAATATGAAAACAAAATTGGGCTTGTTAAAGCAGAACAGCAAGTTGAAAACCGATTATTGTTCGGCCTCTATCCAGAGGTTCTTAACAATCAGGGTAATGAACGTGAAACTCTGAAGAACCTTGTTAACAGTTATTTGTACAGGGATATTTCAGCTTTTTCATATATTCGGAAACCTGAAATTCTTGATCAATTATTACAAGCCTTAGCGTTGCAGGTGGGGAGTGAGGTCAATTATAATGAATTATCTCAACTAATTGGAATTAATAAAATTACGGTACAGAGGTATATTGATGTTCTGGAAAAGGGATACATTGTTTTTCGCCTTAATAGTTTTAGCAGAAATCTAAGGAATGAGATCAAGCAAAACCGAAAGATCTATTTCTATGATAATGGGATTAGAAATATGATTATTGGTGATTTTAAGCCTTTAAATTTAAGGCTTGATAAAGGTGCTTTATGGGAAAATTTTCTTGTATCTGAGAGACGAAAGCAGAATATTTATAATGATACATTTGCCAAGATGTATTTCTGGAGGACTAAGCAGCAACAAGAGATAGATTTCGTTGAGGAAAAAGATGGTAGTATTTCAGCATATGAATTCAAGTGGAATAAAATCAAGACAAAATTCCCTAAAATATTTCTTGATACATACGATACAAGTGGAGTCGTGATCGATAGAAGCAATTTTAGAGAATTTGTTGTAATATAGAATTTGCCCTTGCACAAAAAACAGGACTTCGTGCGGCACGCTGTGCTCAGCATGAAGTCCACGTTGAAGGCTTCTTATCAATACGGACCTGGCGAACAAATCCTGTTAGGATATCCCCGGGGATCAAACCGGATAATTACCAACTTCATAAAATAACGGACATTCTGTCTCTTTGCCGATTCTGTTGAGCTTGATCCTCGGTCAACACGAATCGAGTTCCATAACAACCCTGGCAGGGTAGAAACAAGGAAACGGGAAACTGTTACGTTATTTTTAATGTTTTCATTGTAAAAAGATAATATTGTTGTAAATTTGCCCACCCTAACACATGCACCTGAATGATCGGGCAACCTGTTCCTAACTCAAACTACTAAACATATCCATTTCCAAACCGATGAAAATCCTTGTCTTAAACTGCGGCAGCTCGTCCATCAAGTACCAGATCATTGAAATTTCTGAAGAAACTGAACTTAAAGCCAAAGGATTACTTGACCGTATCGGATTACCTACGAGTGAACTTACACACCAGGTATCCGGTAAAGCTAAATACAAAGTAATGCAGGAAGTTCCCGATCACCAGGTCGGGATCAACCTAATTATGAAAACGCTGAAGGATCATGTTCACGGGGTCATCCAGGATGAAAAGGAAATTGTGGCGGTCGGTCACCGTGTCGCCCATGGAGGCGAGAATTTCAAGACCAGTGTACTGATCACCTATAACGTAAAAAAGGACATTGAAAAATGCATCGAACTCGCTCCACTGCACAATCCTGCCAACCTGAAGGGGATCTTGTCGATCGATGCCATCCTTCCGGATATTCCGCAGGTGGCGGTCTTCGATACCTCGTTTCATCAGTCCATGCCCGATTACTCCTACCTTTATGCCATCCCTTATGAATTCTATGAAAAATACAAGATCCGAAGGTATGGCTTTCATGGCACATCTCATAAATATGTTGCCCAAAAGGCCTGCCGTTTCCTGGGTAAGGATTTGAACAACCTAAGAATCATCACCTGCCACCTTGGGAACGGTTCATCGGTAGCGGCGATTTTGAATGGGAAATCACTCGACACCTCCATGGGTTTTACGCCATTGGAAGGATTGATGATGGGTACCCGCAGCGGTGATGTGGACCTGGGGGTCCTGCTATTTTTAGCCGAAAAGGAAAACCTGAGTATGGCAGATACCAACGCCATGTTCAACAAAAGAAGCGGCGTGTGTGGAGTCTCCGGCATATCCTTTGATATGCGCGATGTTGAACAAGCTGCTTCAAAAGGCAATAATCGTGCACAATTGTCGCTTGACATGTATGCTTACCGGGTCAAGAAATATATCGGAGCCTATGCTGCTGCCATGAACGGGGTTGACCTGATCGTCTTCGCGGGAGGCATTGGTGAAAATGATTCCGATACACGCGGGCGCATCCTCGAAGGACTGGGCTTTTTGGGCGTTGATTTTGACAATGAACGAAATACCATCAGGGGAAAAGAGGCAATCCTTACAAGACCGGGCTCCCGGGTGGTTTCGATGGTTATGCCGACCAATGAAGAGTTGGTCATTGCAATCGATACGTATAATATTGTTACGAATTCTGAATTTAACTTATAAACCGAAACATTATGGCACCAATTAGTTTGTACATTGTAGAAGATGAATTGATCATCGCCCATGACCTGAAAGCCAAACTGAACGAGTTTGGATATGATGTCCTCGGCATTGATACAAAAGGAGAAAGCGCGATCGAAAATATTGCCAACCTTCAGGAATCCAACATCGAACCGGATATTGTCATCATGGATGTAGGACTGGCCGGGAAAATGGACGGCATTGAAGCTGCGCGTATCCTGACTGAAAATTATAATTGCGGGATAATTTTTCTCACCTCCATGAATAAAAGTGAGATCTTTTCAAAATCCTTTTCGCTTAAACCATATGCCTATCTGTTCAAACCGGTTGATATTGATCAGATCCGTGCAGCGATCGAAGTCGCCAATTACCAGCGCAACCTGGAAATTACGAATGAACGGATCATTTCCGAACTGAAAAAGGAGATCGAACACCGCAAAAAAGTTGAAAAGGAACGGAACCTTCGTCTACAGGAACGCATCCATGCCGAACAAAAGGTAAATCAGTTGCTAAAACAGAAGCATCATATGGAACTCGACCTGATCAACCGGGAATTGGCCACTTCTTCTATTTTTATATCACAGAAAAATAAGATCATCGGACTGATTAAAAAGGATATCAACCGGCTGGTACGAAACGATAAAAGCATTACCAAAGTTGAAATCGGAAAAGTTCTAAAGACTATTGATGAGAATATAAAATTCGATAACGACTGGTATCGCATCAAGGCGCATTTTGAAAAAATACATCCCGGCTTTTTCGATCGTTTGAGAAAGAACTATCCGCAACTAACGCCCAACGATCATAAACTTTGCGCCTTGTTGCGTATGAACCTGAACACCAAGGAAATTTCACATATCCTGAAGATCACGGCCCCAAGCACTGAGATTTCCCGTATCCGTTTGCGTAAAAAACTGGAATTGCCCAAGGGAGTCAACCTGACTCAATTTATCTGCGAAGCATAATGAAAAACGCGGCTTTCGCCGCGTTTTAATATCAGAGTTTCTCTGCCATTTCATCACTGATCTCCAGGGTGTGGAAAACATTCTGGACATCGTCATCCTCCTCAATGATGTCGATGAGCCGCAGTACTTTTCTTGTCGCATCTTCATCAAGGGTAACGGTCGTTTTGGGGATCCGTTGCAACGATGCGCTTTCGGGTTCAATGTGCAGTTTTTCAAGTTTTTTGATCATGCTGCCGAAATCCTCCATGGCGGTTGTGATCGTGAAAACATCCTCTTCCAGGGTTATATCTTCGGCTCCGGCATCAATTAACTCCATTTCGAATTCATCCGCGTTCAACTCTCCCTTTGGTACTGTAAATACGCCTTTCCGGTCGAAAAGGTAATTAAGCATTCCGTTTTGCCCAAGTTCACCCCCATGTTTGTTGAAATACGCCCTGATATTGGATACGGTGCGTTGCAGGTTGTCGGTTGTACATTCCACAAAAATTGCCACGCCATGAGGACCTTTGCCTTCATAGGTCGTTTCAAGCAATACAGCAGCGTCCTTATCGGCGCCTTTGCTGATGGCCCGCTGAATGTTGTCCTTTGGCATGGATGCCCCTTTGGCATTGGATATGGCCAGACGCAACCGGGGATTACCATCCGGATCAGCTCCCCCCTCTTTCACGGCAATCGTAATGTCTTTGATGATCTTTGAAAAGATCTTCGAACGCTTAGCATCCAGAGCACCTTTTTTTCGTTTGATGGTGGACCATTTGTTGTGACCTGACATAAGTTTATTGTTTGTTGATTAACAATGTAAAATTAATAAAAAAAGGGATTGTTATTAAAACGATTGGTAAATTTGGGGTCACAAACTTACGAAAATCCGGTTCTCTGGTGTACCCGTCGAAGATTATTTTCTACATTTTACTTATTTCCGCCTTATTCCTGTTATCCCGCTGTGCCCGTCCCGTAAGTCCCCAGGGCGGGCCGAAAGATGTAACCCCGCCAACCGTGATTTCTTGTGATCCGTTGAATTTTGGAACTCACTTCCACGGGAAAAGTTTCCGGATCGATTTTGACGAATTTATCAGCCTCAAAAACCCGGTAAAAGAAATTTTCATCTCACCGCCCATTGGCAGCCTGCCCGAAACAAGGTTAAGGGGAAAATCCCTGATCGTCAGATTTAACGACAGCCTGGCCCCGAACACGACCTATTCCATTACTTTTGGCAACGCCATTGAAGACCTTGCCGAAAATAATGTATTGAGAGGATTCAATTATGTATTCTCTACAGGCGATTTTGTCGACTCCCTTTCGCTTCATGGAAACCTGCAAACAGCATTCGACCATAAAGCCCAGAAGGATGTATTCATTGAGTTATACATGAATAACAACGACACTCTTCCTTTTGATTCATTACCGCTGCGGGTGCCGCCATATTACATTACAAAAACCGATGAGCAGGGAAATTTTATTTTCCATAACCTTCGGAATGAGCAATTTAAACTGTTTGCCCTGGCCGATCAAAATGGCGACCTGATCTTTAACCAGCCATCTGAAAAAATTGCTTTTTATGATAGTCTTGTCAAACCCTATTATATTGAAAAACCTGAGCCGGACACGTTACAAAAGGATTCGACCGTTATTGACAGCAATTTAACATCTCTTGTTACGGTTGCAAATACCGATTCACTGCACAAACCGGATTCGGTTCTACTGGCCGATTCCATCAAACAAAACCTGCCGGGTTATCCTTCCTGTTCACTTTATCTTTTCGAAGAATCCGATTCCATCCAGCGCCTGAAAAAGTCTGCTTTCCCCATGGAAGGAATGGTTTTGCTGGTATTCCGTTTCCCGGTAAACGCTCTCCGCATCGTACCGCTGAATTTTGACACCCTGTCGCCATGGTATATCCCGGAGATGTCGAAACAAAGGGATTCTGTTTACCTGTGGATCACCCGACCTAACGTCGATTCACTGATTGCTGAGGTGATCGTTGATCAGAAAGTCATGGACACCATACACCTTGAAGTTTCCAAAAAAGAGAGCCAGAAAAAGTCTGCCAAAACGGGGAAACAGGGACAGCTTGGCTTGTCGGTATCTGCAACAGGTTCAGGTCTTAACCAGTTTAAACACCCACTGTTTATGACATTTACTTTTCCGCTGATCCGTTGGGATTTCGGTAAAGTCTTGCTGATTACAGAAAAAGATACGATACACCCGGAACTTTCATTTAGTGACAGTTTGAAAAGGAAAATACTGCTGATCCACAAATGGGAAGAGGGCAAAAATTATAAAATCGTTATCCCTGATTCCGTTTTTTTCGGGATCAATAATTTTAGCCATGATTCCATCCTGATCCCGTTCAAAACCAGGGAAGAAAAAGATTTCGGTAACCTCATCGTTACGGTAAATTTGGACAAACGACCCGGCCGGTACATTGTCCAGTTAATGAACGATAACGAATCGATTGTATATGAGGAACATATGATAACCGGGTCAGAAGAAATCAGTTTTGATTTTATGCCCCCCGGGAAATACAAACTCAAGGCAATTAACGACCGTAACGGGAACGGACGCTGGGATACCGGAAATTATAAACTGAAAATTCAGCCCGAAGAAGTCATTTATTTTCCCAAGACTATTGAAATCAGGGGAAACTGGGATGTGGAAGAGACCTGGGATTAATGGCTATTACACTGGTTGATACAATCAATCACGTTGGCAAGTACATTGGTCTTCAGGGAATACAAGATCATCTTACCATTGCGTTTTGATTCCAGCAATCCTTTGTTTTTCAAAATATTAAGGTGGTGCGACGCAGAGGCCTGTTCAATGCTCAACCGTTCATAAATTTCGGTAACCGTAAGTTTTTTATTTTCAGTAAGCAGGTCGATGATGGCAATCCGCATCGGGTGCGCCATTGCACGCAGTTTACTGGCAGCAAGTTCGAGTTTTTGAAGGTCGAGGGTGGTTTTTTTCGTCATGGCTTGATAAGTTAAAATTTAGATTACAAAGTTAATAAAATACATAATACCAATATATATAAATATATGACTTTATTTCCCGAAGATCCCGGTCATTTTAAAGTGGGTACCATCAAACAATCCTTTATCACTCAGTTTTAATTCAGGGATCACCAGCAATGCCATGAAGGAAAGGGTCATATATGGCGCAGATAATGCAGCCCCCATCTCTTTGACCTGTTTATCCATTTCCTCGTATCGTTGTGCAACTTCATAACCGTCAAGTCCCGACATGATCCCTGCGAATGGCAGCGGCAGTATACGTTTCAAGTTTCCATCCACCAGTGAGATGCCTCCCTTTTCTGCGATGATCAGGTTAATTGCTTCTGCTATGGAAACATCATCGGCACCAACCGCGACGATATTATGACTGTCGTGAGCAACGCATGAAGCGATCGCTCCCCTTTTCAATCCGAAATTTTTGACGAATCCGACCGAAGCGGGCGCTTCATTGTACCGGTTTTTTACGACTATTTTGAGAATGTCCCGTGCAGGATCACTGATTACATTGTTACCGGCGATCAAAGGATGTTCCATGCTCAGCCCGGTTATCAACTGGCCATCGGAGGCACTGAGTACCTTGATCTGATCTCCTTCCGGGATCAACCGGAGCTCGTTAACCGGGATCCGGTGAATGTTGAATTGATTGAAAGGAGTTTCGCTAACGCTGTGAACAAGGGTTTTACCATCCTCAGCCACCAGATCTCCAAGGATATAAGTTGCAAGTACGTTGAAATCCACCAGGTTATCCACACGAATGAAATCGGCAGGATCGCCAGGCTGAAGCAATCCGGTTTCGAGGTTGTAATGCTTCACCGGGTTATAGGTACAACTCCGAAAGACGTTCATCAGATCGAGTCCAAGACGGAGCGCCCGTTTTACTTCCAGGTTGATATGACCGGCTACCAGGTCGTTCGGATGTTTATCATCGGAGCAGAGCATCACCTGCTCCGGAAACTCATCGATGAGAGGATACAGCACACCGAAATTTTTTGCGGCGCTTCCCTCCCGGATCAGGATATGCATACCGTACTTTATTTTTTCATGAGCCTCTTCCAGCGAAAAACATTCATGGTCGGTAGAGATCCCGGCCCTGATGTACTTTTCCGCATCTTTCCCGGTAACCCCGGGAGCATGCCCATCCACGGGTTTACCTGCCTGATGTGCCACATCAAGTTTGGCCATCACCTCCGGATCGTTGAATAACACGCCGGGAAAATTCATCATTTCCGACAGGTATCTGATCTCAGGCATTTGCAAAAGTTCCCTGACTTCCTCAACACCAAGCTTTGCACCGGCGGTTTCAAATGTTGTCGCGGGAACGCACGATGGGGCTCCAAAATAAAATTTAAAGGGAACCTTTTGCCCGTTGGCGATCATGAATTTCACCCCCGGAATGCCAAGTACATTGGCAATTTCATGAGGATCGGAAACGGTGCCTACCGTTCCATGAACCACTGCAATTCTTGCAAATTCCGAAGGGATCAGCATGGAACTCTCTATGTGAATATGCGCGTCGATGAGTCCGGGAAGGATATATTCATCCGTGGTGACCTGTTCTTTCCGAATGCTATGTATCTTCCCGTTTTTAACCACGATCGTACCCTGGAAAATGGTTTTTGCAACAACATCAACAATATTACCCTGGATTTCAAAATTAGTCTGGCCCATTGTCGTAATCTTTATCAAAGAAGTAAGTTTAAAGTTTGAGCCCACTCCGAAAAGTCGGACAGGCAATTTGGATTAATTTGATTAATACAGACACATATAAAGATATTTGTTTGACGAAGTTATAAACAAATGATTGTCAATAACTTATTTTGGTTTTC
>Ga0172368_10004035_pt1 | contig 17287 bp, 17 predicted proteins | sample Lak11m_FD_114540 | JGI IMG/M metagenome (GOLD analysis project Ga0172368, IMG submission 114540) | Freshwater microbial communities from Kabuno Bay, South-Kivu, Congo - kab_022012_11m | ecosystem: Environmental > Aquatic > Freshwater > Lake | place: Democratic Republic of the Congo: South-Kivu...
ACCGCGCGAATGCGGTCATGTAATTTAAGTCTCTCGCCGGGGATTTTTTGATTATTTGGCATCACGCCTTCAGCCTTCATATCCAGGCCGACTGTTACGCTTTGAGCACTCGAGGCTTGCACCAGACCTGAAACGATCTCGCCGACCTGACGCTCGAAATATTTCATTTGATTCGAACGTTCAGCTTCGCGGATGCGCTGCTGAATCACCTGACGCGCAGTCTGCGCCGCCACGCGGCCAAAATCTTTCGGGGTCGTTTCAATAACGATCATGTCGCCCGGCTGAACATCGGGGTTGACCTTGCGCGCCACATCCAATAAAACTTCCGTGCGCTCGTCAACGACGGTGCTGCCTTCGACAACTTCCTTCTCGGCAGACACAGTGACATGACCGGTATCGGGGTCTAGTTTGGCTTCCACATGCTGTGCTTGTGATGCGCCAACAGCCCGGCGATAGGCTGATACCATAGCCGCTTCAATTGCAGAAACAACCGTATCTTTTCCAAGTTGTTTTTCTTCAAGCACTTCATTGAAAGCCAATGCAAACTCGTTTTTAGACATACTAACTACTCCGTCGCTCCTATTCATCGCTTATCCATAAATTACCGAAATTATGTTGAAAATCGCGGGTGAAAAATCGCGACATCAATTCAATAATTTATGCGATACTTCGTACAAGCAGAAAAGTGGGGGTTACCCACTTTTCGATGTCTTCTTTATGGGGTTTTCCTCGCGCCCGAGATTTTAGCATAGAGACATGGAAGGCGCAAGGTATAATCGCGTCCATGACTGAAAGAGATATGAACAAAGCCGCATTGCGCGGCGAACCTTCTTATGTATGGCGGGCGGGCCAGCAACGCCGTCTTGACATGATCGCGCGCGCCGCCGGCAAACGCATCAATGGGCTGGTACTTGAAAATGGCTGCGGGGTGGGAATGTATGTCGAGAAACTGACAGGCCTCGGGGCGCATGTGATCGGGCTGGAATATGACTTCGACAGGGCGCGCGACGCGCGAGTCAAATCTGACAGAATCATCAATGCCGCCGGCGAATTCATCCCGCTTCCCTCTTCGACCTTTGACCTGATCCTCAGCCACGAAGTGATCGAACACGTTCAGGATGACCGCGCCGCCATCTGTGAGATGATCCGTTTACTGCGAAGTCCCGACCCAGAGTCGGGGAAAGTTGGCGGACGCGCTGTGATCTTCTGCCCCAACCTCGGCTACCCTTATGAAACGCACGGAATTTTCAGGAACGGAAAATATTATTTCGGCAACAAGTTGTTCGTGAATTACCTGCCGCGCGCCCTGCGGAATAAACTTGCGCCGCATGTGCGTGTGTATTCAACACGCGATATGCAAAAATTGTTCGATGGCCTGCCGGTGAAATTCATCGAACGCGCGATTATCTTTGGCGCGTACGACAACATCATTGCGCGCTTTGGTGTGATGGGAAAATTCCTGCGCGCGATCTTACAATTTCTCGAAGCTACTCCGTTGAAATGGTTTGGACTGTCGCATTTTTGGGTGGTGGAAAAGACAAACACTTGACAGAGATGATATACTGTAAAAAGTTATATGGTTAGTTTTATAGACTATTCATATTTTTTCTAAAACAATGATTATAGTAAGAAAGGAGGCGATGCATAAGCATATTATCATTGTCAATGATAGCTATATTGTAAAAACAGCACTTGCCAACCGGCACATCGAACAAACTTCGTTCATTTAAGAGGAGGTCAATTATGTACAAGCCACATCATTTAATTAAAGTAATATTGGCTCTGGCTTTGTCGATGGTTATTACCCCATCGGCATTGTGGGTGCAGAGTATGGACGCTTTGCCAAAAACTCAAGAGAGAGAGAGAGAGAGAGAGAGAGAGAGAGAGAGAGAGAGACTCGTCACTTGACGATGTGGAAAGTTACTCAAAATATTATGGGGTTAGCTTTGAGGAGACCCTATACCGATTTCATATACAGGATATTGCTGGGGAATTGGATGCCAAATTAAGTGAAAATGAAGCAAATACTTTTGCAGGGCTTTGGATTGAGCATACCCCTAAATTCAAAATTGTCATCTTGTTTACCCAAGGTGGCGGTGAAAATATCGATGCATATTTGACGGAAGAATTAGCCTCCCTTATTAATGTACGACCTGCTAAAATGTCCCTCATAGAGCTTCAGAATGCTCAAAAAGAAGCAGTAGCCTCCCTTTGGAATATAAAAATACTCGCAGGGTCGGAAATAAACGTATATGAAAACACCATCAAGGTATTCATTGAGGAAGCGGATAAAACCCGCCTTGATATTGCTTTGCGACATAAGTCGCTTATTATTCCGGACTATATAAAAATAATCACGGTAACAAAATTGGGGGGAACAGTGTAGTGACCCCAAAAAGCTGGACAGAGGGACTAAACAAGGTAAACTGTCGAAGAAGGAGTGCCAATGCGAACGAGACGGAATTTCAGTGCCGAATTCAAGGCCAAGGTGGTGCTGGAGGCTCTTAGTGGAGCCAAGAGCGCAGCCGAGCTGTGTCGAGAACATAATTTGAAGCCAGACCTGTTATCTCATTGGAAGAACCAATTTCTAGCGAATGCATCCAAGGTATTTGAGAACGGTGCTGCGGTTGATCCCCAACAAGCTCGGATTGAGGAACTGGAGAAACTGGCCGGGAAGCAAAGCCTGGAGATCGAAATCCTAAAAAAAGCGTTGACGATCTTGCCGCCCAGCCGCAAACCAAGCTCGAACTGAGCCGCCAGATGGCAAACGAGTATCCCAAGGTAGCGGTTTGTCAGGCGCTGGGCGTGCCACGCAGCAGTCTCTATTACCGATCTCAGCGTGAGACCGCCTCCGAGCTCAAGCGCGCCATCAGCGATGTGTGTGCCGAATTCCCGTGTTATGGGTAGCGACGAGTGACTGCGGAATTAGGTCGGCGTGCCTGGCATGTCAACCGCAAACGAGTGGCTCGCTGGATGGCCAAGCTGGGCTTGCAGGCGAAGAAAGTGGTACGCAAGCGACGAACGACCAATAGCCAGCACCCCTTTCCACGCTATCCGAACCTGGTCGAGGGGCGGCACGTGTTTCAACCCGACGAAGTTTGGGTCGCAGACATTACCTACGTTCGTCTAAAGCAGGGTTTTGTCTATCTGGCGGTCCTCATGGATGTCTGCACGCGTGCCATTCGCGGTTGGCATCTGGGACAAACTCTTGAACAGACTTTGACCATGGAAGCGCTGCTTAAGGCCTTGTCCACACAGCACTGCCCACAGATCCATCATTCCGATCAAGGCGTTCAATACGCGGCCACGGACTACACTGAACTTTTACAGGAGCAGGGCATTCGCATCAGTATGGCGCATGTTGGCAAACCCACGGAAAACGGGTTTGCCGAACGTCTGATGCGCACTATCAAAGAAGAGGAGGTTGACCTCTCCGATTACGAAGACTATGATCAAGCCTACCAGCAGATCGGTCAATTTCTCGAGGACGTGTACATGCGCAAGCGTGTCCACTCCTCCCTGAACTATCTGACCCCGGTCGAATTTGAAGCTCGTGGCATTAACTTGATAGCCAACGCCACTTTTCTGTCCAGCTTTTTGGGGTCACTACAACATCGCTGCGTTTCCGCGCCTGATTTCGCGCAATCGACCCGAACAGGGAAATGGAACGAATGCCGAATTTTTTCAATTGGCGCTTATGGCTTTTGAGTTGGGCTAGAATTTTGTCGCGTTCCATATGGTTCTCTGGACAAAATTTTATCACAGGCATGTTTATTTGAATCGAGTCCGTCTGGGTGAATATGACTGATTTTACTCCCTCGCATCACAGCGATCCGCGCCGGCTTTTTGAGACTCGCCGTGATACGCCGCCACCCGTAGCGCGACACGCTTCGCGATATCGCGCTACCGCCTGAGCCACGCAAAAAGAAAAGGCATAATTTTGCAACCGCCTTGGGTATACTTGAGCGGATGAAACACATCCGCCGCGCAGCCGCCCTGCTCATCGCCGCGCTCATACTGACCGCGTGCGGCTCGAACCTTGCCACCAGCGCGCCCGCAGTGATTCCAACACCCGCGCCTCCCGCCCAGCCGCCCGTTCAAAACCCCGCGCCCAGTTTCAACCGCTCCATCCGCTTCGAGCACATCAGCCTCGAGCAGGGGCTTTCGCAAAGCGTCATCAACGTCATCTTTCAAGACAGCCGGGGCTTCCTCTGGTTCGGCACCGAAGACGGCCTCAACCGCTTCGACGGCTACAACTTCAAAATCTACCGCCCCGCAGCCGAAGATGAAAACAGCCTCAGCAACGGCTGGATCACCGCCATCACCGAAGACAAAAATGGATTTATCTGGATCGGCACCCGTCAAGGCGGATTGAACCGCTTCGACCCGCGCCTCGGCCTGTTCGCTGTCTTCAAGCATGACCCCGGCGACAGTCTGAGTCTCAGCAACAACCGCGTCAACTCGCTCTTCATCGATAAAAATGGAGATTTATGGGTCGGCACCGACTCAGACCTCGACCGCTTCGACCCCGCCGCAGAATCCTTCATCCATTACATCGGCAGCGAAGGCGGGCTGGATAATCCCGTCACAGCCATCTACGAAAGTTCAACAGGTTTTTTGTGGGCCGGCGTTGCAGAAAACGGCCTGTATCAATTGGATGAATCAACCAATTTATTCAAGACCTTCCAATCCGGAAAGAGCATCGCCAGCTTGAGCGACAATAACGTCACCGCCATCGCCGAAGACCTCGCGGGCAATTTGTGGATCGCCACCCAAAACGGATTGAACCGCTACCAGCCCAACACACAGACCTTCGCCCGCTATGTTCATAATCCCAATGACCCGGAAAGCCTGTCCAACAACGATTTGCATCATTTATACCTCGACCACAACGGCGTGCTTTGGATCAGCACCAACAACGGGCTTGAAGTTTACAACGCCCAGCTCGACCACTTCATTCACTACCGCCATGAGCCGGCCAACCCCGGCAGCCTGAGCAACAATATCATCCTGAACGTTTTCGAAGACCGCGGCGGCGTGATGTGGGTCGGCACCTTCGGCGGCGGGCTGAATAAGTACAACCGTCGCCAGGATGAATTCGCCTACTATCGCGGCGACCCCTCCAACCCGTCCAGCCTGAGTGGGAATTTGATCTCATCCATCTTCGCCGAATCAAAGGGCACGGTCTGGGTCGGCACGCTTGAAAACGGACTCAACCGCTTCACACCCGCCACAGGCGAATTCAAGCAATATCACCATAACCCCGCCGATCCGCAAAGCCTGAGCAGCGACCAGGTCTACTCCACGCTCGTTGACCGTCACGGTCAGCTTTGGGTCGGCACTGCCGGCGCGCTCGACCTGTTCGACCCGCAGACCGGCAAATCCAAACGTTATGTCCCGATCGAAGATTCCAACAGTTTGATCGGTCTGCCCGTTCATACCATCTTTGAAGACCGCAACGGACGCCTCTGGCTTGGCACCGGCAACGGGCTGGATCAATTCGACCCTGTCACTGAAACCTTCTTCCATTATCGCCCCGACCCCGGCGACCCGAACAGCCTCAGCGACCAGCATGTGACAGCCATCGAAGAAGACTTGCAGGGCAACCTGTGGGTCGGCACCGCCGACAGCGGACTCAACCGCCTGAGCAGTCAGACCGGCAAATTCACCCGTTACCAGAACCGCCGCGGCGATTCAAAAAGTTTGAGCAACGACGCCATCCTGTCCATCCACCAAAGCAGAGACGGCAGCATCTGGATCGGCACCGCAGGCGGCGGCTTGAACCGCTACGACCTCATGACCGACTCGTTTACATCCTTCACCGAAAAAGACGGACTGCCCAACAACGTCATCTACGGCATCCTCGAAGACCGCGAAAATCACTTGTGGCTGAGCACCAATTACGGTCTGTCGCGTTTCGACCCGCAGCTTGTCAGCTTCAGAAATTACACCGCCAGCGACGGCTTGCAGAGCAACGAATTCAACTCCAATGCCCATGCCGTCACACCGCGCGGAGAAATGTACTTCGGCGGCATCAACGGACTCAACTTCTTCGACCCGCTCTCCGCCGCCACCGACAGCTACATCCCGCCCATTGTGTTGACCTCCCTCACCCAAAACGGCGAACCCATCGCAACCGACGTGCGCGTTGAATCTTTGCAGGAGCTTACCCTGCGCTGGCCGCTCAACTCATTCGAGTTCGAGTTCGCGGCGCTCGCCTACGGCCAGCCCGGCAAGAATCAATACGCATACATGCTCGAATATTTTGACGATGAATGGAATTTCATCGGCACGAAACACAACAGCCGCTACACCAACCTGCCCGGCGGCACATACAACCTTTTACTCAAAGGCAGCAACAGCGGCGGGACATGGAATGAAGATCCGCTACACATCAAACTGACCGTCGTCCCCCCGTTCTGGCAGACGAATTTATTCCGCATCCTTTTCGCGCTCGGGCTTGCCTCTGCCATCGCAGGCGGATACAGGCTGAGGCTGGCAGCCATCCAGGCGCGCAACCGCGAACTTGAAAACGTGGTGCATGAACGCACCGGCGAACTCAAAAAGCGCAACACCGAAATGGAAGCGCTCTATCAGGCTGACGAAAAAATATTGCGCACCGTCAGTTTGAATCAGGTCTTCCAGACCCTCGTAAACGTGGCGGTCGAAAATTTGAAAGCCGACCGCAGTGTTGTCCTCGCATGGGATGACGAGGAGCAGACGCGCGTCAGCCCGCGCGTCAGTTACGGTTTCAGCAAAAATACTTTAAGCGTTTTGAAATTCGCCAGGGGTGAAGGCATGGTCGGCAAAGTGCTGGCAACCGGCGAAGCCATGATCGAACCAGATATCAACCCTGACGACCTGCGCCCCGATGTGCGCGCCGCCATTCAAGAGGAAGGCATTCAATCCTTCGCGCACCTGCCCATCAAAGTGGATGAAAAAGTCATCGCTGTTTTCAACATCGGCTTCACGCGCCCGAACGCAATCAACGACGATATTATCCGCATCTACACCGCGCTAGTCCAGCGCGCCTCGCTCTCCATCGCCAACATGGAACTCTTCGAGCAGACCAAGGACCTGGCCGTGATGGAAGAACGCAACCGCCTCGCGCGCGACCTGCATGACAGCGCAAAACAAAAGGCATTCGCCGCCCTCGCGCAGCTGGGCACGGTCAACGTCATGTTGAAGCAGCAATCGGACGGAGTCAACCCGCATATTATCGAAGCCGAGACGCTGGTCTATGAAGTGATTCAGGAATTGAACTTCCTGATCCAGGAGATCTACCCGATCGCCCTGCAGGAGAAAGGTCTCGCCGCCAGCCTGCGCGAATATGTCTTCGAGTGGGAAAACCGCAACGACATCGAGGCCAGCCTCACGATCCGCGCTGAACGCCCACTGCCCCTCGAAGTGGAGCAGGCCATTTATCGCGTGGTCCAGGAGGCGCTGGCAAATGTCTCCCGTCATAGTCAGGCAAAACACGTGGATATTTCGCTGATATATAATATCGATTCGCTGCAGGTATCGGTCGCCGACAATGGCCGCGGATTCGACATGGATCAAAACTCAAAAGACATGGGCTTCCGTTCCATGCGCGAACGCATCAACAGCATTCGCGGCACGCTCCAAATTCAAAGCGCTCCCGGTGCGGGAACGCGCCTGACAGCGCAGGCGCCGATCAAAAGTTAAAGCAGGAGAGATTTTATGAAACATCATCGCACAAGCATTCTGATCGCCGACGATCACGAAGTTGTCCGCAACGGCATCCGCTCCTATCTCGAAACGATCCCCGATATGCAGGTCGTCGGCGAAGCGTCTTCCGGCGAAGAGACTCTCGCCATGGTCACTGAATTGATCCCCGACATTGTCCTGCTCGACCTGATCATGCCCGGCATGGACGGCATCGAGATCACGCGCCGCGTGAAGCGCATCAGTCCGCGCACGCAGGTTGTCATCCTGACTTCATACCATGATGATGTGCATATTTTCCCCGCGCTGAAAGCGGGGGCAATCTCTTATATTTTGAAAGATATGAAAATGGAAAAGCTGGTGGATGTTCTGCGGCGCGCCTCTCAGGGCGAAGTGACCCTGCATCCGCTGGTGGCTTCGCGTGTTCTGCAAAACATCCGCGGCGAGAGCGGCGAGGAGCAGCCCTTGTTTACCGAGTTGACCGAACGCGAAACAGGCGTGTTGAAACTGATCGCAAACGGCCTCACCAACAGCCAGATCGCGCAGAAACTCGTCATCAGCGAAAACACGGTCAAAGGACATGTCAGCAACATCCTCAGCAAACTGCATCTCGCCGACCGCACGCAGGTTGCAGTCTATGCCTGGCAGCAGGGCATCGTCAACCGCAACAGCCCGACAGAAAAGTAAAAGGTAAAGAGAGTCCACTAATCTTCACAAATCTATGCTAAACTTTTTAAATTCGAGTGGATTGGTGTAGATTAGCGGACAAAATTCTCGCATTGTGCAAGTCTTATAGAATAGCTCGAATCAAAAAGGACACGCTTTTTTCAACCGTGTCCTTTTGCTTATTCAGTCAGACTGTTTTAGTTCTGTGCTTCTGCGATGGCGGCGGCAATATCCTCGTACGAGGGGATGAAGCCCGGGTTTACCATCTTCCCGTTCACAAAGACGCTCGGCGTGCCGGATACGCCCATTTCATTGCCGAGGTTGAAATCAGCCTCGACCGCATCGGCATAGCGATCTTCGTCAAGACAGGCGCTAAAGGCTGACGCGTCCAGTTCAAGCGATTTGGCAAATTCCTTGAGGCGGGCATCGTTGAATGCGCCCTGGTTCTCGCCATTCCAATTTGCAAACAACACATCATGATATTCCCAGAACTTACCCTGCTCGCTGGCGCACATGCTGGCGCTGGCTGCTTGATGGGATTCCTTTGTGATCGAGTTTCTATCCAGGAACGGATACTGGTGGAAGACGTAATAAGCCTGCCCGGTTTTCACCAGTTCCGAAAGCACGCGCGACTCGACCGATTCAGTGAATTGCTTGCAAGCCGGGCATTGGAAATCTTCAAAGACATCGATCTTGATCGGCGCATTCGGGTCGCCGAGCGCAAGTCCTTCGCCTTCGGGGCGCTCCACAGCCTCAGGCGTAATCACCGCTTTTTGCGGTCGGGCAGCCTGATAGATAAATACGAAGGACAGGAATACCGCGCCGAGTGAGATCAGACCGATCGTGGTCAGCCGCCGGTGGGTAGCTTCACGCTGCTTTCTATCCTTCCTCAATTGCCGATTGCTCTTTTCTTGTGTCATTAATTGCCTAATTTTTTATTACTGAGACACGATCGCCAAAGCCGCGTCAATTTTTTCCTGGAATACGCTGAATGGCTGCGCGCCTTCGATCAACTCGCTGACTTCGCTGCCGTTCGCGTCGGTGTAGGTCAACACAAAGGATGGAGTACCTTGCACGCCGGCCAACAGGGCGTCTTTGCCATCCTGAAATGCCTGATCTGCAAACTTGTCGCTCGAATAACAATCATTGTATTGATTCATGTCCAACCCTGTTTTTTCAGCGATGGCGGCCAGACGACGGTCGGTAAAGGAGCCGACATCCTCGCCAAGCACATTGGAAAAGATCATGTCGTGCATTTCCCAATACATATTTTGATCGCCCGCGCAGTAGGCGGCTTTCGCGGCATCTTCAGATTCAGTCAAACCGCCGCCGATGTTTGCGCTGACCCAGTTGCCTGTCGAACGGTAGGTGAAATACACCTTACCTGTTGCAATGTAATTCTCGACCAGTTTCGGCTCTGTATCAGTATAAAAATTCCTGCAAAACGGGCACTGAAAATCGGAATATTCCACGATCTTCACCGGCGCTTCGGGGTTGCCCATGCTGTTTGCATTTGCCTGTGGACGGGGATTAGGGTCAATGGCGGTGATTCCTGTAATTGGTTTTACGTTCGGCCAGATGATAAGAAATGCAACCAATAAAGCGCCGACCGTAATCAGGCCGATGCCGATCCAACGCCCGCGCTGTTCCTTGCGGCGAATCTGCTCACGGCGGATCTGCCGCTTGCTCATGTCACTTTGATTACTCATTATGTCTCCTGTAAATCGAATGTTTTGAATTTTCCCATGCGGGAAATGTTTTGTCTAGTAAAGGGTTAATGGGATCTTATATTTCACTCGCGCAGGCGGGCATCCATCCAGAGCGTCATGGTCTTGAATACCTCATCCTTGATCGGTTCGTTATGAAGTTCATGGTAGGCATCCTCCCACAGGACCAGCGTACATTTTTCCTTGAGGGGCGCGGCAAACTCGATGCTGCTGGATGGGAAGGCGAGCGCGTCCGCCTTGCCGTGCATGAGCAGCAATGGAAGCGAGAATTCGCCGGCATGAGCCAGTGTCCAGGCGGTAACGCCGATCATCTCTTTGCCAAAACCGAGTGAAATCTTATCATGCACAAGCGGGTCGTTTTTATAAGCCTGCACAACCTTTTCATCACGTGAAATGGTATTAGCATCCAGACCGCTGGCGATTGCAACGGTTGGCAGGAGCGAACCAAGCACCTTCGCCATTAAGACCTTCACGGCTTGTTGTTCAATGGCGGTATGCAGCCCGGAACTCGTGGCGATCACACCTTTGACCTTCGGCTTGCGCTTCAGCCCATAATGCAGAACTTGAATACCGCCGAGGCTGTGCCCGTACAAATAAAGCGGCAGGTCCGGGTAGCGGGCGCGCGCCTGCTCAAACAGCGCATCAATATCCTGCATGAAATCTTCGATGGAAGAGATATGCCCGCGCGGACCGCCCGAGCGTCCGTGGCCGCGCAAGTCTGCGCCGAGAACGACGAAACCCTCCCTGCCCAGCGCTTCAGCAACGTGGGCGTAGCGCGAAACATGCTCGCCCAACCCATGCACGAGGCAGACAACTGCTTTGGGCGGAATGACTGTCGGCTCCCAGCCTTCTGCGAAAATATCCAAACCATCGCGTGATTTCCAGGTTGTTTCAAAATGATGCATATTATCCTCCGATGGTGATCTTGAATTCACATTGCCTCGCGCCCAGGGCTTTGCACGCGCGTTCTTCAATATCGTGTTCCTGTCCGTCTGCCCAATGTAAACATTCGCGGATCAATCCCAAAGTCACGAAGCAGATCGGGGCGCCGTCAGATTGTTCCAAAGTGGTCGGAGATGTCTGGTCGACCAGAAGCAGGTCAAGGTCAAGGGTATGAACCGCAACGCTTCCCGCGCCGCCGCTCAAAATACGCGCAAGCAAATCCAGCGCAGGTTTTCGGCGCATCGTGTTTGGAAGTCCGCGAATGAGCGCGGCTTGGGTCTTTGTCCAAAACGATGAGTCATCGAGTAATTGTTTCCAAAGGCTCGCGCCGATGCGCAGTAGAATGCCGCGCGCGCCGCGCCCATAATAAGTGCGCAATGTTGATTGCAGCCGCGCGTAAGCCTGCGCGGCGCGCGTTTCGTCGAGCGCGCGTAGCGGATGCGCCCATTCTTCGGGCAGTCCTGCTTTTGAAAGCACAGCGGAAAGTGTTTCGTGGCCGATCTCGACGGAAAGCGCCTCAACGAATCTTTGCATGACCCGCAGCGGAAAGGCGGCCGCTGTCATTGAATCCCTGCCTGATAGATGAGCACAGGGTAATGTTCCCCGGTTGGCTCAAAGCCCAATTTTTTATAGAGAGTCAGCGATGCGGCGTTGTCAGATTGGGTATTGACCGACAAGCGCCCGAGGCCGTGACCTCCAAGCCGTTGAATGAGATCGCCCACTAGGGCAGTCCCCACGCCTTGTCCTTGCGCCTCCGGCCTGACCCCGAGCCGGGCGAGGTGCGCCCCAAGCGGATTCCCGGTGCTGATCTGATATCCGATCACGCCCGAAGCATCTTCAGCGATGGTGGCATTAACCGCCTGTGCGCGCGCTCTTGAAAGCGAATCAAGGCTGTTGTGCCAGAATTGGCCGAAGGCTTGCAGGTCAACTTCTTCCACGGCAGGCATATCCGCCGGCTGCATGGGTCGGATGTGGATCTGCGGCGGGGCGGTGAAGGTTCGGATATTTTCATGCGTCAGTTGAAGCAGGACGATATTTTGTTTAATTTCAAAACCGCTGGAAAGCAGAATGTTCTGGAACCAATGTTTTACGATGATGGCGGCGATCTGTGTTCTTTTATTAGAAAATAGAATCTCGTTGCAGGCTGATCTCCAGAGGGCTGACCATGCCTCAGTTCCAGAAAGATGCGGGGAATATCCGAAGAGTCGAATCCAGGCTACCTGCGGCGGGTCTTCAGGGCAGGCAAGCGCAGCCACAATCCGCTCATCCTCTTCAAGCACCCAGTAATTGGAAGCGCCGATCCAATCAAGCGGGGAGCGCCAGTCGAGGTGGCGGTGGATGTTGGCTTCATACGAGCCGAGGTTTGCGATCTGGCGGTGATCCTCTGCGACCGCGCGGCGGACATTTAAATTTACGTTGATCATTTGATGAAACGAAGGAAGAATTTTAGAATGCGTTCAAGGAAGCCCGGGTTGTCTTTGACATCCAGCGAACCCATCATCTTGAAGGCTGAGTCGGTGAGCCTGCCTGTTTTTAGTTTAATGGCGGCGGCAGATTTTAAAACCATGGCTTGCAAGTCGCCTTCGCCTGCCCGGGAAAATAATTCGGCAGAACGCGCATACGCGACTAGCGCTTCGTCTAAGCGGTTCAACCCTTCCAGCGCGGCAGCTTGATTCCCGACAGCCATTCCCTGGCGTTTTAAATCATGCGCGCCTTCAAATATTTGATCGGTACCGAGCGCGGCGTCCAGCGCTGCCTGCGGATTGCCAGCCTGCAAAAATGCCACACTCACGTTGTTCATCATCTCTGCGGACATCAAGCCTGCGCGGGCGGCAGTGTAGCCTTCGGCGGCCTGACGGAATAATTCAGCGGCTTCGATAAATTTTTTATTTTCAAAAGCGAGTTTGCCTTGGGCGACAATCTGGTCGGGTGCGGGTGTCATAAGGCGGCTGGCAGGGGATGAGAAATGATGATTTGAACAATCAACCACAAAGACGCAAAGTTTGTTTTTCTTTGTGCCATTGTGGCTGCGGAGTGAAAATCAACTTCTTTGGGGATAAACGTTAAAGCGTAATGTCGAGCAGACCTTCGGCAACGGAGCGCAATTTTTCCTTCGACATTTCGCTGAGCTTCATTGCCAGTTCAACATAAGGGCGGTTAACCGGCTGGCAAACGAATTTCTGCATTTCTTCAGACAGATCGAGGAATTTTTGCAAACCGCGCTGGCTGTTCATCCACTGCCCGACGGGGCCACTCTGGTCAAAAAATATTTCGATGCGGCTACCGAGCACAGCAAGGATGGTTTCCAATTCTGGCACGGGGATCGCGCGCTCGCCCAGTTCATAGGCATTGAGACGCGACGGCGCAATCCCTGTTTGAGCGGCAACCTGTCGGACAGACATGTTTACGTTGTTGCGTTCCTGCCGCAGCAGGGCTCCGATCATGCGCTGGCGCAAAGCGATCAAACGCGCTGTGTCCAATTCATCCATCGGCGAGGGCGAATCAGATTTGGTCTGTTTGCCCCAAAATTGTGAGATCGGCAGCTTGAGGTAATAGACCAGCGTTTCAAGTTCAGGCAGCGAAGGAGCGCGACGGCCTTCTTCGTAGGCGCGGAACAAACCCGGCTTTACGCCGATCGCATCAGCGCATTCTTTAATGCTGCGGCGTTCAGATAAACGGGCATCCCGAATGAGCAAACCGAGTTTCTTTTCGCGAATGGTGATCTGGGCGTTGTTCATAATTCCTCTTCACAAGTTGGTAAGCTGGATTATAGCAGAGTGTTTCAGCGCCGCGCACTTTGATTGACGGATGACTTCGGGGCGAAAATATCAGCGTTGAGTTTGAAGCCTGCCGCTTCAAGCCGCGGCGTGAAGTTGGGGCGAATTCCAGTGGCAGTTACATCGCCCGTTACTTTTCCTTCCACCGAGACACCGGTCTGGATGAATTTGAAAATGTCGGTCAGGACGATGATCTCGCCTTCCATGCCCGCCACTTCGGTGACGGCAGTTACTTTGCGCTGACCATCCTTCAGCCGCGACTGCTGAACGATCAAGTCCACTGCCGAGGAAATTTGCTGGCGCACCACTTTGAGGGGCAGGTCCATACCGGCCATGAGCACCAGCGTTTCAATGCGCGAGATGGCGTCGCGCGGCGTGTTGGCATGGACAGTCGTCAATGAGCCGTCGTGACCGGTATTCATGGCTTGCAGCATGTCGAGCGCTTCGCCGCCGCGCACCTCGCCCACCACGATTCGGTCGGGTCGCATACGCAGGGAATTCTTCACCAGATCACGGATGCTGACCGCGCGCAGTCCTTCGGCGTTGGCTGACTTTGTCTCCATGCGCATCACATGATCCTGCTGGAGCTGAAGTTCGGCAGCATCTTCGATGGTAATGATCCGCTCATTTTCAGGAATAAACCCAGACATGACGTTAAGCAGGGTGGTCTTTCCCGAACCAGTACCGCCGGAGATGATGATGTTAAATCGCGCCTTCACGCAGGCTTCAAGGAAGTCTGCCATTTGTTTTGTGAGCGACTCGAAGGCGATCAAATCCTCAACCTTTAACTTGTCCTTGCGAAACTTTCGAATGGTGATCGAGGGACCGTCAACGGCGACGGGGCGAACGACCGCGTTCACACGCGAACCGTCAGGCAGGCGCGCATCCACAGTCGGAGAATCGGCATCGACGTGGCGTCCGAGCGGCAGAATGATGCGGTCGATCACCCGCAGGACATGATCATCATCATCGAAGACAACGTTGCTCTTGATCAATTTTCCACCTTTTTCGATAAAAACTTTTTTGGGTCCGTTGACCATGACTTCCGAAATATCGTCATCCGCGAGCAATGACTGGATCGGGCCATAGCCAAGCAGGTCATCCAGCACCTGACTAAAAATTTGTTTCCGCAGGTCCTCGGGGAGTTTCAGCTGAGTCTGTTCAAATATCTGCGCGATAGTTTTTTGAACAAAGGCATCGCGCTGGGCAGCCGGTACTTTTTCCGTTTCCACAGCGCGCATGAGGTTGTCAGTAAGATATTTTTTTAAACGAGCCAGGTCTTCGGCAGTAAATCTATTTGGCGCAGATGGGCTGGGAGACGTCATTCCCGCATATCCTCCGTCTTATCGTCGGCAGGCATGACCCAAACGATCTGGGAGCGTCTGACCGCCAAAAACGGCGCGATAAATATGACCTTATCATCCGCCCCGACGACGCTGGCTTCGGTGACGGCAAGAAATTCCTCATCCCGCTCGAGTTCATTCTTTAACCGTTCCCCCTGCCGGACGTGAACAAAGCCGCGCACCAAATGAGTGCTGGTTTGAATCACTGCCGAGACCGGCAGCTTGGTAATAATATCGGTGTAATACTTTCCTTTTTCATCAAATTCAATTGACATGTTGATACTCCGCTATGAATTGCCTTATTGCGACCGAAATTTACGAGCCAGAGAAGTCACGTCCTTTGCCAACTCAAGGAAAACAAATGAGGCTGTGTCTTTCGGGAATTTTAAAGTAAAGGGCTGGTGCTGGCTGTTTGCGAAAGAAAAATTGCTGCTCAGATACGGCATGGATGCGCTGATGGGTATTCCGATCATTTTCTCCGCGTCCACTTTGCTGAGACCTTCCAATCCGACAGCACGGTTAAGGATCGTATAAACAGAAGCCGCTTCGACACCTTTGCTGCTGAGATATTTCCACAGAGTCTTCGACAGGGATACAGCGCTGGTATCTGTGCTGATGACCAATGCCACGACATCTGCCTGCTGGATCAGCGGCAGAGTGATCTTTGAAAGCGAACGTCCAATATCAACAAGGACGTAATCGTATGATTCTTTCAGCGCCAGAACAATATCCCAGATGCGCCCGACTTTTATATGATTGCTGCTCTCGGGGTCCGGCGAACCTGCCAGCAAATGGAAACCCCAAATGTTCATCTCCGGCAATTCTTCTTTAAAGAATTTAGGAGTCGTTTCTGCGGGTGACATATCTGTGATCGTGGCTATGTTTTGCTTTCCCTCATAACCGACGATCGGCGCGATGGAGCCAATCGGCAGGACCAGGTCGAGGACTGCCACGCGCGCTTCAGGCTGGCTTTGCGATATGTTCTGGGCAATATTCGCGCACAGAGAGGATGTCCCCGCCCCGCCCTTGGCGCTGAGGAAGACAATTAACGACCCGCCTTTTTTCTCAGACACCGCCGCAATACCCAATAATCGAGATATAGTCTCGTTGAGCATTTGCACTGCCTGACCGGACTTGGTTATGTATTCGCTGTAACCAGCGTCAAGACAGGATTTGATGCGAATGACACTGGAATCGCTGCTCAGTGCAATCAGCGGCAGATTGGCAGTACGGGGATCGTGTTTTAATTTTATGGCGATCTCCTCCCCTTTTAGATCAGCCAAATTTGGATCCAGAATTGCAAGGTCGGGGCGGTCGCGCCAGGCGCAGATCAACCCTTCCTTACCAGAGCCAGCCTGAATAACTTCATATTGTTGGTCAGACAGGATGCGGGCAATAAAGTTTCGGCTGGCCACATCTGCATCAACAATGAGGATTTTCTTTTCAGGCATGTCGGTATTCCTTTTTTTGTTCTCTTTTTAAAGTCTTTATTGCCGCTGATAAATAAGAGTATATGAGACTTTCTCTAGAACCTCTCTGGCTTTTTGTGAGAGGTAATCCGATTGCATTTCGAAAATTACTATTCACGCGGCGGCATCAAATAACCCAGCCCGGAGCGCGTGACAATATGGCGCGGGTTATGGGCATCCTCTTCCAGTTTCTGGCGCAGGCGCGCAATGCTCACCCATAAGATCTCTTTATCCGTTTTATATTCCGCGCCCCAGACGCTGGTTAGCAGGTCCTCGGAAGTGAGGATCTTGCCAATATTGTGAGCGAATTGAAGCAGAAGGCGGTACTCTGTGGCGGAAAGCGAAACGGGGTCTTCGCCTCGCCACACTTCTGCGCGCGCAAAATCGATCTTGAGATCATCGTGCGTGAAGAAACGCGCCTGACTCGTTTCAGTGGGAATCTGCGCGCGGCGCAGCACAGCCCGCACGCGAGCCAGCAATTCAGTTGCGGAAAATGGCTTGACCAGATAATCGTCCGCGCCAAGGTCTAGACCGCGCACACGGTCCTGTTCCTCGCGGCGGGCTGTCAGGATGACGCTTGGCGCACTGGAGAATTCGCGCAGGCGCTGACAGGCGCCGAATCCATCGAGGCGCGTCATCATCACATCCAGCAATACGAGATCTATTGTCTGTGCTGA
>Ga0172368_10004036_pt1 | contig 17286 bp, 14 predicted proteins | sample Lak11m_FD_114540 | JGI IMG/M metagenome (GOLD analysis project Ga0172368, IMG submission 114540) | Freshwater microbial communities from Kabuno Bay, South-Kivu, Congo - kab_022012_11m | ecosystem: Environmental > Aquatic > Freshwater > Lake | place: Democratic Republic of the Congo: South-Kivu...
GATTTCTACACTATCCCCTATTTTAATATCTTTAATTTCCGATACATCAATAGAAGTAATATTCATACTTACTCGCCCAATAATTGGACAATAAATATTTTTTATTTTTACAAATCCCTTATTAGTTAACCGGCGATCTAAACCTTCATAATACCCAAGCGGAATAGTAGCAATTTTCATTTTTTTATCGGCCGTGAAAGTAAAATTATAGCCCACACTTTCACCTTTGTCAATTTCTTTAAGTGAACTAATTTTTGATTGCATTTTTAATACTGGATCAACTGGCATATTATTTAAACTATGCACTCTTATACCATACATTCCACGTCCTAATCGCCCTACATTAGCTTTAATAAGATCCTTATAACTATATCCGCTAGTAGCAGCCAAATGATAATATTTTAAATTAGAAAACTCTTTTAAAAATTTATCAACTAAATTATTCCAAACATTTATTTGTTTTAAAGTTGGTTCGCTATTTTCTACATCTGCATCTGCTAAATGAGAAAAAATACCTTCCAAAAATATATTTTTATTTTGTTTAACTAATTTAATCACATCATCAACTTCTGAAATTAAAATTCCTTGTCTATGCATGCCCGTATCAAATTTTAAATGAATATTTTTTTGAATTTTTAAATTATTAACCAACTGCTGCAACTGGTCCAATGAAGTAATTGCAAAGGCCACATTTTTTAATTTACTTTCTAGTATATTATTCAATTCTGTATAACCAAAAATCAAAATGTTAGTTTTAATTCCTATGTGACGTAATTCCACGGCTTCAAAAAAAGAATCTACACAAAAAAATGGCAAATTCTCTTGATCTAAAATTTTAGAAATTGTTTCTAACCCATGGCCATAACAATTACTTTTTAAAACTGGCGCTACCTGCCACCTAGGTTTAAACTTTTGAAAAGCATGCAAGTTATTTAATAATCTATTTTTATTAATAAAAATCTCCACCAGGCGATTGTAATTTTTGTAAGTCAACTTTTGTTTTAGTTTTCTTAAAAAGCATTTCATATAAGGTTATTTAAGACATTTTACCACATATTTAGAAATTTGCCACGATTGACAAAAAGGCCAAAATGTGCTATACTTCTAATCATAGTACCTACTTAAAATATATGAAAAAAATACACAAAATTGCCTTAATTTTATCAATAATAGTGCTATTTGGCGCTTTATCTTTAAATGCCGACGCAGCTAAAAAAACCCTACTTAAGCCTACAAAAAAGACTACTGTTCAAATCATTAAAAAACCAGTTGCGGTTAAACCAACTGTTATTAAAGCTACTCCAAAATCTACTAAAAAACAAACTACTTCAACGACAAAAAAACCCGCGGTTTCTAAGCCTATTATTGCCGCAGTTCCAAGCGTAGCCATAACAGCGCCAACCACAACTTCATCTTATCCTTGGCATGATAACATCTTAGCCACCCAATTTTATATTGGCGAAACAGGATTAAATGGCACCACTGCTTGGGATTGCCACGCTGTAAGCCATTATGGCGGAATTGATTCTCCTTTTAATCGCAATGGTTATTTACCAGCTTTTCAACTAAAAGAAAATCCCTTTTATTTAGCCCTACCCTATACTGATATTGGTGACGCTGGTACTCACAAAACAGAAATTCCTTGGTATGATGCCAAACTAGACACAGGCGCTGGATATTCATTTGTAAAAAATAAATGGGTGCAAGTTAAACGTGGTGACAAAGTTTGCTATGGCCAGTGGGAAGATTCACTAACGCCAGATATTTTAGACCCAATCACTGGAAAGAGAATTGGTTACGCAAAACCTACATATTTTGATTATGTTTTTGGGTCAGCCACTGCCACACACCCTGGAATTGATATTTCACCAGCCTTAAGCGATTGTTTAGGAATGAGAGATGCTACAGACACACAGTTTGGTCATGCAGATGGCTTAGTTTCCTGGAGATTTGTAAAAGACACAGAGGTAGCGGATGGAGCTTGGAAAACAGTTATTACTACCACGCCAGTTAGCTGGGAAAATTGCCAATAAAAAATAAATAGACTTAAAAAGACATACTTAAAAAATATGTCTTTTTTTGTTGCCTTAGCTTGACAAAATCCCCAAAATATGATATTATTAAGTGTCTTTTAGGAGTTTATTGCTGTAATCAACCAGCAGGATGACCTAACTGACAACAGGGAGATTCTGGGAGATGACTGCCTAAGAAGCAGAGTTGACCCAGAGACACGGAGTTCAAAGATGAAAGAGTTCCACTGGGATATCGAGGTCTGCATCAACAGCAGCACGATCGCGGTGCGAGTGACCGTGGACGGCCGCCTCGCGAAGCTCAGCCGGAAAACCCAAGCCCTCAATGAGGAGCGGATGTGGGTCTTCAAGACGCCGGCGACGTGGCCAGATGAGGCGACCGGCGACGAGCGATTCGACCACAAGACGGCCGGCCTGGTCTGCGGTACGTACGAGGAAGGCCAGAGCTTCCTCAGCCTCTGCCGCCAGGCCGGGGTGAAGGTACAGTCTACCAACTTCTTCGTTCCGCTCAGCAACGGGCAGAACCTGGAGGTGGAGGACAACTACGGCAATCGCCTCAACGACTACACCAAGCAGGAGTTGCGTCTTGTGCGCCGTGACCTACCAGATCTGAGCACGATCATGCGTCTGTTCAACCTAGGCTTCGACGAGATCGGCAGCGAACAGGTCGATAGGCCGAGTGCAGAGCTGGCCGCCCAGCCTCTGACGCCGCGCCATAAACAACCAGCCTAGCAATAAAAAAATTATTTTTTTCATAAAATATATTTAATCTCTTACCACAAGTTTAACAAATGTTTAAGTATTGGTCTATTATTTGCCATTTTTCATTTTTTTGGTTAAAATATAACCTAATAATTTTTTATGACTGAAAATACAATAAACAATCTAAAACACATTGCCATAATAATGGATGGGAACCGTCGCTGGGCAACAGAACGCAACCTGCCAAAAATTATGGGACATTCTGAAGGTGCAAAAAATGTTAATCGCATAATTAAATTGGCTCAAGATAGAAATATAGAATATATTACCATTTGGGCGTTATCTACTGAGAATCTTAAAGAAAGAAATGAAGAAGAATTAAAACATCTTTTTTCTTTATTTGAAAAATTAGCCGACGATCTTGATAGCTCAGAAAAAAATAATCTACGAATATTAAATATTGGGGACATAACTAAATTACCACCAACTACCCAAGCAAAATTAACAACCATAGCTAAAAAAACAGAAACACATACGGGACTAACACTTGTATTGGCTATAAACTACGGCGGCAGGGATGAAATAACAAGAGCTATACGTAAAATTGTTGAAGACAAAATAACAACGGAAGAAATTACTGAGGAACTAATAACTAAATATCTAGATACAGCTAAAATTCCAGACCCAGAGATGATTATTCGTACTGGCGGTGACCAAAGACTATCTGGCTATTTACCATGGCAAAGCACTTACGCAGAAATATATTTTACGCCAATTAAGTGGCCTGCTTTTTCAGAAAAAGATTTAGATGAGGCAATAGACTGGTTTGAACAGCAAAAAAGAAATAGAGGGAAATAAGATTGGGCTGGTGGGACTCCTTTTTGCTCCGCAAAAAAGCATTGGCACTACACTCAGAACCTCGCTCGCTCGGTTCTTTCTCGCGCCCTTCTCGTCCCAAAATCATCCCAAAACCACAAAAGAACCAGTGCAAAACACTGGTTCTTTTGTGGTCGGGCTGGTGGGACTCGAACCCACGACCCTCTGCTCCCAAAGCAGATGCTCTAGCCAACTGAGCCACAGCCCGTTATTTTTGTGGCAATAATATCAATCTCTTTTCAAGATAGTCCCATTTTACACAAGATTCACCAACTGGGCAAGATTGCTCATCTGTTAATATATACATCTTTCCTAAATCTTTCTGGTAAAAAATAAAGGAGATTTTAGATAACAAGAAATAAGGTAAAATACTATTGTCATAAAAATATACCCTATTTGTAGGTAGCTTGTCAACTATTAAGGCAAGGTCCGCGGTTATCTTCTTATTATATTCATAAATTGGCGCATACGTTAGGCTAATCATCCTTTGAATCAAATAAATGTTTATTACTGCCCAAGTACATAATGTACCCACAATTATTACTCTAAAAAGCCTTTTTTTAGATAATCCCCAAGCCCAATCAGCTACTATAACCAAAACAATACCAGCCACCATAGAGGCTAAATATCCGTACCTACTAACAAACTGCCAACGCAAAAAAAATGAGGTTGGAGCAAAGATTATTAATAGCCAAACTAGCCAATAAAATAAATCATACTTTTTATAATAAAAAGTAAAAGCTACAATCACACCTGCAAAAGCAAATGAAGCGCCTAGCCAAAAGGTTGAAAAGGCTTTGGCAAAATTAATAATTGGCAGAAAAACCAAAGGCACGCTTGAAATAATATTCTTAAAACCATGAATACCAAAACCATACATCTGATTAGCAATTAAAACAGATGATTTTTGCACACTAGCCTCAAAAATTAAATAAACCAGTGTTAAAAATACAAACGGAATAAAACATAAAAAAAGTTTTTTTGATATTTTTTGCTCCTGCTTATAATTATAAAGTAATGCAATAATTGCCAAAAAAGGCGTTAATAAAACAGCCCACTCTTTAGTAATAAAAACTAGTAATGAACTTAAAATTGTTAAAATATACCAAAATTTTTGATTTGTTTTTAAAAAATTTATCCAAGCTATGCCAGCCAAAAGCAATAAAAAAGAAAAAATTAAAATAGTAATCGCCCCTATCCAAACAACAGCTTCTACTGGATAACGCGCTACTAAAAATAATACAGAAGCAACTACTGCCCACTGTGTTTTATAACCAATTTTTTGCAATAAATAAAAAAATAAGTAGGCATTAATAGCATGTAACACTATATTTGCCAAATGATAATATATTGGGTTTAGAAAAAAAATCTTATAAGCCAGCATGAAATAAATATTAATAACTGGCGTGAAAAAATTAGACATGCGATAAGTAAATGCCGTTGTAAAATTTTGATTAAACCTCCAAGCTTGATATAACCAGTCAAAATCATCTTGATAAAAAAATAGGCTAAAAACACGCCAATAAATCAATATTGAAGCGCCAATTAAAAACAGCAAAAAATATAGGTTAAAATATTTGCTGGTTTTAAGTCTTAAAATTAAGCTATTTTTTTGTATCATAAAACCCGTAGTACAAATATACCACGGGTTGTATTTATTCTCAAATTTGCCGAGGGAGAGGATCGAACTCTCGACGCAAGGATTTTCCTTTTATTCCTTCTACCGTTTAAACAAATAGAAGTCTTGAATTACTCCAAGGATCGGACTATATCATCATCCTTTTACAAAGGATGTTGGGCGCTTTTGGAAGATTATTGTTTGGGACTCACTTCCTAGTCTCTACACCTTTCTATAAACATCAATTGCTTGATCCCTTATAGACTTGGCTCGGGATTATCCTACATTCACAGGACTTCCCCGAATTCACCCAATTTGCACATAAATGTTACCACTTATGGGACCGAAATTCAGTCCTTCGCTCTACCACTGAGCTACCCCGGCAAGCACTTAAGAATTTTTGGTGGACCCTACAGGACTCGAACCTGCCACCCCCTGCTTGCAAAGCAGGTGCTCTACCAGATGAGCTAAGGGCCCACGTAATTGCTTCCGAATTTAGCTAGACGTTATTATACTTTATTTGGCTTTATTTGTCAAAATTCTCAGTTTTAAGCCTTACGCACAATACACAATGGTGTTTGTTCACTAGTTTGACCTAATGGATTATCTTTAAAAATTGCCTTGGCCCATTTGTCTGTTATTTTATCTGATGACTTACCTAAAACCACCACTCCTAAATCATTAGCATCAATAATCACTACCTCATAACCAATTTTTTTACTTAATTCTTTTGCCGCCTTATGTGGTTTTGATGGTCCTAATTTAGCATATTGATTATATGGAGGCAACGTATAGGCGCAAGGCCCATCAATAGCCGCTACTTCTCTTCCGGCAATTATATAAAAAAGTCCCCTAATACCCAGTGGTTTTGTTAAAGCAGCTAAAGTGGCCGCGCAAATTAATCTGGTGTAACCAATCTCACGCAAGGCCAACTCCATTGTCCAAGGACTACCCAAACCAATACCATATGGCGATTTATGAACAAACTTTACTAAAAATTTTGCAAACCAAGATGGATGAATATCTTTAATTGGATAGGATCTACCTTGTGTGATGGCTACAATTTTTTCACTAATAAAAATGATATCTCCCTCTTTTAAGTAGGGGGTTAAATATTTTTCTAAGACATCGCTCATCTTATCTTCAGCTAGAATTACACGTGTCCTAACAGGCCAACGTTCGTAATTTGCACCTTCAACATTAATCACTAATTTTTTATTCTCATTTGGATGTAATTGTTCCATATTAATCTTGTATAAATGAATTAACAGCCATTAAACCCATTAAAAGCCAGAATACCACAGATAAATCATTTTTAAAATAGGGTACGTCAACCAAACCTTGAATTAAAAGTATTAACATAGAAGCCAATAAAACTTCCGTAAATAAATAGGCATGATGCTGTTTATCAATTATTTGACGCAAACCTTCACGCATAAATAATACAACCAACCATAAAAATGATAAGAGACCAAAAAAACCAGTTTCACTCCAAAAGTTTAATATTAAATTATGCGGATATAAATAAATTTCCGCCCATTTTAAAATATGGTATGGCGCCACAGCCAATTGATAATTACTTAGCCCAGCACCTGTTAAAGGATGAATCTTTAGCATTTCAATAGTTTCACCCCACATATTTACACGTATTTGTCCTGACACATCTTTAAAAAGAATTTCTTGCGTAAAAGGATCATGAAGTGGAGTAAAATAAATAATTGCGCCAGAAAAAACTATAATTAAAAAGGATACAATCCTAGTTTTCTTGTTAAATAATCCGAATATTAATAATGTTGCTACTAAGGCAAGCGCACCGCCAAATGACTTTGTAAATAAAATTGCTAAAGAAAATATCAGAAAAGTTAAAAAATAATACAAATCTAACCAAGCATTCACTTTGTCTTTTTTATCTTTTTCAAATAAATAAACTATAAAAGGCACTAATGGAGCTAAATATAAAGCCACCGCATTAGGATAACCAAAAAAACTCGTTACTCTGCGGGTTTCAGCGGCTTGCCAAAATGGATTAGGAATTAGCCAGCCTGTAAACTTTTGAATCACAGCAAAAATAGCTACAAATAAACCGCCTAAAATTAAACAAGATACAACTGAATTAATATCTTTCCTAGATTTAATTGTGGAAATAAAAATAGAAAAAAATATAATTGGCTCTATAAAATAAGCCTTCCAAACACCTAAGGCTTGCATTTGATTATCAGACACAAAGGCTGCAACAGATGCAGAGATTACAAATAAAATCATTACCAAAAACCACTGATTAAAAGGTTCTTTTGGCAACTGTCCTTTTAATAAGTTTTTAGTAGTTAATCCTACTTGACTGCGGTGATTATAAAGCCACAAGCCAGTTAAAATTAAAATCATTCCTTCTAAAACCGTTAGAGGAATACTAAAAATTTGAAATCTAATTAAATAACTTGGTAAAATTGCCACTAGTAAACAAATTCCCCAAACCAAATTTTTATAACTTAAAAAAGCAAATAAAACAAAAAATAAAACTAACAAGATATAAAAAAACATAAAATTTATTCTCCTTTAATTATACCTAAAATCATTTGCTTGGTTAACCCACGCAAAATAAATAAAATTATAAAATAAACAAAAACAGCTAAAAATATAACCAAAATCAATGGCAAAGCAGAAACATTAAAAATAAATAACATCATTATTAAGGAAGCTAATAAACTTTTAAAAAAAATCTTTAGCGATGGGGAAAAATTGGCTGATTTTAAAACAACAAAGAAACTAATTAGCATAATTAAACCTTCTGAAAAAACAGTAACCCAAGCCGCGGCCACAGCGCCGTATTTTGGAATAAAAACTATATAGCCAATTAAGGATAAAATTGCATCAAACAAATACCAAAATATCATTTGTTTTTGTTTTTTTAAAGCTAAAACTGTATGCGACGCCAATAAACCAAAAAATATAAAAAATAAAGCTACTAACAGCACTTGCAAAAAATAACCCGAGGCAATAAAATCCTTTCCAGCAACTAAAGTCATAATTGGTGTAGCTAATGCCAACCCACCCAATAGAATTGGCCAACCCAAAATACTCAAAAAATCAAAAGCTTTAGAAAAATATTTTTTAAATTTTTCTTTGTCCCCTGCCACCCAAGCAAAAGCCAACATTGGCAACATTAAACCCATAAACATAGTTGGCACAGAAGTTAAAACATCTACCACTCTATATGCTGCTCCATATATTCCAACTTCTGCTTGCGTCCGCGATAAACTTAAAATTAAGATATCTGCTCGCAGATAAATTAAATTAAAAGCAATCGAAATAGCAACCGGCCAGCTTTGCTGTAATACTTTTTTAAAAATTACTTTATCATAAGCAAAATGCACACTAATATACTTTTTGGCATAAATCCATAATAGTATAAATTGAAAAAAATTGGCCACCACACTAACAAACAAGATAGGTAATAAATCAAAACCGCGCCACACACAAAATAAAAACCCAATTAAAATAATAGCACGGCCTAAAACATCTCCCAGAGCAACCTTAGACATTGCCAAATGCTTTTGAAACAAACCCACAAAAATATTTTGCAAGGTAACCGCAAATAAAGATAACGTAAAGACCATCACCCCCCATTTAATCACAGCCGGATAAGGAAAAAACCACACTGTAATCGCAGCTGACCCAAAAAAGAAAACGGAAAGCCAAAAACGCAAAGTAAAAATATTAGCAATAATTTTTTCTTCATCAGCTTCTGGCTCAGCAATCATCTGCGCAGTAATTAAAGTTAAACCAAAATCAGCTAAAATGCCAAAAAACTGCAAAAAAGTAGAAACTGTTGTATACCAGCCAAATTTTTCTTGACCTAAATAACGCGTGATAATAGCCAAAGCTAAAATGCCAAAAAGAGTAGAAATAAATCTACCAATAAATTGCACAAAAGTATTACGAACAGCGGCAGTTAAAGACATACTTTTAAAAACTAACTACTTAAAATAACTGCGTCTTTCTAAATTCACCAGCGCTAAACCAAACTAAAAAAACTGTTTTACCCTCACCTTTTGCTTCCATTACAGCATTCTTACTAATTTTAAATTCAATATAATCACCTGTTTGATTTTGTCTATTAAAATTTACTAAGGTTGCAGTACCATATTTTGTTTCCACTCTTGGAAATCCAAAAATTAAAGTATTTCCTACTGGTTTTAATAAAATAGTTTGATCATCCAGTATCTCACTTATTAAAACTTCTTTGTTAAAATTTTCTTTTGTTAAAAGTGGCGACATTAGTACCCTATCCCCACCTTCTACAGCATTGCCAAAAAAACCTAAAGCTTCTTTGGTGGCATTTCTAAACAATTGAGCGCCATTTAAATTATCTGGCAAACCAATAAAGATAATTTGATCATTAGTAGATAGTGAAGAAGCGGAGAATTTGCTTAAAGCGTCATTTACCACGCTTCCTGCCAGCACCCAATCTTTAGTTTTTAAGTTAATCTGAGTTAAACTAATTATACCAACAATCAATAGAATCAAACATAGATATATGTTAGTGTAGCGAAAACGAGCAAGGAAAGTACGCAAGCAAATTGCAAAGAATAAAGCAGCAAAGAATGATGGTAAATAAACATAGCGCTCACCTTCATTGCCTAAATTATTATAACCAACTGAAAGTAAAGGCAAACAAGTAATAAAGAACATTGCTAAAACAAAAACTAATTGCTTTCTTTGGTTTTTAAAAAATAACCAAAGAGCCAGCAACAAAACAAAGGCTAAAAATACATAAACTACCAGATTACGCATTAGCCACTCAGTAAATATTACGCGTTCCGGATATGAAAAAATTAAATTTACTATCATTTCCGTAAGCATTTTTAGCATCTCTAAAAAACTTTTAGACTCTTTTGCGCTGGCATAATAGCCAAAAAATATGCCTGTGGCATAAAAACGCAACGCAAAGTATATACCAATAAGGACAGCTGGCAAAACCAATCGTTTAAAAATTATCTTCCAAGGTGTTTTTTTATAGAGATCAATAAGAAAAAAACCCGCAATAAAAGTAATACCAACTTCTTTAGTTAAAAGAGAGAAAAAGGCTAAAATTAATGCCAAAAAATAACTTACTGATTTTTTTGTAACTGTAAACCGCTCATACACAACCAAAGAAACAATAAACAGCAAAGAAGCTAATAAGTGCAGTTGAACAGAAATCCAAGCCACAGATTCAACATGGCTTGGTAACAGCAAAAAGATTATTCCAGCTATAAAACCAACTAACCAATCATTAAATAATCTATAAGCTAATAGATATAAAAAGAAACTGCCGCCAACAAATAAAAATAAACTAACAAAATGATACCCAATAGGCCATAAACTAAAAAAACCATATTCACTAGCAAACAAAACATTCCACATTGGCGCATAAGTGCTGCCTAGCCGTGTTCCTACAATATTAGTTACAAAAAAATTCCAAATAGATTCACCCTGTGCAGCAATAAAAAGACTATGCCAATCATCACTTAAAAATCCAACATTAATAATTGATTTATAAAGAACCAATGCCAAACAAAAGAAAAAAACTGCCACTACACTGTGGCGGAAAAAAATACTTTTGTTCCATTTCTCTACAATTTTCATAACCTCTTAATTAAAACTAAAATCTAAATTTTTACGGCGCCAATACTGGGTAACCATCAACTATTATTAAATGATGTTGCAATAAATCAACTTTTTGAGTCATTTCCTTAGCTTCTAGTTCACTACGAAAAACATATAAAGTTTTTTTATCTACAATACCCTGTTTAAGCCTTGTCTCTTCCTCATCGGTTTCTTTTTTATTAATTAAAGCCACATCTCTAGCAAAAAGCCCTAAATTCATAGTCATCCTATTTTGTGCTGCAAAAAAAGCAATTGCGTCATCCCGTTTATTTACATAGGATTTTACAAAAAAGATATGTTTGTATTGTTTAGAAGCATCTTGCCAAAATGTATTTTGCAAAGGGCTTTCCCAATGCATTTTTTGGTAAAAATTATTATATTGTTGTAGTTTATCGTGAATATCATAGATTTGTAAAAAAAGAGCAGCTATAATCAAGACATAAGCAAAAGGAGTTTTGATTTTTCTTAAAACTGAAAAAGCCCCCAATACAATTAAGTAATAAACTGGCCAAAAAAGCCTGCCAGAAGATCTAACTATCCCAAATACATTATCTTTTAAAAATTCAGGCAATGGAAAAACAAAAATTTCTTTGCCAAAAAAAGAAATTGTATTGGTAATGGCCGTAGCGGCAATTGCCAAACTAACTAAAATAATAGGCCACCTAGAAACAAAAAGATTTTTTAAATTACGATAATCGCCTGCGCGAAAATATTCATAAACTGATAAAATTCCTAGCGCAATAACTCCTAAACCTAAATAATTAAATCCTTCATTTGGCCAACGCACATTCATGTTTTGAATAATTGTAGACCAACCATCGGGATTAAAAAGAGCATTCAAATCTACTGAATAAATGCCAAAACCGGGGGCACCACTATTACCTACCGCAAAAATTCCCACTATCCAAGCAACTAATATTGTTAAAAGCATTTCAGCGATTAATATATACAAAGCTTTTTTCCATTGCAAGGTTTTAGTAACAAACAAATGCTGTAATAAATCTGCCATAAATAAGGCGCCGCACATAATAAACAAATATGGGTGTGTTAAGAGTGACAACACAATAATTGCTGTCCATTGCTTTATTTTAAACACACTAGTTGATTTTAAATTTAAATACAATGACCACAGTAAAAGCCAGTGAGCGCCCAAGGCAAAGTGGCCGTTTAACCTAAACAACATTGTAGGAGAGAGAATAAAAAAAATACTACCAAGAACTGCCAATATTTTTTGTTTAAAATAATGCTTTAATATAAGGTAGCTAAACATGCCCTGCAACATTATAGATAACAGTTGCCAAATACCAATATACTGAAATGGAAACGGCAGCCATGCGCGAAATAACTTAAAAATAAAAGCAAACAGCGGAATTGAATCAGTAAAGGTTACAGGAACACCAACAGGATATGACAAATTTACAATTTTTCCAATAGGAAATGTCCAAGACGAACTACGAAATAATTCCCAGCCAATATAACTCTGATATGGGTCATAACCCATATTAACAATGGAATCTACAAAATTTACATTTAATAATTCTGAATATAATAAAAAAAACGCCCCAGCGCCCAATAACAGTGAGATAATTATTCCCCAATCAATTTTACCAAAACTACTAAATTTCATATTTTCAAACCAAAAAATACTATTTTTAACTTATTACTGTGATAATCCTACCATAAATAGATGTGTCTGTAAATTTTATTTAGCTTGCAAAAAAAATCACATTTAAACACTAAAAAAATACTTTTTTTGCTAATTTAAGCTAAATTATAAAAAAGTTTGATTGACAAAATAATGTTTTTTTGATATACTATATTTAATTAGTTCAAAGTTCCTTATCTAAATATCATGGCTAAAAAAATTTTAAAATCTATTGAGCATTCTGATAAACAAAAAGTACTAAATAAAGACACTAATCTGCATACTAGCATTTTGCTAGCTTTTTTTATTGTTATTGGCATAAGCTTTTTTCTACGCACTGTTAAAGATTCATTATTAATAAACACAACGTTGCAAAATGCTACCAGTTCCACAATTAATCAAATACAAATATCACCCGAAGATGTTGTTTTAAAGAATTACTTAGTTAAGGGCTGGAATTACCTCTTTGGCGTAGAAGAAGCCTTTGCTAAAGTTAATTTACCGGATTACGGAGCGGAAAAATACTCTAAAATTGAAGAAATAACTCTTTTACCAAACGAAGTAAAAAAAATTAAGGTTGGTTTTTATAATAGAGGAACCTACAATTGGCGCAACAATGGTAAAAATCACATTTCTCTTTATACTCAAGATCCAAAATATCATAAAAGTTCTTTGGCTGACACAAGTTGGATTTCTGCCAATAAACCAACCAAACTAAAAGACAATTTAGTTGGTCCTAATTCTCTTGGCTATTTTGAATTTTCAATTAAAGCACCTAAAAAAACAGGAACTTACAAAGAAACTTTTGCTATAGCCGCAGAAAATAAAGCCTGGGTTACTAATGGCAAATTTACTTTAATTATCACAGTTACTTCTAAGATATCGGCGGCAGATACAACCACCAACACAGAAACAACAACAGAAATTATAGAAGAATCAACTTTAGCCACAGAAAACTTTTTTGCCACACGGTTAAGTAGGATTGAACCATTAATTTTAAATCCCAATGAAGAAACTACGGCTGCAATAATGTTTTTAAATAAAGGCGCAAGCAGATGGCAAAATCGTAAACTTATTTTAAATAAAATTTCACCTACAACAATTGCAAACTCAACATTTTTTAATCCAGGCAACTGGCTTAATGAAAATACAATTTTAGAAAATACTACTGATGAGATACTCCCTGGTAGAACAGAAATATACTTTATTTCTTTAAAAGCTCCTCAAACGCCTGGAATTTATACCCTGCATTTTGCTTTAAAATCCAATGAACAAAATATTGAAGGAGGCACATTTGATTTGCCAATAACCGTAAAAGGCAATGGCATTAATACTGAAATAACTGAGCAAAATATAATTCCTACTGAACCAAAAATCAGAATTGGACTATTTACAACAGAAGAACCAACAGAAATTAGTTTAGCTGGAAGTTATACATTAGAAGATAACGCTGGACAAATTTTTTCTTCTTTATCAGAAACAAACAAAATTAGTTTAGCCTATAGCGATGTTGCTAAAAAATACTTAGCAAACTTTAACGGAGAAAAAATTGTCTCTTCAAACCCTTTACGTTTAGTTGCTCATAATCCAGAAGACTATTTTACAATTACAAATTACAAACGCAACCCATTGTGGACAAGCACAGTTAACTATAATCAATTTAGAGGCACAATTGAATTAAGAGTGGCTAAAACTGGTTACTTATGGGCTATTAATGAATTGCCCATAGAAGATTATATTAAAGGACTAGCAGAAGGCATCGATGGCGCCTCTATGGAATATTTAAAAGCGCAACAAACAGCCAGCAGAAGCTACGCCTACCACGAGTTACTTAACCCCACAAGACATTTAGCAGGTTACTTTACCTTAGATGCTGAATATGACCAAGTTTATCGTGGCTATGTTAGGGAAAAAGCTTCACCAAATTCTGTGATAGCCACCGATGAAACAAAAGGTATCATTATCACCTATAACGGAGAAACAGTAAACACTCCTTACTTTACCCAATCTAATGGAAAAACAAAAAGCGCCAAACAAGTGTGGGGCAAAGAGCAACCATGGCTAATACCAGTAGTGGCAAAATATGACCAAGGCAAAAAACTATGGGGACACGGCGTAGGAATGTCCACCAATGATGCTATGAAAATGGCCTCAAAAGAGGATGCTACTTGGGACACAATTTTAAAACATTACTATACGGGCGTTGATTTACAAAAAATGTATTAATCAAAAATTCAAATAAAAATATCCTTGCTCTTTAAACAAGGATATTTTTATTTGTGATCTATTCCATTTGCGTTGCCTGACTAGTATGATATTTTCTATCTTCTTCTGCTAAATGCACTAATTCTTCTCTTATTTTATGAGGATTATGAACGTTATAAAAAGTAAAACGTTCTTGTGAAGCCGCTGTTTGAATATAAACATTTCCATAATTGAAAATCGTGGCAAATATTCCAATTGATGAAGAAGTTACATCCTGTATACGATAAAGATCGGTTTCTGAAATTGTTCTATGAAATAAACCAGCTTGCAAAACATCCACCACTCTATCGTTAGTAACAAACCACATATCCAAAAAATAATTTACAAAAGCCGTATACAAAAACAAGACAATTGATAAGGCATAGGCAGTGCCAAGTAAAATCAAAACAGCCAAAGTAATATTTTCTAAAAATAGCTGAGGAAACAAACTATTTAATAGAAAAAAAACTTCATAACCAACCCCCGTAAGAATAAAAAACAACATAATTTTAGGTACAAAGGTTATTGGATGCCTGCGCAACAGATGCACAATTTTTTCGTATGATTTTTGTTTAATAACTTGTTTGTACAACATAATGAAAATTTAAAATGAGTTTGGAGATGTAAAATTAGTATTTTGCAATAAACTAACAGTTTCTTGCCAATCAATTGGCAAAAGCAATGTCCATGACCAAAATAAAATGTAAGTTATGCCGGCAAAAAATAAAAACGTAGTAAAAAATGCAGCAAAATGCACTTCAGCAAAATGCACTAAATGAAACAAATCCATTATAATAAAAAGAAAATAAATTATAAAAAACAACGCAAAAGGTATTAGTACTAAAAATAAGGGAAAAGACATAATTTTAGATTCCCGCGTACGCGAGAATGACAAAAAAAACTAAATTAAATTTTGTTGTTCTGGCAAAGCTATCCCTAAATGCTCGTAGGCTAAATTAGTTACAGTTCTACCACGTGGAGTTCTGTTTATTAAACCGCGTTGCAACAAAAAAGGCTCATAAACCTCCTCTAAGGTTTCTACTTCTTCTGCGGTGGCCGCCGCTAATGTATTTAATCCCACAGGCCCACCGGCAAACTTATTAATCATCACTTCTAAAATTAATCTATCAATATGATCTAAACCAGCCGTATCAATTTCCAGCATTTTTAAAGCTTCTTCGGCTACATCATTTGTAATGATACCATTGGCTTTTACTTGAGCGTAATCGCGAACGCGTTTTAATAACCTATTGGCCACACGAGGAGTTCTTCTAGAAGATTTAGCAATTAATTTTGATGATTCCCCTTGCATATCAACGTCTAATATTTTGGAATTCCTTTTTACAATCTGTTCAATTTCACCTTCTTCATAAAAATTTAAATGATATACTGCGCCAAATCTGTCACGCAACGGACCAGACAACAAACTCATTTTTGTAGTTGCGCCAATTAATGTAAATTTGTTTAAATCAACTCTTAAAGTACGCGCCCCAGGGCCTTTGCCAATAATAATATCCAAGGCATAATCTTCTAAGGCGGGATACAAAACTTCTTCAATTGTTTTGTTCATTCTATGAATTTCATCTATAAACAAAATATCACCATTTTCTAAACTTGTTAAAATAGCTGCCAAATCCCCCACTCTTTCTAAGGCAGGGCCAGACGTTACTTTAATATTAGCGCCCATTTCTTTAGCAATGATATTAGCTAGGGTTGTTTTACCTAAACCTGGATTACCATAAAACAATACATGCTCTAAAGATTCATTACGGCCCTTGGCTGCATCAATAAAAATTTGCAAATTACCCTTAATTTTTTCTTGACCAACAAATTCAGATAAATTTTGCGGGCGAAGTGTTAAATCAAATTTAACCTCATCTTCTTTTAGTTGTGGAGCAATAATGCGTTCCATAGATGTTTAAATTGTAGCAGTTAAGGAGTGTTTTGGCAATCAAAAAGCCCTTGTGTGTTAAATACAAGAGCTTGCGGTTAAAATTCAGGTTGAGTTGATTATTTTCCTTGTTTCTTATACCTATAAGCAGTTAATGCAAAATATACTACACCAAATCCCCAGGCAAATTCTATGAACATACCGGCCCAATCATGCACATCAGTAACTATAACTGTTTTATGAAGATAAGAAAAAAAAGCCAAAAATGAAGATACTAACCAAAATCTACTCTTAAGACGCAAAAATTCTAATCCAGGAATTTTATCAAGTCTCTCATGCCTTAATATCATGATAAAAATAAAAAGTATTTTTGCAAAAATAGCTAGAGAAATAATAAGATGTACTGCCCAAGGACTTAATTGCATTGTCGCCTCCGTTGAATTGTCAAAGTTCGTCGTCCATTACTTAATAACCTAACAAAAACACACTTAAAAGTCAAGGTTAAGCAACCAAAAAAAGCCTAGTCTAAAATCCTAGGCTTTTTTTGATTAAATTTAGATTAATTCGGCTAAATTTAAAGTTTCTGTAATCCCAATCTGATCCACAAATTCTTCGGAGTGACTTACCAAAATCA
>Ga0172368_10004037_pt1 | contig 17281 bp, 15 predicted proteins | sample Lak11m_FD_114540 | JGI IMG/M metagenome (GOLD analysis project Ga0172368, IMG submission 114540) | Freshwater microbial communities from Kabuno Bay, South-Kivu, Congo - kab_022012_11m | ecosystem: Environmental > Aquatic > Freshwater > Lake | place: Democratic Republic of the Congo: South-Kivu...
AAAATAGAATGGTATGAACGGTATGATAGGCATTCCGCCTACCACTCATTTTCATGCCCATGGGTGAACCATATGGTTCATCGGTAACTTACTACGTACCGGCTTTCCTGTTTATACTCACCGGCAGATTGTCATGACCTTCCGCAGGAGATACGGCGCCGGCGTCGTATAATGGAGGAACGGAAACATCACGTTGAAAAGGATATTCATCATGCGCGCTTACCTCCGGGTTGTCGTCCTTCTCCTTTTCCTGCCGGGGCTCGCGCGGGCGGGCACGATTTCGGCGCCGAAGCTGGCGCCGGGGCAATATGTGTATACCATCCCGGCGAATTACGATCCGCCGATGATAGGCCGGCATGGACTGCAGGAGTTGCAGCAGCAGGCGAAAAAGCTGCGCTACCCGTTTTACGTCGTGATCGCGAAGTCGATCCCCGGCGAATCGGACGAGGACGCGGCGGCGGCCATCGACGGGCTGGCGGAAGATTGGGCGCGCGATCCCCGATATAACGTCGGCACCTCCTCCATCTTCCTGCTCAGCTTCTTCCCGCGCAAATACCGCGTGCTGGCCGGCCTGCGCTGGAAGAATCGGCTCGGGCTGGAGCGCGACGCGCTGCTCCCCTACACGGCGATTTTTGAAGAATCGGTGCAGGGCACGCCGAAGGACCCCAAAACCGGCATCATCAACCTGATGCGCCGCTTTGATTGGGATGTATACGACCGCACCGACCCCGGCCGGATCGCCGCCCGCCAGACCGCCCAGCGCAAAGCGGAGGCGGCGCGGAAGGAAGCTGAGCGCAAGGCGGCGATTATCCGGCAGGAGGAAGAACGCAAGGCGGCGATTGCGTGGAAGCGCCATGAAGCCCGGCTGCGGCTGGATGTAGAGATCAACCGCATGGAGACGCTGACCGCCTCCGCCTCCGGGCTGGTCGACATGGATGCCAGTTACCGGTCAGAGATGGCGAAAACGGCGGTTATCCGCCGTGGCACCAATAGCGCTGAAATGAATCAGCAGGCCATGGTACTGGCCGACATGAATAACAAGCTGGCGGCAGCAGTGGCGGAGGTGCAGGCGATACAGGCTGTAAAAGAAGCACGCATCCACCGGGTGCGACAACGGCGGGCGGCGAAAGGGGTCGGCTCCATTGTGCTGATCGGATGCCTGCTGCTCGTGCTGGGAGTATATACCGGCACATTTGTCAGGCGCAGGCGGCGGTTCGCGGACCAGGCCCGCCAGTGGCGTGCGAAGATTGCTGCGGCGAAGCAGGAGTATGACCGGTTCTACAACGAATATACTATCTACCCCCACCAGCCCGGCATATCCGGCGAGACACTGGAGTTGGTCACCACTCTGGAGGTAGTCGCCACCAGGCTCAACCTCTCGCTACTGTCCATGGAGCGTCATATCGACGAGTGCGAGATATCGGCGAAGAATGTCTCGTTTTTACAGGCGGGCGCGCTGCAGGCGGCGCTCACCCGCCTTACCGGTGAGTTTTCCTGCAATACGGCGCAGATTGCCGCCACCCAGGTGTTCACGCAGGACTGGCCGGTCCTTACCCTGCAGCCGGCAGCGTTCATGGCGGACATAGATCACCGCTTCACCGCATTGACGAAGCAGTGGAAGGAATACCAGGAAGACGTCGCCCAGCGTGACATTCCGGCGGAAAACCTGTTCGGGCAGGCAAAGCTGGACGAGCTGCTGCAGCAGGCGGACGACCACCACATCCCGCATCTCTGGCTGGACGATCACCCGCTGTTCGGCGATGCGGCGGCGGACCAGGCGCTGTACGCGCAGGTGAATGACAACCGCGCGCAGGATCCGGTCGGCTACGCGCACAAGCTGCAGGCCTTGCGCGAGAAGGAAACGGAGGTGGCAGGCCGTCTGGCGCGCGTGATCGCGGCCATCGCCCTGGTGGACGGCAAGCGCCTGGCCGCCGCGCCTGCCTACGACCGGACGGTGCTGGCGCCGCCGGACGACCCGGCGGTGATCTTCGAGCAGGCGCGGCACGAGGACCAGCGCTTTGCCGCCTGCGTGGCGAACCGGACCCCGATCGAGGACCTGGAAGCACAGGCCAGCAAAACGGTGCAGCTATACGATCAGTGCACGGCACAGGCGGAGATCGTGCGGAAGGCGATCGCGGAAGCGGCGCAGGCGGTGCAGCGCGCGGTGGCGCTGGGCCAGCGCGTAACCGGTGCAGGCGATCAGGCCGCCGCGCGCGTGGATCATGCCTCTCGCGTGCATCTGCATACTGCCGGCCCGGCGTCACTGCTGCAGCAGGGGCAGCATCTCCTCGACGCGAGCACGCAACTGGTGAGTGAAGCGCAACGGCAGTTGGAAGCGCTGTCCCATCTCGACGCGCTGGGCAGCGCGCAGAAAGCCCAGGCGCAGCTCGGGCAAGCGGAGCAAGCGTTCAACGATTGCGTGCGGCAGTGCGATGAGCTAGATGAGCAGAAGGAGGCCTTCGAGCGCAAGCTGGCCCAAATGCAAGATGCCCGTGAAGACGCAGCCCGGCGCATCCGCGGTTACGGCGGTTCGGTCGGCCGCCTGCCCGATATGCCCAACATCTTCGTCGATGACCAGCCGGCCGATTTCGTGGTGATGCTCACTGCGCTGAATCAATTCGAGAACAAGATCAACACGGAAGTCCGTTACGCGCGCAACGAGTATGAGGCAGAGGAGCGCCGCCGTCGGGAAGAGAGCATGCGGAGCAGCATGTCGAGCAGCTCCTCGTTCAGCAGCTCCTCCTCCTCCGGCAGCAGCATCAGCCACAGCAGCTCGTCTTCCGGCGGCAGCATCGGCGGCGGCAGCTCCTCCGCCGGGGGAAGCTGGTGACTATCAGGAAGTGCGGGCAGAGCAGGCGAGAAAGATAGTTGTGTTTATGGTAAGATGATGGCGAAGGAGTCGAGCTTGATGCGCAAACCCGCTTTCTGGATCCTTGTCGCAGTGCTGCTGACCGGTCTGATTTATCTGCGCGAACGGCATCCCGGTCCGGGACGCGCGGATGAAATCCAGGCCGGGCTGGAGATCGTCACGTTGCCCGCGGGATCGATTCCGGACCAGGCACGGGTGGTTGCCGTCCGCATCGATCCCGCCCGCTGGACGTTGCGCGTGGTGGACCGCCACCAGGGGCAGGCGGACGCCGGCGCTACCGCCGATGAGGTTTGTCCATCTCCCGGCGCGGCCATCAATGCCTCCTTTTTTGACGAAAACCGGGCACCTCTCGGCCTGCTTATCATTGATGGGAAGCAGCGGCGTCCCCGGCATCCGGTCAGCGGCTGGCCGGGCGGCGGGGGACTGTTCGTGGTGCGCAAAGGCAAGCCATCCATTCTCGCGCACACCGCGAAGGTGCCTGCCGGCGCCGAGTATGCCATGCAGTGCTGGCCGCGGCTGGTCATCGCCGGCGAAATCCCTGAATTCAAACAGCGTCCTTCCGCCCTGCGCTCCGCGGTCGGCATCGACAAGGCGGGCCGCGTGCTCTTCGTGGCTTCCACGCGCTATTACACCTTCGAACAGTGGGCCGCCCTCCTGCGCGATCAACTCGGTTGCGTGGACGCCCTCAACATGGACGGCGGCCCTTCCACCCAGCTTGCCGTCCGCGGCAAAAAAGATATCGATGTTCCCGGCGGCTGGCCCGTGCCGGTACTGCTGACCGCGGAGCGAAAGAAGAAGTGAAACCACAGATTTCGCAGATTACACGGATTAGTGTTATGTAAGAGACAATGAGAACCTTCCTTCAGTTAATGGAAGGGAGATGATATGGATCTATCGAGTGAATCAAAACTGTTGGTATTGACGATTGGTAATTATGAATTCTTTGATGCAGAGGATGAGTATGACCGGAATTGGTTGATGGTTCATGTTTTTGTTGAAGAACCATCAGGGCGTTGGAGCTTCAATGAGCCGTTCCTATTGACTAGCACCCTACCGATGTGGGCGGAATGGTTCGAGAGTCTTCACAGCCGATCTGAATCTGATATGCTTCCCGATTATGATGGTGTATTATGGTTCGAGTTTAAGGGTGTGAAGGATAATCTTTACCATCTGACAGCCCGTTTCTACCAGGAGGGACTGCCACCATGGGCAAAAGTAAAGAATAAGCGAATCTACAAAGTTGACTTTCAAGTTCCTGAAAATCAAATTAAAGACGCGGCTGAATCATTCCGAGCATACATAAACCAATTCCCTCCGCGATAAACTGCCAGAAAAAGAGAGAGAGCCTTTTATAACTCGCCTTACTTAGCCATCAACTACCATTGTCCCGTAACCCCTGCGAAGCAAAATCAGTGTAATCTCTGCGGCGGAAGGACGCGCCGCATGCGAAATCGGTGGTTTCTCGGCCGCTCGTCTCCCTTGTGTGACTCCCCTCGCTCATGGTATCGTAAGCGTGATGCATGAATTCGGGATCGGTGAAGAGCTGGTTGCTGCCGTGGTGTTCGAATTGGGACGCTTCTCGCCACTCCCGCGCCTGCACCGGGTGCGCGTGGTGGTGGGCGGGCTGCGCCAGGTCGTTCCCGACAATCTGGCCTTTGCTTACGAAGTATTGAGCCGCGGCACCCCCGCCGCCGGTTCCGAACTGGAGATCGAGACGCTGCCCCTGCACGGCGAATGCGCCGACTGCGGCTGGCAAGGCGAGATTATAATGCCCGTGTTCCAATGCGGCGCCTGCGGCGCCTTCGCCGTGCGCACGCTGGGCGGGATGGAATTGTATCTGGACGCGCTGGAGATAGAAGGGGAAGGATGCATGGATGAAATTAGTTAATGAAATGGATGGGAGGGCGAGCGTCCCCGCGAGCCGCGATCATGAGCCCGTTATCATTGACAGTGCCTGGTGAGAACTGTCCAACGTAAATAACGAATCTCAAAATTGCTCACGGGTCCCTCGCGCGCGGCTCGCGGGGACGCTCGCCCTCCCATTCATTCATCTAACAATCCATCATACATCCAATTATCACCATGACCGAGATCAAAGTATATCGTGACCTGATGGGCGCCAACGCGGAGTGGGCGGAGAAGACGCGGGCGCTGCTGGCGGAGAAGGGCGTGCGGATGGTGAATATCATCGGCTCGCCCGGCTGCGGGAAAACCACGCTGCTCGAGCGGATGGCCGCCGTGCTAAAGCAGGATGGCCCGTCCTGGGCCACCGGGCTGCAGGGACGCCTGCGCTTCGCCGTGCTGGAGGGTGATGTGGAGACCACCAAAGACGCCGAGCGGCTGGACCGCCTGGGCGTGCCGGTGAGCCAGCTCATCACCGCCGGCGCCTGCCACCTGGAGGCGAAGCTGGTGCATGCCGCCCTGCGCGACCTGCCGCTGGACGCGCTTGACCTGGTGATCGTGGAGAACGTCGGCAACCTGGTCTGCCCGGCGGAGTTCGATATCGGCGAGGAGGCGAAAATCGCGGTCTTAAGCGTCACCGAGGGCGAGGACAAGCCGGTGAAATACCCGCTCCTCTTCCGTGAAGCCGCTGCCGCCGTGCTGACGAAAACCGACCTGCTGCCCTACCTGCCCTTCAACCTGGACGCCTGCCTGGATTACTTGCGGCAGGTTAACGGCGCGCTCCCCGTCTTCTGTGTCTCCGCGCTGACCGGCGAAGGGATGGACGCCTGGGCGGAATGGCTGCTGCGGTCAGCATGATAAGACATGGTCAGAAGAACTCAAAACTCAAAACTCAAAATTTCCCATGTTCATCCTCCCCGTCCCACTGCCATATACGCTGTACCTGCTCGCCGGGCTGTTGCTGCTGGCGCCGCTGGGCATGTGGGTGACGCGGCTTGCGCCGGCGCAGGCCGGCTGGCGGGCGGGTGGCTGGCAGGCGCCGGTGCTGGGGATTGGTTGGGGCATGCTGCTGGCCTGTGGGTTGATGGCCTGGTTGCGGCTGCTGCTGCATTCCGGCAATTACCTGCCCATCCCTGCCGTGGTGCGGCCTACCGATTGGGTGGTGCTGGCGCTGGCGGCGCCGGTGGCGGAAGAGGTGTTCTTCCGCGGCGTCCTCTTCGGCGGCCTGCAGCGGAACTGGAGCCCCTTCTGGGCTGTCATCCTCTCCGCCGCTGCCGATACCGTCGTCCACTCCGCGCAGCCATGGATCGCCGTGCATTTCGCCGCGTCCGCGGGCTACGCGCTGGCCTTTCGCCGTTCCGGCTCCCTCCTCACTCCCATCCTAGCCCACAGCATCGCCGTCGCCGCCCTGCTGTTCGCCCGCCTTCACCCCGTCACGGTACAGCGCCTGCCCGATCTCACATTCTTCCTCTCCGCTGCCGCCGCAATGGCGTTGATCCTCATTGGCAGCCTGGCCCGCTGTTCCTGATGCAGCGATGAAGCGGTAAGGGCCTATCAGTGCGTTAATTCAGTAAAGTTGCTGTACCAGTCTGCCGGCTGAAGGGGAAATACAAGGACAGTGGAAATAGGTGACAAAGGAACTGTCGATTGTAACGGCAGAAAAGGTGAACCCGTGATTTGGCATCGATTGCTGGCGTGCATGGCGCTCGCGTGCGTTATCGTCCACACAACAGATCGCGCAGTCAGTTCCACGTTCTATGTGTCTCCGCAGGGGAACGATGCGTGGTCGGGCAAGCTGGCTGCGCCCAACGCGAAGAAAACCGACGGCCCGTATGCCACCGTGACGCGGGCACAACAGGCGGTGCGCGAGTTGAAGCGGGAGGAAGATCGCGACCCGCAGCCGATCTGTGTCTACCTCCGCGGCGGGACGTATTACCTCCCGGAGCCGCTTGTGTTTACCCCCGAAGACGCGGGTACCGCGGCGGCTCCCATCCTCTATGCCGCGTATGCCGGTGAGCACCCGGTGTTGAACGGTGGGACGCCGATTACCGGATGGCGCGTGGTTGATAAGCGCTGGGAAACAACTCTCCCCGAAGTGGCGCAGGGAAAATGGAATTTCATTCAGCTTTTCGTGAATGGGGAACGCCGCTATCGCCCGCGCTTGCCTAAACAGGGGTATTTCACCATCGCCGGGCAGGTCCCGCCGCCGCCGGACGCTTTGAAAGCGTCGGACAGCTTCATTTTTCATGCCGGGGAGATCCGTCCCGACTGGGCGAATCTGCGCGATGTCGAGGTGCTCGCCTTCCAGGTCTGGACGATGGCCCGCATGCGCATTGCGGACGTGGATGATGCACAGCTCCGTGTCCGCTTCACCGGCACATCGTGCCCGGGGAACTGGTGGGGATTCGAGAAAGGCAAGCGGTTTCTGGTAGAGAACGTCCGCGAGGCGCTGTCCGCGCCGGGGGAATGGTATCTGGATCGACCAACCGGCGTGTTGACATATCTGCCGCGTCCGGGGGAACGCCCGGACACGGCGGCGGTCATCGCGCCGCGCCTGGATCGCCTGCTCGAGCTGCGCGGCGATGTGGAGGCGCACCGCTGGGTCGAATACCTGACCTTCCGCGGACTGGACTTTCAATACGTGAACTGGGTGACCCCGCCGCGGGGGGAGAATTCTCCGCAAGCCGAGACCACGATCCCGGCGGCGATTACGGCAATGGGGGCGCGGAACTGCGCGCTGGAGCGCTGCACGGTCGCGCATACCGGCACCTATGGCATTGATTGGCAAAGCGCCTGCCGAGATAACCGGGTCGAGGAATGCGATCTCTATGATCTGGGCGCGGGCGGGATGAAGATCGGTAATGCATCATCGAGAGGCGTCACCGAGGAGCTCGCCGTCGAGCGCATCAGCGTGCGGCAGTGCCGCCTGGTCGGCGGCGGCCGCCTGCACCCGGCCGGCGTGGGGATCTGGCTCGGGTGTGCCTCAAATTGCACACTGGCGCGTAATCAAGTCGTCGATTTCTATTACAGCGGCATCTCCGTCGGCTGGGTCTGGGGGTATGACGAGCCGAGTCGCGCGCATGATAATCTCATCGCGAGCAATTATATCGCCCGCATCGGGCAGGGCGTGATGAGCGATATGGGCGGTATCTATACGCTGGGCGTTTCGCCCGGCACCGTGATTCAAGGCAATGTAGTTGACGATGTCGAGGGGTTGGAATACGGCGGGTGGGGGATCTACTTCGATGAAGGCTCGAGCGGCATCATCGCCACGGATAATGTGACCAGCCGGACGTCCAGCGCCGGATTTTTCCAGCACTACGGCAAGGATAATGTTGTCACCAATAACGTTTTCTCTTTTGCAAAAAACGGGCAGATTCAACGCTCGCGCATGGAACCGCATCGCTCGTTCACCTTCGAACGAAATATCATCTATTGGGATATTGGACCCGCCGCCACCGGCAACTGGACGGATAAGCAGTATGTGATCGATCACAACCTTTACTGGCGCACGGATGACGATCTACCGGTCTGCGCCGGCAAAACCTGGGAGGAGTGGCAGCAGCAGGGGAACGACACCCATTCGATAGTTGCCGACCCAGGCTTCGTCAATCCGGCCAAAGGCGATTACCGCCTGCTGCCGGAATCGCCCGCCGCCGGCCTGGGTATTCACCCGTTGCGGAGTCAGGCGGACACCAGCCCGGCGCCCTTCGCTGCCCCGCGCGCGTATCCATCACCGGGAGGGGCATGATAGACGATTTTGTCTGCGGGTGAGATCAGCGCGAACAGTCGCTTCCACTCCTCCATATTGCGACCAATCGGAAGAAAGTGTGTTTTGTGCAGAGAACGCAAAGGAGACGGGCGGTGGTGAGGGGTGACGGCAGGCGGGCTATTCCACTTCTTCCACCTGCCCGGGCTGCGGCCCGCGGGCCAGCACGGCATCAGGCGGTTCGCACGGCAATCCAAACCACTGGAAGATCTCGGTGAAGCGATGGACATAAGTGTGTTCGCGACGGGTGCGCTCATAGCCGGCCCGGGCGATGGCGGCGCGGGCGTCTTCGTGGGCGAGGTAGTAGCGGATTTTCTCGACCAGCTCGCGCTCGTCGGCGAAGAGGCAAATTTCGCGTTCCGGTTCATAATAGCGGTCCAAGTCCTCGACGGGACTGGTGAGCAGGAAGCCGCTGCAGCCAGGCACTTCGAAGTTGCGGCCTTTGATTTGCTCGGGGAGGATTAAGTTTTGAGTTGTGAGTGTTGAGTTTTGAGTTAAGGTTGGGTGCTGAGGGGCGCGGGCGGATTTTATTTTATCTTTAATAGCGCGGCCTGCGGTGGTGCGATTGAGCAGGCGGACGGCGGCGCGCTCGGCGGCGGCGTGGAGGCGGGCGGTGGAGCCGGGGGGATGGGCGACGGAGGCATTGGCCAGGTTAAGGTTGATGCGGCTGCGGTTGAAGCAGCGGATCATCTCCTCTTGCGAGAGACGGCCCGTTTCCCAGCCCTGGCCCCAGGTGCGCACGTCGATGCCGGCGGCGTGAAGGGCGGCGATGGTGGCGGGGCGAGTGCCATGGGGCTGGCCGACGAAAGTGACATCGCAATCAAGGGGAAGGTCGAGCTTCCGATAGAGGTAGGGATTGCATGCCCACTGGCTTTTGAGGACGTTGGTGATGCCGCAGTGTTGGTATTTGGGCAGCGCGCTCTCCGCGGTGGTGACCGCCAGATTGAAGCAAGGCGCCCAATGACGAGAGAACGCCTCGAAGCGCCAGTGATCGTCGCAGAACCAGTTGACGGTGCGCGTACCGCCGCTCTCGGAGATCGCGCGCATAACCCGCCGGTCGAGCTCCTCCTTGAAGAGCATGCAAAAGAGCAGGTCCGGCTGTTCTGCCCGCACCACTTCGCGCAGGCGGGCGTTCATGGTCGCGCGGCCATGCCGTTGCAGCAGGGTCATGAAGTCGAAATAGAGGATGTCCTGGCCCATCTGGTGCAGGGCATCGAAGAAGTTGTAGTGTTCAAAGCCGCAACCGCGCGCCGGATCGGCGTAGTCGTATTTCATGGCCACGTAGAGGATGCGCATGTCAGGCGTCCTCCGGCGGGGGGAAGTCGGGATTGGGATATTGCCGGCGATGGACGAGATGGGTCCACTCGGCGGCCAGCACTTCAGGCGACGGAGGACCGGTTTTTGTTGCCAGCACCGTTACGTCGGGCAGGGCGACGTCGCCGCCGGGATAAAACATATCAGGCCGGCGGGCAGCGCGCGTTTTCCAATCGACGTAGGCGAGACGGACGGTGAAGCCGTAGAGTTCCAGCAGGCGGATGAGGCGCGGCGCGGTGAAGCCGTTGTGGTGAAATTCTCCGGGCCCGAATTGGCTGCCGAAGAGATGGCGATAAAAGATTTCCTTTTCATCTTCGCGGCCACGGCGGAGGATGCAGCGGGCGCAGCCGGCGAAGTCGGGCGTCTCGATCCACACCAGGCCGCCGGTTTTGAGGATGCGGTTCCAGCCTCGCAGCGTACGGTCGAGATCAAGGATGCCGATGTGCTCGAAGACGTGATGGCTGCGAATTTCGGCGACGGAGTCGGGGGCGAAGGCGGTGTCGAGCAGCTCGGCGCGAACGAAGTGGCTGACGCCGGTCTGGAAGAACTCGGGGCGGTGCTCGTTATCGTAGGCGTCGAGATTCTCGTAACCGGGCAGAATGCGCTGGCCGGCACCGACGTGCAGGCGCGGGCCGTCTACCGGCGGGGGCAGCAGCAGGTCCTGCGGCGGCAGGCCGCGCAGCCGGCTCCGCAGTGCGGCACGGAGCAACGCCGGCAGGCCGGGCCGGTAGATCGTCGTCTTATAGCCGCGAAATTTAACGGTGACAGCCACCTTATCTCCTCCCGCGCTGCAGGTGACGAACGGCCGCCGCCAGCGCGCGAAACCGGGTACGCCAGCGCAGTTTGCCCCGCTCGATCCAGGGAAAATGCCGCGCAGTGCGGTGCGGGTCGACATATGGGCGCATGCGCCAGTCGGCGCTGTTCGGGCGTGCGGGGTCGTAAAAGATGCCGGACCAACGGTCGAGGTAGGTCTGAAAGTCACGGGCCTGCGTTTCGGCGTTCGACTGTCGGACCTGATGATTGGCGTGTATGAAATGCTCGACGAAGGCCGCCGGGCAATCCCGCACCTCATACCCCTGCTGCCAGAGCTTCAGGCACAGGTCGCCATCGGCGTGGTAGAACCGATAATGCTCTTCGTCGCACCAGCCCACCTGTTCCAGCGCGGCGCGCAGGTACAGGCCGTGATTGACGAACATCTTTTCACCCAGCGTCAGGCCCACCCAGTAGTCCTGCTGCACGGGCCAGTTGCGCCAATAGAAGGCCAGCGCGCCCACCGGCTCGCCGGCGGCGCGCAGCTCCTCGAATTGCCGGTAGCCGTTCATCACCGCGCCGGGCACCAGCAGGCAATCGTCGCTGATCATCAGCAGATATTTGCCCTGCGCCGCTTTGAAGCCCAGGTTCATGAAGTAGCCCCAGCTCCGGCGGGGGACGAGCTTGCCGCGAAAGGCGCCGCGGTTGTGCTGGATGATGGTGATGATGTCCTTCTGCCGCGCCAGCCACCCCAGCGAGCCGTCCGTGGAACCGCCGTCTACCACGATCGTTTCATACGGCACGCTGATGCCGTTGTCGCGGATGCTGGCGATGGCGGTCATGAGGAAACGGCGGCGATTGTATGCGCCGAGGACGATGCTGATCTTCGGTTGTGCCGCGGATTCCGGGGTCATGATGATGATTCAAGTATGCCGTAACCGGAAGGAGACTGTCAAACTTGCATGCTTTGTGGCCTGTTCGCACACAGGCGGGGGATGAAGGTGGGAACATGAAAATGGGTCTGGTGTGGCCAGACTCACAGGGTTCGGGATGGAGCCCGGACACGTTCGCAAGGAGAGTCACGCATGGCTATGAGAATTTACGTTGGAAATCTCGGGTACGACACCACCAATGCAGATCTGGAGCAGTTATTCTCGCAGTTCGGCACGGTGAAAAACGCCGAGGTGATCATGGAGCGCGGTACCGGGCGCAGCAAGGGGTTCGGTTTCGTGGAGATGGCCTCGGATGATGAGGCGCAGGCGGCGATCAGCACGCTGGACGGCAAAGAGTTCGGCGGCCGGCGGCTCACCGTCAATCCCGCCCGCCCGCGTGAAGAGCGCGGCACCGGCGGCGGCGGTGGCTACGGCGGCGGTGGCTACGGTGGCGGCGGCGGTTACGGCGGTGGAGGCGGAGGCGGCCGGCGCGGGTATTGACGATAGGAAGCATGGAAGAATGGAAGGTTGGAAGACTGGAGACCAGTCCTCCAACCTTCCATTCGTCTGGAGCCTGTCCCCAAGTCCAGTTTCAGACTCAGACACTCGTCAGAAACTGGTCTTTGGGACAGGCTCCTGCTACTGATCGCTTGGGTGTGGTATCTCACTTGCTGCGGAATGCAGTGCAGTTCAGTATCTGAAACCCGGTGGCGCAAAGACACAGAAAGTCCTCCCCAGGTTCGTTTCATGCGACCCTGGAGAGGCTCTCGAATTGCAGCCTTTCAGGCCTTAGCATACATCAGCGTCGGGATCACCGAGCACTACAGCTTGGGCGTGCATTCCCACAGGAAGCCGGAGCGCTCGCAGTTGTCGGTCTCGCCGATATAAATGGTGCCATCGTCGGTGATGCAGAGGGCGTGGACGATGATGCAGGTCTCGTCGCGCTCGGCATCGTAGATGGGGCCCAGGTCGATGAGCTTGCCGCTCTCGCGGTCGTAGGCGGAGACGCGGGTGCAGTACATCGAGCCGCCGCCGAGGTAGAGCAGGCCGTTGGGCGCGATGGCGATGCCTTCCAGGCGACCACCCGGGCTGGCCATGGCGAGGAAATCGCAGTCGCCGGTGGCTTTATTCACGCGGTAGAGGGCGCCGTTGCTGCCGCCGACATACATGAAGCCGTCATTGCCGTCGATCAGGTTGGCGAAGGCGGGGTTGCTGCCACCCACGGGGTACAGATAGCTGTCGAACACCGTGTAGCCCTGGTCGGGGGTGTATTTGTAGAGCTTCGGACTGCGGCTATTGACTTTGAAGACTTCATCGGCGATCTGCTCGGCTTCGTCGTTGATGCCGGGCCAGCGCATCATCTCGGTGGATTGTCCCCACAGGCAACCTTCGTTGTCGCAGCGCAGCTTGTGGCCGCCGATCCACTTCATGGGGAACGGCGTGCGCGTCTTCATATCGAAGCCGAACTGGGTGTTCAGCGGGTAGCCGTTGCCGTAGATGATTTTGCGCTTGCGGTCCAGCGCGATGGACTGGATGTAATCGTAGGGCGAGGGAATGCCCAGCACGTCGTAGGTCTTCTTCACCGGATCGAAGGTGAACAGCTTGCCGCCTTTGGCCTCCGGGTGGTCGGCGAAGGCGTGCAGGCCGGCCACCGCGCCGACGATGGTGCCGTCGTCATCGATCTCGAAGGAGCGATGGATTTTGGTGTCGAAGCGGTCGGCGATGCTCTGGAAGTTCAGGTCTTCGAACTGTTTGGTCCGCGGGTCGAAGGCATGCAGCAGGTCGGTTCGCCAGCTCGTCAGGCCGCAATACACGAGTTTCGTCCCCGGGTGATAAAGCAGCGAGACGAATGAAACGAATTTGTTGAACGGCTCGACGGTCTGATACTGGTCGAAGGTGAAGTTGCGCGCTGCTTTCACCAGACCGAGCGAGACGCGATGGACGCCCAGGTCGTAAGCTTTAACCTGGCAGGTTGCCGTGCGGGTAGCCATGACGGTCTCCTTTGAAAGGATATCGGATGCTGTAGTGTCCTTCGCCGTAGAATGCCAACGTCCTTTTAAGCGGGAAAACATGGATCGCATCAGTTTTGCTATAGGTCCGGTCATTTCTCAATGGCCGGACCTGTAATAATCCATTTCTTGCCACTGCGCGCAGTGTTTATATTCGTTGCGGCGCAGCCACCCTGTGGTATAATATTTTTATATCATGACGTTGTTTTCCGACACATCGCCGGAAGCGGAAGCGGTACTGGTCGACTTGATGCGGCAGATGCCGGGCTGGCGGAAGCTGCAGATGGTGGGGCGGTTAAACCGCATGGTCCGCATGAACGTGTTGAGCGGTCTGCGGAAACGTTATCCAGACGCCTGTGAAGCGGAATTGCACCGCCGACTCGCCGACATTCTGCTGGGTTCGGAGCTGGCGCAGCAGGTTTACGGACCGCTGCAGGAAAATAACCTCAATCATGAATGAAGAACCCGTAGCCGTCACTTTGCTCGTCATCAAGGCGCTCGATCAGCTACGCATCCCTTATTTCATCGGCGGGTCGCTGGCCAGCAACTTCTACAGCATCGCACGTTCCACCCTGGATGCCGACATCGTGGCCGCAGTGCGTCTCGAAGATGTCGATTCGCTGGTCCAATTAGTGCAACCGGCGTTTTATATCGATGCCGAGTCCGTCCGCGACGCAGTGCAGCACCACCGCTGTTTCAATGTGATCCATCTGGCGACTATGTTCAAGGTGGATATCTTTGTTGCAGGTGAGGATGCCTTCACTCGCGAGCAATTTCATCGTCGCGGACTGCAGGTGGTCGCACAAGACCCTGAACAGTCGGCCTTTATTGCCTCTGTCGAGGATATGATCCTTGCAAAGCTGCACTGGTATAAACTTGGCGGCGGTGTCTCTGATCGGCAGTGGCGCGACATTCTGGAGATGCTGAAAGCCTGCCGGGAGCATCTCGACAATGAATATTTGAATTATTGGGCGGCCGAACTCGCTGTTGACGAACTGCTGGCGAGAGCCCGTAAGGAAGCCGATTGACGGCTGGATGGTCGGGAACGCCACGGAGGGCGTTCCCGTATTCGACTTAACCGATCTACTTCGACGAATTTAGAGCTCGTTTCGTGAAAGCACGGAACGCCACGGAGGGCGTTCCCTACAGGGCCAGCGCGAGCTGGCGGACGGTGACGGCGACCACCACCTTGCTGATGATGCCGAGGTGGCCGAATTTGTTGCGCGGCTGCACCTCGAGGGTGTTGTCGCCATCATGAAGGCTCCAGCGGAACTGCGCGCCGCAGGGTTTCCACTCGCCGCCGTCGATGCGGCAAAGCAGCGTTTCCAGGTTGGGCGTTTCGGTGTCGAGCTGCACGTCGAGAGCGCGCCGGTTCGCGTATTGCAGGTGAATCTCGGCGTGGTTGAGCGTCCAGTGGAAATCGCCCTCGCGGCTGGAGATGCGTGTGAACCAGGGTGGGGGCGGGGTTTGCCGGTCCTGCCACCACAGGTACTCGTCGTAATGGTAGCAGTGCGCGCCGTGCTCCGGCTCGCTCGGCTCCATCGAGGACAGCTCGTCATTGCGGAAGTGGATGCAAAAGCGGTCATACAGCTTCATGCGCTGTTCCAGATTGAATACCTCCGCCGCTTCCGGCGGGTAGTGTTTCAACGCGGGCCATGTGCCGTCGAGGAAAGCGCGGTGGATTTCCAGCACGCTCTGCGGCACGCCGTCTCGTTCGAGGTGGAAGGTCATCTTGCGCGCGTCGTTGATGTCGCCGCTGTGGTCGAAGTGCACCCATTTGCGCAGAGCATTGGACCAGACCTCTACGATGCAGTGGCTGTGCATGATCTGCGTGCGGGCGGTGTAGCCGAGTGCGGCGCAGGCGTGCACCATCGCAGTGGAGTAATGGGTGCACATGCCGAGTGAGAGCTGCCGGCTGGCCAATTCGAGGATGAGGAAGCCGTCCCACGGCGGACAAAACAGCATGGGGCCTTTGTTCCAGCCGTCCTCCCACTGGTGGCGGGTCCAGTTGCGCATGGCGATCAGGTTCTCGAAATCGGTACGGTCCGCTGACACGACCGATTCCAGGTTCCACTTCTCGCGGAAGAGGGCGAGGCGCGGCTCCTCGAAGCGCTGGTGGGCGAAGGGGTAGGAGCTGCGAACCACCTTCGGGTTGTCCGCCTGCATCACTTTTGCGCGGAACGCCGGCTTTTTCACTTCGAGCTCGGCTTCGACCCGGACGGCGCGCAGTTCTGGCGTGGCGTCGGCGCGGGTAGTGGCGAGGGTCGCCTGCCACTGCAAGAAGCGCGCGCCGGATGGCGGGACGATCTCCCCCGCGACCGGCACCCAGCAGGACCAGGTCGCCGGATCGTAACTCGGTGAGGGGCCAAAGCGCGCCTGCAGCGACACGCCGGCGCCTGCCGGCGTTTCCGCCTCCGCGGTGACCCTCGCGCACTGCACTGCCGCGTTGGCGGCGATGCCGCCGGCGCCGGCAAGCAGCGCCAGGTCGACTGGGGGCGAGGTGATGACGCCTTCCGGCGCATAGCGTTTCAACTCGAGGCGGACGACGTATTCGCCGTGCAAAAAGGCGCCGGTGCCGCCCAATCCGTTGAAGCTCCAGGTGTGGCCGCCGTCCACGCTCTTCGCGCTGCGGCGCGGGAAACGCGTGTGCTCGATAATCAACGCCCAGCCCGCGCCTTCGTCGCCGGAGAAAACCACTTCATTCAAACCCTGCTGAAGGAATTCGACGGGCACGCGAACCGGCGTCCACGCATCCTGCCAGTAATCGCGCTTCTCCTTCCAGCGTATGGAGAGCGGGTGGCCATTCACGCGGATCGTCAGCTTCGCGCCGGGCTTCTCGCACAGCAGGAAAGGCGCGAGGATTGCCCCGCGCACGTTCGGATCGTCGATCACGAACTGCTTTTTCACCACCACGCGGCCGCCGAAGGGCTCGGTGGCATGGGGATTGGTGCGGCCCATCTCATCGGCAAGCACCTGGCGCGGGGTCAGGCGCACGCCGGCATGGCCGCGGGATACCTCGATCCCGCCGTCGCGGGTACATGCGTCCCACCCGGCGAAGGTGCTGAACAATTTCGTCACGCTGCGAACCATCTCACAGTCCTCCCTCTCGGAGTAATGCTACCACCTTCGCCGGATTTTCGCGAACGCCTGCTGAGGGAGGGAGCAAGAAACCAAAGATTTTACAGACAGCCCGGGGACTGACTCCGAATCTTTACAGGTGGGCGGCGGGTTCTTGCATGAAGGCTTTGTAGAGCTGGTAATGTGCGGTGTCTTCGTAACGAATGGGGGCGATGGGGGCGGTGTCGAAGCTGTAGATGCGGGCGGCGGGGCAGGCGAGGAGGATGGGGGAGTGGGTGCAGATGAGGAACTGGGCGTGGCCGGCGGCGGCCATGTCGCGGATCAGGCGGACCAGCGCGAGCTGGCTGGCGGGGGAAAGGGCGGTTTCCGGCTCATCGAGCAGGTACAGACCCTTAATCTGGTAGCGTGAGCGGAAGAAGGCCATCAGCGACTGGCCGTGCGACTGCGCCATCAGCGACTTGCCGCCGAAGTGATCGAGCTGGCCGGGATCGACCGATGCCCAGTTGTCCAGCGCGATGGAGAACTCGCGGAAGATTTGCGCGGAGAAGAAGGAGCCGGGCACTTCGCCATGCGTCCACTCGACGTCCAGGTAGCGGTGCAGCGCCAGCGCGTGCGGGTTGCGCTCGACACGACCCGTCTCGGTGCTGGTCCAGATATG
>Ga0172368_10004041_pt1 | contig 17277 bp, 16 predicted proteins | sample Lak11m_FD_114540 | JGI IMG/M metagenome (GOLD analysis project Ga0172368, IMG submission 114540) | Freshwater microbial communities from Kabuno Bay, South-Kivu, Congo - kab_022012_11m | ecosystem: Environmental > Aquatic > Freshwater > Lake | place: Democratic Republic of the Congo: South-Kivu...
CGGGTGGGATGGGCAGTCCCGCCGTGCGCCGCGCCTCGGACCTGGCCTGTTGGCAGTGCGGGCCTCGCGGCGCACGGTGGGCTGCCCGTCCGACGAAGACGACCGGTCGAAGATCGCTCGAACGACCGTTGCCGGCGGACGGGCGGACAAGCCGCCGTCCACTGGACGGCCAGTCCCCCCGCGCGGCCATCGCAGTGCTCGATTCGCAGGCAGTGCCGCGCGGGACGGACTGCCCATCCCACCCGTTCCAGCAGGCCCCCCCGAAAACCGTTGGGCACCCCGCCGCCGCGCCGGTGTAGCGTGCGCCGCCGGGAGGCGCGTCGTGAAGCTGTCGGATCTTCGGGAGTCGGTGCGATCGCTCGCCGTGGACGCGGCGCGCCTGCTGTTCGAGACAGCCGCGGGAAAGCGCCCGTCGGCGCAGGCGGCCGACCCGTGGCGCGTCCACGCCTGCGCGGCCTCCCTGGATGCGTTCCACTTCCTCCGCGAGGAGCAGTCGAAGGCGGAGGGCCGGCGTGCGCAGCGTCTCGGCATGCTGGCCGACTTCGTGGCGGGCGCGCTCGAGGACTTGCGCGCGGCGGACGCGCTCTCGCGCCGCGAAGCGGACGAGGCAGCGCGGGGCGTGACGGATCCCGAGCAGGGCGGACAGGTGCCGCTGCGCACCGCGCTCGCGCGCCTTCCGGCGATCGCGGAACGCGGCCGGCGAGCGGCCCTGGACGCCGCCGTGCGCGAGGCGCTGGGACACACGGCGTCGCTCTCCGCCGCTGCGCTGGAAGCGGCTGCCGACGCGGCCGCGGCGCTCGGCTTCGCGTCGTACATTGAATGTCGTGCGGTGGTCGGCGGCTTCGATCCCCGCGCCGTCGCGGCGGAGGGCGCGCAGTTTCTGGCCGCGACCGACGCCATGTACGCCGACGTGCTCGACTGGTGGCTGAGGCGCACCACGGGCGAGCGGGCGTTTCCCCGCGGCGCGGAGCACCACGACCTGCTGCACGCGCTGCACGCGGCGCCGCTGGGGGGCGTCTTCCCAGCGGGGCGCGATCTGTGGAAGACGCTGGCCGGTCCGTTCGCGGCGACGGGGCTGGACCCGCTGGCCGACGAGCGAATCCGCACCGACTTCGACGAGCGCCCCGCGAAGGTGCCGGGAGCGGCCGCGTTCGCGGTCGACCCGCCCGACGAGGTGCATCTGCTGTGGCGTCCGCAGGGCGGCCTCGACGACGCCCCCGCGCTGCTTCGCGCGCTCGGCGAGGCGCTGCATGCCGCGTACGCCGACCCGCCGAGGCCGTTCGAGGATCACGGCTGCGGCGATGCGTCGTCGCTGGCCGCCTCGGGGTACCTGCTGGAAAGCCTCGTCGTCGACCGCGGCTGGCTGCGGCGGCGCTTCGGCGTGAAGGATGGCGACACCGTGCGCGTGCTCGCCCTGGGAGTCCTGGCGCGCGCCCGGCTGGACGCGGTTTCGCTTCAGAACGAGCTGGATCTGCGATCCGAAGGGCCCGGCGCGGCGGTGCTGCAGCGCTGCGCCGAGCGGACCTCCGCCGCCCTGGGAGCCCGCTGGCCGCAGGAGCGGTGCCTGCGGGACGTCGAGCCGCGATTCGCGCCGGCCGTCCGGCTGAGAGGGCGTGCGCTGGCCGTGTCGGCTTTCGAGGTTCTGCGCGAGCGCTGCGACGAGGACTGGTGGGCGAATCCCCGTGCCGGCGCCTTTCTGCGCGGTCTGTTCGCTCCCGGGCGTTTCGAGCCGCCGGAGCGCGTGGCGGAGGCCATCGGCGCCGGTGCGCCGTCGCTGGCGCGCGTCGCGTCCGCGATGGAGCCGGCGCTGGGCGCGTAAGGCAGGCAAGAGCAAACCGCCAAGGCGCCAAGATCGCCAAGTGCGCCAAGGAACGACGAGGGTCTGGAAGCACCGGTCGGGCGATGGGTGCCTCGGGCCTGTCGTTCGCCCGCCCGACGATTCGATCCGACGCCTCGAGCTGTGGCAAACTAGTTCTTTTCTTGGCGCACTTGGCGCTCTTGGCGTCTTGGCGGTCGAAGCGGCGAAACGCCCGTTGATCGACCGCCGCAAATGGACGAATGTGCGCGCCGCGCCCCGCGGCTCCCGGGCGCCGGAGTGCGTCATGAGGGTCACCGTTGTCGGTTCCGGCTACGTCGGGCTCGTGGCCGGCGCCTGTTTCGCCGACAGCGGCAACGACGTCGTGTGCGCGGACAACGACGCGCGCAAGGTCGAGGCGCTGCGCCGCGGCGACATCCCCATCTACGAGGAGGGCCTGAGCGACCTCGTGGGCCGCTGCGCCCGCGAGGGCAGGCTCTCCTTCACCGACCAGCCCGGGCCCGCCATGGCCCGCGCCGAGGCCATCTTCGTCGCCGTCGGCACGCCGCCCGGCGCCGGCGGCGAAGCCGACCTCTCCGCCGTGCTCTCCGTGGCGCGTGACGCGGTGCGTCACGTTCCCGACCGGCCGGATGGTCCGCCGGTGCTGCTCGTGCTCAAGAGCACGGTGCCCGTGGGCACCAACGACCGCGTCACGGCCGTCGTGCGGGAGGCCGGGCACCGCTCGATCGAGGTCGCGAGCAACCCCGAGTTCCTCAAGGAGGGCGTGGCCATCGCCGACTTCCGCCGCCCCGACCGCGTGGTCATCGGCGTGCGCACCGAACGCGCCGCCGCGCTCATGAAAGAGCTGTACGAGCCGTTTGTGCGCACCGGCGCGCCGATTCTCGTCATGGATCCGGCCAGCGCCGAAATGGTCAAGTACGCCAGCAACGCCATGCTCGCCACGCGCATCTCCTTCATGAACGACATGGCGCGCCTGTGCGACCTCGTGGGCGCCGACACGGACCAGGTCCGCCGCGGCGTCGGCTCCGACCGGCGCATCGGCCCGACGTTCCTGTTCCCGGGCGTCGGCTACGGCGGCTCGTGCTTCCCCAAGGACGTCAAGGCGCTCGTGGCCACCGCGCACGAGAAAGGTCTGCCGTTCTCGCTGTTGGAAGAGGTCGAGAAGACGAACGAGCGCCAGAAACGTCTGCTGGCAGACAAACTGGACGAGAGTTTCCGCCCGCTCGGCGGGCTGTCGAATCGCGTGTTCGCCCTGTGGGGCCTTGCTTTCAAGCCTCAGACCGACGACATGCGCGAGGCGCCGTCGCTGGCGCTGGTGGACGAGCTGCTGGCGCACGGAGCGCGCGTGCGGGCGCACGATCCGGTGGCCGGGGCGCGTGCGGCGGAGCTGCTCGCAGGGCCGGTCGCGGACGGGCGCGTCGAGCTGGTGCCCGGCATGTACGACGCCGTGCAGGGAGCCGACGCGCTGGCCATCGTGACGGACTGGAACGAGTACCGCCATCCGGACTGGGACCGGGTGCGCGGAGGGCTCGTGCGGCCGTGGGTGTTCGACGGCCGGAATCTCTGGGAGCGCGACGCCATGGCGCGGCGCGGTTTCTTCTATCGTTCCATCGGGCGCCCCGACGCAGGGGCGCCGGGCATCGCATGAGGCGCTCGATGAGATCCGTCGCCCGCTGGATGGCCGCCGCCGTGCTCGCCGCCGCCCCGGCCGGATGTTCCAGTCCGTGCCAGCTCATCCAGGAGCGCATGTGCGAGGGCCTGTTCAAGACCACCGACGAGCGCAACTCGTGCGAGACGAGTGCGAGCACCCAGAGCGACCTGAAGCCGCCCACCGACGCGCAGCAGGCGCAGTGCGAGGCGCTGCTGCCCGGGTGTACGAAGCTGCTGGACGCGAGCTGCGACGCGCTCAACACGCCGGACGGCCAGAAGGCCTGCGGCATCTCGCGCTGAGCGGCCTGCGCGGCGGGTGGCCGCCCGGCCCGCCGCGACACATCGTGCGGGTGCGGGGCGGCGCCCGCGAGGGAAGGAATCGTCCGATGGCCAACTGGCTCGTCACCGGAGGAGCGGGATTCATCGGTTCGCACCTGGCGCGCACGCTCGTGGACATGGGCGAGCACGTGCGGGTGCTGGACAACTTCGCGACGGGCCGGCGCGAGAACCTGCGCGGGGTCGAGAACCGGCTGGAGCTTGTGGAGGGCGACTGCGCCGACGCGGCGACCGCGCACGAGGCGGTGCGGGGCATCGACTACGTGCTGCACGAGGCGGCCATTCCGTCGGTGCCGCGCAGCGTCGCCGACCCGGTCGGGACCGATCGCGCCAACTGCGGCGGCACCGTGGCGATGCTCCAGGCGGCCGCCGACGAGGGCGTGCGCCGGTTCGTGTTCGCCGCGTCCAGCTCCGCCTACGGCGACACGCCCGTGCTGCCCAAGGTCGAGACGATGACGCCCGCGCCCAAATCGCCCTACGCGGTGCAGAAGCTCGCCGGCGAACACTACTGCCGCGTGTTCCACGAGACGCGCGGGCTGGCGACGGTGGCGCTGCGCTACTTCAACGTGTTCGGCCCGCGCCAGGATCCCAAGAGCGAGTACGCGGCGGTGGTGCCGAAATTCGCGCTGGCGGCGCTGCGCGGCGAGGCGGCGACGGTGTACGGCGACGGGCGCCAGACCCGCGACTTCACGCCGGTGGCGAGCGTGGTGAAGGCGAATCTGCTGGCGTGTACGGGCGAGCGGGCCGTCGGGCGCACGGTGAACGTGGCGCGCGGCGAGCGGATTTCGCTGCTGGAGCTGCTGGCGGCGCTGGGGCGCATCGCGGGCCGGCCCGTGGAGGCGCGCTTCCTGCCCGCCCGGACCGGCGACGTGCGCGACTCGCTCGCGGACATCTCGCTCGCCCGGGAGCTGCTCGGGTACGAGCCCGCCGCGAGCCTGGACGAGGCGCTCGCGGGGGTCGTGGACTACTACCGCACGGTGACGTGAGCCGGAGCGGCTCGCACCGAGGCCCCCTTCCCCCGGGGTTTTCCGATCGGACCTCCCGCGGACCGACGGGTGCAGATCCCGATGCCGATCACGACACGCTCGACACGGCCACCGGTCCCGGAACCGCGCCGATTCGCGGCTCCCTGCCGGATCGCCCCCCGTCGGTCGCGGCGGGCCGGACCGAGCCCCCCGGCAGTACGCCCGGGCCCGCTCCGTGCCGGCTGGAATCGATTCCACTCCGAGGCAAACCCAGCAATTCCGCGGGGTTGCGATTCCAGAACGCAATTAGTTCGCAGCCTGTGATAAAGCGCCCTCAGGAGCTCGCTGTGGGCGGAACGGGGAGCCGAATGCGCGACCGACATGGATTCGAGCACCTTGGTCGCCGGAGCGTTTCCGGCCTCGCCGGGAGTCCGTTCCGCTCTTGCTGCCGCTTGGCAGCCGCCGTCGCGCCCGCTAGGCTCGCGCCCGCACCTGGGGCCGGGGGCCGATCGGGGCGGGAATCATGGGTTCCGTTCTCTTCAAGCTGCTGACCGTCGCCGCCGGCGGTGCGCTCGTGGCGAGCACCACGGATGCGCGCTCGCTCGTGGACGGCATCGTCGCCGGCGGCAAGGTCGTCATCACCTGCAACGACCTCGAAATCGCCCGAACGGTCGTGCGCGCGCAGCGCGAGTACGACGGGGTCTGGCCATCGGATCTCGGCGCTGTCCTGCACAAGCAAGTCGGCGGCCGCAAGGACCCGGACAAGGACCGCTGGGGCACGTCGCTGCGCCTCGCCGGCGTCCCCAAGGCGCCGCACCTGCTGAGCTGCGGACCCGACGGCAAGTGCGGCACCGACGACGACCTGAAGGTCTGGCTGGAGCAGGTGCCCGCGGGCGAGAAGGAAGCCTCGCTGTCGGACGCGCTGCAGACCCAGCTTCTGGATCGCCTCGGAGTCAAGCTCTCCGACCTCCACTAGGAGCCGCCCATGCTGGACACCCTCGTCCCGCGCCTGCGCCCGAGCATGCACGTGTACCCGCGCGGCGACGGCACCGCGGTGGCGCTGGATTCCGAGACGGGGTCTCATCTCGAGATCGCGGCGGACCAGGCGCAGCTCGCGCTGCTGGTCGACGGCCTGCGCAGCATCGCCGACGTCGTGGGCACGCACTTCGATCGGCACGGCGCGGTGTCGTTCGTGGCGCTGGGCGATCTGCTCGAGCGCCTGCGCCGTGCGGGATTCCTGGACAACAGCGACGCGGAGCTGGACGAAGCCGGCGTGGCGCGACGGCCGAAACCGCCCCTGCTGCAGCGGCTGGCGTCGATGCTCCTCGTGCGCGTGCGCTCCGGCGCCGCGGCGCCCGTGGCCGGCGCACTGGGCGCGCTGGGGCTCGTGGCGTGCCTCGCGGCGCTCGTGGCGCCGGCCGGCGGAGCGCCCGCATCGGTCGATCCCCTGCTGCCCGGGGGCAGCGCGCTCGCGGGGATCGTCGGTGTGCTGCTGGGTGCACTGGCGGGCGCGTGCCTGCGCTCGGCGGCGCGTGCGACGGCCGCGGCGGTGCTCGGGGCGGGTCCGCAGGCGTTCGAGCTTCGGCTCCACTTCGTGCTGCCCGTGCCGGGCGTCGAGGCCGGCACCGTGCAGCGCCTGGAGCGCGGCCGGCGCGCCGTCTGTCACCTCGTCGCTCTGGCGGCGTCGTGGCTCGCGGCGGCCGCGGCCGCGTCGCTCGCGGTGGCAGGCGACGGGCCGGCGTTCGCCTCGGTCGCGCTGGGGGCGGCGCTCGTGGGCTTCCTGGACGCGGTGCCCTTCGCGCCGACTTCCCTGGGCCAGGCGCTGGCGTCGCTGGCCGGCCGCGTGGATCTGCGCGATCACGCGCGGGCCTATCTGGTGCGGCGTTTCGTGTCGCGCATCGGAAGCCGGGGCATGTTCGACGGCGAAAAGACGATCGTGCTCACGTCGGTGCTGTCGCTGCTGTGGTCGGTGGCGGCCATACGCATCGTCGCGAGCCACGCGTCGCTGCAGCTCGTGCGGCTGGTGCACCGGGCGATGGTGGGGCAGGGTGCGGAGGCGGGGGCCGCCTGGCTGCTGGCGGGGCTCGTGCTCGCGGCGTCGCTGGCCGCGCTCGCGGGGCTGGGCGTGCTGCTGTTCGCCGCGGTGCGCTCGGCCGCGCCGGGCTTCTTCCGGCGCCGGCCGTCGGAGGGAGCGCGTGCCGAGGTGTCGGGTGCCGACGCGGCCGCGGCGCTGCGCCGCGTGCCGCTCTTCACGAGCCTCGCGCCGGAAGCGCTCGACGAGGTCGCCAAGGCGGCCGACGCGAGCACTTTCCGCACGGGCGAAATCGTGGTGCGTCAGGGCGATCCGGGCAGCCGGTTCTTCGCCGTCGTGTCCGGCTCCGTGGATATCGTGCGCGAGCACGAGTCGGGCTTGCAGAGCGTCGTGGCGACGCTGGGCGCGGGCGACTGCTTCGGCGAGACGGCGCTGCTGGAGGCGACGGCCCGCACGGCGACGGTGCGCGCGGCGACGCAGGCGAGGCTGCTGACCGTCGGCCGGGCGGGCTTCGAGCGGCTCGTGCGCGAGCTGCCGGGCGTGGACCTCACGCGCGCGCTGCGGGCGTCGGCCGCGCTGCGCCGCAGCAGCATCGCCGCCGCGCTGCCTCCCGAACGCGTCGCCGAGATCGTCCCGCACCTCGTGTCGCGCCACGCGGCCGAAGGCGAGGTGATCTGCCGCGTCGGCGACCCCGGCGACTACTTCTACTTGATAGACGCGGGGCAGGTGGAGGTGCTGGGCGAGTCGGGAGCGCGCGCGGCCCTGCTGGGGGCGGGCGAGAGCTTCGGCGAGACGGCGCTGCTGCTCGGGACGCCGCGCACCGCGACGGTGCGGGCGGTGCAGTCCAGCGAGCTGTGGGCGCTGTCGCGCGTGAACCTCTACTCGGCGCTCAGCCGCAACGCCGCGCTGTCCGACACGCTGGCGCACAGGGCGGAGACGCGCGTGGCGGCGGCGGAGTGAGGGAGTGAGATGTCGGCAGGTCGTGCCGGAACGGGGGCCCTCACCCCCCGGCCCCCTCTCCTCACGGGCCGCGATGCGCAACGCTCGATCGTGCGTGGTTGCGGCCCGGTGGAGAGGGGGAGAAGTGCCCGCGATATCCGACGCAAATCGTCGAATCCAGGAGCGGCAGCCCTCCCCTCTCCACCGGGCCGCTGTGCGGTTGAATAGGCGCCTCGGTCCGCGGCCCGTTTGGAGAGGGGTCGGGGGTGAGGGCCGCCGCGCGAGCGATGCGGTGCGGCCGCAAGCCCCCGCCGTGATCGCCGCCCCTGACGCCAAGTAGGCGAATCGGAGACCCGATGGACATCCTGACGAAGCTGAAGGGCCTGAGCGGCCTGGGCATGCGCACGCTCCTGCAGAGTTTCGGCTACGCCTTGCGGCGCGACGCGGCGGAGCGCGGCACGGTGCGGCCATCCGGTACACCGCGACCGATCGGAAGGCTTTCGGCGACGGAGCCGCGTCCGCACGGCCTGAAGGCGCGCGTCGGCGACGCGACCTGCGAGGTCGAGTTCCTCGCCGCGGACCTGGTGCGGGTGACGTGGCAGCCGGGGACTCTCCCGGTCCCCTACGCGCTCGCCGATCGCGAGTGGCCGGGCGCCGACGTCCGCCATGCAGGCGACGCCGGCGCGCCGATGCTCGCGACCGAAGGGATGTCCGTCGAGATCGCCTCCGACGGAACGCTCTCGTTCCTGGACGCCTCGGGTGCGCTGCTGCGCCGCGATCTGCCGCCGCTGCGGGACGGCGAGCGCTGGCTGCACCGGGCGCAGGGCCGCGCGGACGAGCGCTGGTTCGGCCTGGGCGAGCGCACCTCGCCGCTGAACCTGCGGGGCGGCTCGTTCCGGCTCTGGAACCTGGAGGCGAAGGGAAGCTATCTGCCGGGGCAGGATCCGCTCTACCTGGGCGTGCCGCTGTACATGGGCATTCACGGCGCCGGTTCGTACCTCGTCTTCTTCGAGAATACATTCGATGGAACGGCTCGGTTCCGAGGCGATCCCGAGGTGGAATTCGAGGGCGGCGCGCTGCGCTACTACTTCATCCCCGGGCCTCCGGCGCGCGCGCTGCGGCGTCTCGGGGAGCTGACGGGCACCTCCCCGCTGCCGCCGCGGTGGTCGCTGGGCTTCCATCAGGCGCGCTGGAGCTACATGGACGAGGCCGAAGTGCGCGCGGTCGTGGAGGGCTTCCGACGCCACCGCGTGCCTCTGTCGGCGCTGCACCTGGACATCCACTACATGGACGGATACCGCGTCTTCACCGTGGATCCGCACCGATTCCCCGACCTGAAGCGGCTCTGCTCCGACCTGGAGCGCGAGGGCACGAAGATCGTGGTCATCCAGGATCCGGGCGTGAAGGTGGACGCGGGCTGGGACCTGTATCGCGATGGCCTCGAAAAGAAGGCGTACTGCGCGCTGCCGGACGGCCGCCCGGCGGTTGCGCCGGTGTGGCCCGGCGACGCGGTCTTCCCCGATTTCACGGATCCGGCGGCGCGCCGGTGGTGGAGCGGCTTCTACCCGCGGCTCCTGGACGCCGGCGTCGCGGGCGTCTGGCACGACATGAACGAGCCCGCGGCGTTCGCGGCCTGGGGCGAGCCGACGCTGCCCCGCACCGTGCGCCACTCGCTGGAGGGCCGCGGCGGGGACCATCGCGAGGCGCACAACGTCTACGCCCTGCAGGAGCTGCGCGCGGCGCACGAAGCGCTGCGGAGTCACCGCCCGGATCGCCGACCTTGGCTCCTGTCGCGCTCGGGCTGGGTCGGGCTGCAGCGCTATTCGTGGTCGTGGACCGGCGACGGCGAGAGCAACTGGTGGTCGCTGCACCAGACGGTGCGCATGGCGCTGTCGCTGGGACTGTGCGGCATGCCCTACACGGGCGCGGACATCGGCGGCTTCGGCGGCGAGCCCGACGCCGAGCTCTTCACGCGATGGTTCCAGCTCGGCGCTTTCTTGCCGTTCTTCCGCGTGCATTCGGCCTGGTTCACGGAGCGGCGCGAGCCATGGTGTTTCGGCGATGCAACGCTTTCCGTCGTGCGCGAGCACGTGCGGCAGCGGCTGCGTCTGATGCCGTACCTGTATACTCTGGCGGAAGAAATGCAGCGCACGGGCCATCCGTGGGTGCGGCCGCTCTGGTGGCCGGACGCCTCGGATGCGGCGCTCCTGGACGTGGACGACGCGTTCCTGGTCGGCGACGCGCTGCTGGTGGCGCCGGTGCTGGAGGCGGGCGCGCGCACACGCACCATTCGCGTTCCGGCGGGACGCTGGTACTCGCTCGCGGACGACCGGGTGTTCGACGGTCCCGGAGAGGTGCGGATCGACGCCCCGCCGGAGCGGATTCCGGTACTGGTGCGCGCGGGCACGGTGCTTCCGACGGACGAGGACGGACACCTGGCGCTGCACGTCTACGCGGCGACGGGAGACGGCGGCGGCCGGCTCTACTCGGACGCGGGCGACGGCTACGGCGAGAGCCGCGTCGACACGTTCCGCTTCGTTCGACAGGAAGAATCGCTTGTCCTGGAGCGCTCGCACGAGGGGAAGTTCCCGTTCCCGTTCGGGCGCGTGTCGATTGCTCTTCACGGCACGACGGGTGATCGGGTGCAGGTCGATGGACGTGTGGTTCCGGTGATCGACGGGCGCGCGGAAACAGGCGTCTTCGAGCGAATCGTGATCGGATGAGCCGTCCGGCGGGTGCCCAGCGGTTTCCGGGGGAGCACCCATCTGGGCCGAGCCATCGCTGCCCCGCCTGTCCGTGAACGAGAATCGTGAGACGCGCGACGCACTGCAGTGCAGCCGCATTCTGGACGCGACGGACCGCGTGGCGCTGCTGCTCTTCAAACACGCCCGGACCGAGCCGGACCTCGTCGCCGCGCTTGCGGGCCGGGCGGACCTGGATCGGAACGTGCTGCACTCGGGCTCACCATGGACGCGCCGCCGCCCGCGACACGGGGCGGATGACTCACTTTTCGGGCGCCGGCCGCTCGAACGGGTTTCTCACCACCACCCCGTCCACCTCGAACCCGCTCGTCCAATCCTCCGAGAGGAGCGTCCGGCAGCCTGCGCACTTGGCCTGCCGAAAGATGATTGCATCCCATATGCGAAGCGTCCCGGCGGCGACCAGGCCCATCGCCTCCGAAACCGTCTGCATGTCGAGGCCGACCGACTGGAACGACAACAGGGCTGCGGCCTGCTCGACGGCGACCGCCGGGCTCTGGCGATACTTCCCCGCGAGCACGTTCACGAGTTCGCCCGCGACCGTCACGCTCACCCAGGCATCGGGATAGTCTTCGGACTGCAGAAGCCGGGCCGCCAGCTACCGCTTGCGCTTCTCCTCCTTGTCGAGCGTGTCGCCGGGCTTGAGCGACGCGTACACGAACACGTTCGTGTCGATGAACACGCGCTCGCTCACTCGCCCCCCCGGCGTGCGTGCGCGTCGTCGCGGGACCAGCTGCGCGCCTTGCGCGTGGCGGCGTTCGACACGATGTTGCGTCGCGCCGCCTCGACGAACGCCCGCCCCGGATGCTCGACCGTCCCTGCCTCCGAGTGCTGCCGATGGAGGTCCTCGACGTACTGCGACAGGCTCTTGTTCTCCTCGGTGGCGCGAACGTGCATGGCGCGCAGGACCGAGGTTCCGAGCCGGAGCGTCACGTTCTTCCCCTGCTCCTCGCGCCTCTTGTGTCGGATCCGCGTCATGGCCTCGCCTCCCGCCTACACGTTAGCACGGGTCCCGTGCTAGTGCAGCCGGGCCATGCAACGCCGCCGGGGTCGTCCACGTGCGCGCCGCGAGGTGCGGCTTGGCATGCCCGGTGTACGCGCCGCTCGCCCGGAGCCTGAACTTCTGCGAGTGCCAGAACTCCGTCCGCCGAACCGCTTGCCTGCCGGCACGGAGCGGGCGTAGGCTCTCGCGGCGGAGGAGCCATGAGCCGGCGCGAGGCGTGTGAGAGCGGAGCCGCTCGGTTGCCGCAGGCGACGGGGCGTTTTGCCCCCCCGGCGCCGTAGCGTTTCCTCTGGAATCTGGCTGGTTCCCGCACTTGCGCTGCTCTGCGCGTCCTCGTCGGCGTCCGCCGCACCGAGGCTGAAAGTCGCGGTCCTCGAGCTCAAGGCCACGGGCGTCGAGAAGGCCGTCACCGACAACCTGCTGGAGATCTTCGCCTCGGGCATCCACGAGCTGGGCTGCTGCTCCGTCGTCTCGGGTGCCGAAATCTCCGCGATGCTGGGCTTCGAGAAGCAGCGCCAGCTCCTTAACTGCAGCGAGACCTCGTGCGTGACGGATCTCGCGGGCGCTCTGGGCGTGGACTACCTGACGCTCGGGACCGTCGGACGCGTGGGCGACACGTTCGTGGTGTCGCTCAAGCTCGTCGATGCGCGCCACGCCACCGTGGTCGGCCGATTCGCGCAGCGGGTGGAAGGCCGCGTGGATCGGCTGCTCGACACGGTGGAGCGCGGCGTCGTGCGCCTGTTCGAGCCCGTGGTGAAAGCCGTCGCACCGTCGGTCGCGATTGCTCCGGCCGCGATTCCCTCTGCGCAGTCCGCCGCTGCGGAGCCTTCACGCCGCACGCGATGGCTCTCCGTGTCCGCCGCGGCCGCGGCTCTCGTCGCCGCGAGCGCCGGAGCGTATTTCGGCCTGTCGGCGCGCTCGGCGAACGACGAGTGGCGGGCCGCGACGACGCCGTCGCTCTGGGCGGATGCGAAGGAGCGCGCCTCGGCCGCGGCGGGGCGGGCGACGGCGGCCTGGTCTGCTTCGGGAGTGTTTCTGGCCGGCGGTGCCGGTGTCTTCTTCTTCACGGATTTCTGACGACGGGGAACTCATGCGACGAACCCTGCTGGGGACGCTGCCTTGTCTCATCGGCTGCCTGCTGGATGCCGGCAAGGAGTCGCCCCCGCCCACGGGCGAGGCGCCGATCACGGTCGATCCGAATTCGCAGAAAATCACGCTCGACCCGAATCGGGTGCCGGTGGTCTCGTCGTGCGGCGACGGGCAGGCCGTAGTGCGGCGCGGCAACGGATGGGTGTGCGAGAACGCGGCGTCCTCGCTCGCGGCGGGACCGGGGATCGTCGTCGAGGCGGGGACGGTCGCCGCCGACTTCGGCAGCGGCCACGACGTGGCGCGCGGCGATCACAGCCACGGCATCGAGGATGCCGCACTCGACGGCGGCGTGTGGCCGGGCAAGGTGTCGATGGACAGCGTGCAGCCCCCGCGGACCTGCGCCGCGGGGCAGGTGCTCTCATGGGCAGGTGCAGGTTGGGTCTGCGTCGCGCAGAGCGAATCCACGGAGTATTCGGCTGGAATCGGGATCGAACTGGACGGCGGGACCATCCGCGTGCGGTTCGGCTCGGGCTCGGAAGAGGTCGCGCGCGGCAGCCACGAACACGACGGCCGGTACGTGAAGACGACCGACGACATTCCCCTTGAGCGCGTGCAGATCGAAGCGAGCACGCCCTGGCCGGGAACCATCGCGATGAGCTCCGTGCAGCCACCGCAGACCTGCGCCGCGGGGCAGGTGCTCTCATGGACTGGTGCAGGTTGGGTCTGCATCGCGCAGAACGAAACCACCGAGTATTCGGCCGGAATCGGCATCGAACTGGACGGGGGAACCATCGGCGTGCGGTTCGGAGCGGGCACGGAAGAGGTCGCGCGCGGCAGTCACGAACACGACGGGCGGTACGTGAAGACGACCGACGACATCCCCCTTGATCGCGTGCAGATCGACTCGAACGCGGCCTGGCCGGGAACCGTCGCGATGAGCCGCGTGCTGGCGCCCCTGTCCTGCGGCGCCGGGGACGTGCTCGCATGGACGGGCAACGCGTGGGACTGCGTGCCGCCGGCCATGCCGACGGCGGTGTCGGCCGGCGAGGGCATTTCGCTCGACGGCGGGACCCTCTCGGCGAACTTCGGGACCGAACACGACGACGTGGCCCGCGGCGATCACCCGCACGCGTTCGCCGACCTGACCGGCATCGACGGTGGCACGCCGTGGCCGGGTACGATCCCGTGGAACCGCGTCACGGGCGCGCCGGATTTCGCACACGCGGACGACCTCGCGGGGCTTTCCGCGATTCTCGACTCGTTCGACGGTGTGCAGAAGCCCTGTCCGGGAGGCTATGGAACAGCGACCTACAGCGCCGCTGCTCGTCGTTGGAACGGAGGGAACGGATGTCCATGCACGTTCGACATCGGCGGGCTTGGGTGCTCGAAGGCGAATCCTGCGCCATCCTGTCCGGCCATTGATCGTGCGAACCTCGACGGCATGTACTGGATCGACCCCGACGGCAGCGGCGGCATGCCTTCGCTGCAGCTCTGGTGCGACCTGACTGCCAACTGGATGCTGGTCGCGAATATCTACGATTCGGCCGAGGACGACGTGCCGAATACGATCGACTACTTCCACGACGGCTGGCGGCAGACGGGCAACGGAGCGTGGACGAAGACGATCGCGGACATCCCTCGTGCCGTGGGAACCGGCGTCTCGGGAGCGCTGAAGCCTGCCGCAGTCAAGGCGTTCTGGCAGACGGCAGGCGCACACGCGCTGAAGTTCTGCTTCGTTTCGCAGGACGGGCTGACCGAGACGTGCCGGGCGACGGACGACGCGGTGAATTGGCTCACGCTGACGGCGGCCCCCGAGAGCGTCGTCAACCCGGAACTGCAGACGTACCGGCCGTCGGTGTGCGCCAGCGAGGAGTGCAAGGCGGCGTACACGTACGGGCGGCTGGCGGGGCTACCGGGCTCGTGCGATGACTTCAGCTATCCAGCGGTCCAGCAGTACTGCATTCCGCGTGCGGCGGGGGGCATCTTCGGCACCGTGGGCGCCGGTATGTGCGAGCATTACACCGTCAATGCCAACATGGGCGTCTGGCTGCCCTGGGGAAACACCGGGGAAAGCATGGTGGCCTTCCGTCCGAATCGCACGGACGACGACGAGTTGGGCAGCATCGACGGCCACAACCCGAGCAGCCTCAACTGGGGCTTCCGCATCTACCTGAAGTAGCGGGAGCCAAGTCCTCCTCGCCCCCGGCCGGGCACGGCCCTTGCGTGCGACCCTGCATCGAGCACGGATCTCGATGGTGCGTGCTTCGAGAACCCGTTCGAGGGTATCGTCGCGGACGACGAGTGGCACCATCGCCGCGCCGCAGGCTGGTTTGGCCGCGTCGCGGCGCTACAATCTCGGCCGGAGGGTCTGGCCATGGCGACCCGCAAGGCGAACCCTGCGAAGCGCGCGAAAACGAACGGCGCGAGGCGCACCCCGAAAAAGCCCCGCAAGAGCTGGAAGTGGCACGGCCTCACCGTGACCGTGGTGGGGCACGTATCGCCTGCGGACATCGAGCCGATCAAGCTCCCGAGGCCGCTGACCGCCGAGCAGGTCGCCGCCTGGAAGGACCACGACTAGAGGACACGCTTGCTCGTCGCCGACACGAACCTCGTGATCTCGCGGGTCAGCCCCGACGCCCTGACCGGACCGGCGCGGGTCGCGGCACAGCGGGACTCCGCTTGGCACATGCCGAGGATCTGGGCGACCGAGTTCGCGCACCGAATCACCAAGGGCGTCCGGAAGGGCGACATTTCGCACGACCACGCGTGGCGCGCCTGGCAGACGGCGCAGGACCTCCGGATCACGCAGCACGACGGCATCGACGAGAGGGAGGTCCTCGACCTTGCCCTCCGCTTCGGAATCGGGGCGTACGACGCGCACTTCGTCTGGCTGTCCCGCGCGCTGAAGCAGCGCCTCGTCACTGCCGATGGACCGCTGTGCGCGCGCTGTCCCGGCCTGACATTGCCGCTTGTCGATTTCGCCATCGACGGCAAGGTTCCGGCAATACGGCTCTGACCACCTGCGGTGCCCGCAGCGGACGCGCGGACATCGACTGGATCGCAGCGCGCCCGAAGGCGAAGCGCATCCCGAACCGAGCCCTCATCGCCCAAACCAGTCCCATGACGAGGCTCGTTCGCCGAAGCGGAGGCAGGCCGGACCGCCTGCCCGCGGCGCGCCCGGCCTTCCTGCGTCGTTGCTTGCGCGATGTCGGAAAGTGACATATTTTGCTCCTGGGTCGAGCGTCGGGAGGCCACATGAACGTCTCGCTTACGGTCGAACTTGAAAAGGCGGTGCAGGCGCGCGTGGACAGCGGCATGTACCAGACCGCGAGCGAAGTGGTCCGCGAAGGTCTGCGCCTTCTGCTGGAGCGCGACAAGGCGCGCGACCTCCGACTCGACGAACTGCGGGCGGAGGTGCGCAAGGGGGTCGAGCAGCTCGACCGCGGCGAGGGCATCCGGGTGACGGACGCACGCGCGCATTCCGAACGCGTCAAAGCGCGCGGGCGGCAGCGCCTCTCTTCGGTGCGGTCCGGCCGCTGATGTACTCGCTTTCTCCCGAGGCGGACGCCGACCTCGAGGAAATCTGGTGCTACGTCGCGGCAGACGACCCTGCCGCGGCCGACCGGCTCGTCGATTCCTTCGTCGAACGATTCACGATGCTGGCCGACTTTCCGGATATCGGCAGGCGCCGCGATGAGCTCGCACCCGGCATCCGCAGCGTTCCGGTGGGCGCCTATGTGATCTTCTATCGAATGTTCGAAGACACCGTACAGATCGTCCGCGTGCTGCACGGCGCACGTGACCTGGAGCGCCACTTCTGACCGGGTTGCGCTGGGTCTCGCCGGTCGCAACCCGAGCAGCCTCAACTGGGGCTTCCGCATCGACGTGAAGTAGCGGGGACCGTGCCCTCCCCGCCCTGGCCAGTCCTGGCACGAGGCACGTCCGCCGAAGCGGAAACAGCGCCGGCCGCCTACCCACGGTTCTTCTCATCCAGCGCTGCGAGGCGCTGCTCCAACTCGCGCACCCTCGCCTCCGCCTTCGCGCGCGCCTCCGCCTCGTGTGAAAGGCGCAGCGACACGCGGTCGAACTGCCGTTCGACTCGTATCCAGGCGCCGATTTGCCCGCCGAATGCCGGTCCGTCTCCGCGGTACACCTCGACGAACGCCGCGTCCTCGGCACGGCGGTAGACGACCAGCGCCGCTCGCCGCGGGTCGCGCGCGGTGCCTCGTGCGGCGTCCGGGTCGAAAACGACCAGCTCGCAGCAGCCCATCTGACCGTACTTCGCGGGCGCGTCGTCGTAGTCCTTGCGCCACTGGTCGCTGACGATCTCGACGGCAAAGCGCGGCGGCCGGTGCCCCGGCAGCCACGTCTGCCAACTGCGCGGCAGGGGCCCCTCGGGCGGGTCGTCGACGATGAAGACGTCCGGAGACACGCGCACCAGCGGGTGGCGCTCTACCCATGCGACATAGTGGTCCGAGCCGAACAGCACGCGCCCCCACGAGCGCTCGCGCGCCAACTCCTGCAGCGACGACAGCAGCGTGCGGATGATCACGCCCTGCTCGAAGCTCTGACTCAGGTTTCGCCCTTTCGACGGGCGAATTCCAGCGGGATTTGGCCGGGGCAGCGGCAGGCACGAAAGTCACTCAGTTTCAAGGGACTTCGCGTTATCGGCTCGTGTCCTGCGGCAC
>Ga0172368_10004043_pt1 | contig 17276 bp, 13 predicted proteins | sample Lak11m_FD_114540 | JGI IMG/M metagenome (GOLD analysis project Ga0172368, IMG submission 114540) | Freshwater microbial communities from Kabuno Bay, South-Kivu, Congo - kab_022012_11m | ecosystem: Environmental > Aquatic > Freshwater > Lake | place: Democratic Republic of the Congo: South-Kivu...
AAAACGCCCGCTAACCTGACGCTGTTCCTCCCCTGGGCCGCCAGCGCCGCGGATCGCGCCGTCTGGGCTCTCCCTCCCACTGCTGCCTGAGCCGGGAGGGGACGGGGTTAACCGAATACTTACGGTTGAACTAATGGGAGATATTATAAGATTTACTTCTGTTGAATTTATAAATTATAAAGCATTTTCACGTTATTCGGTTAAATTAGGACATATGAATATTCTAATTGGAGTAAATAATTCAGGGAAATCTACGATATTGAATGCATTCCGTATACTCAACACGGCATTACGCCAAGCTAGATCAAAAACCCCGGAAGTGATCCCCGAGTATTTTGGAATAATGGTCGGATATAATGTTTCGATTGATAATTCCGCAGTGTCGACAGCAAATATTCACACGGATTACAACGATATCGATACTACGATTTCATTTAGATTATCAAATGGAAACCATTTGCGTTTAATATTTCCTAACGATGGCGGTTGTTTTCTTATAGCAGATGCCCAGGGAAAGAAAATATCAAATACTACATTGTTTAAGAAAGAATTTCCAGTAAGTGTTGGTATTATACCGGTATTAGGCCCTCTCGAAATCGAAGAAGAAATACGCTCGGAAGAGACTGTTAGAAGAGGCTTAATGACTCATAGGGCATCTTCACAATTTCGTAACTACTGGTACTATTATCGAGATGGTTTCGATAAATTTGCCAAGTTAGTTATGGATTCTTGGTTTGGAATGGAAATAACTAGACCTAAAAAGGCGGATATTTACTCTAAAAAATTATCAATGTTCTGTTATGAGAATAGGATTGCTCGTGAAATTGCATGGGCAGGTTTTGGTTTTCAAATATGGTGCCAATTATTAACAAATATATCCCTAAATGAATCATCTACAATTTTAATAGTTGATGAACCAGAGATATATTTACATCCTGACCTTCAAAGACATCTAGTTACCCTCTTTCGAGATTCGGGGTGTGATATTTTATTGGCAACTCATTCACCTGAAATAATAGGTGAGGCGGAAGCTTCAGAAATTATTGTTATCGACAAGGCTGATAAATCAGCAACACGGTTACATGATATAGAGGGTGTTCAAAATGCCCTTTCTGCTATTGGATCAATTCATAATCTAAAATTATCGAAGCTGGCAAGAACAAAAAGGATATTATTCATTGAAGGTCAGAAAGACTTTTCAATTATTTCAAAATTTGCTCGCAGATTAAATTTTACGCGATTAGCAACAGGTGATGATATTTCGATTATTGAGACAGGGGGATTCTCTTACTGGGAAAGAATTAAAAATTTTGCATGGGGTTTTTAAAGTACTATGGATAGTAGACTGCGAATAGGTGCTATATTTGATAGGGACTACTGGCCAGATGAGGAGTTGATAGTAATATTAAACGATTTGAATGAACATATTGAATTTGCGCATATCCATACAAGGAAAGAGATCGAGAATTACCTTCTCATCCCTACTGTCATAGATCGGGTGATTAGGACGATAATTGTTGAAAGGAATATAGATGTAACATTTGATGAAGATATCTCATCAGTATTACGAAACATCACTGAGAAATATAAAAATGATATTACGGCCCAATTCATTTCAAAAAGAATTAATCATTATATAAATTCAAAACTAGATCGTTCAACGATTACTAGTGAGGCTTTACAAATATTAGAGGACAAATGGTCAGATATAGATAAACGATTAGAGATTGTACCCGGGAAAAAAGTATTGGGTGAGTTTAAAGGATATCTTCAAATACGTTATGGTTTTACGCTGACAGACTTTCGTATTATTGAGGAGATGACTAAAGATGAAATCCCGAGTGATATTAGGGATATGATAAAGCAATTGGATACTTTCATTAAGTCATAATTGGAGATTTAATTATGAAACTGTGTTATACCATGTCACTCAACGGCATCACCCCCGCCATGCTCCCCGGCTTTTTCGTCGGCTGGAAGAAACCCTACTCGCCGGAGGACTACCTGCGCATCCTGCGGGGGAGCGATTACGTGGTGCTGGCCATCGATGACGACGCCGGACGGGTGGTGGGGCGCATCACCGCCATTGCCGACGGTCTGCAGACCGCCTTCATCCAGATATTGGAAGTGCTCCCCGAGTATCAGCGACAGGGCATTGGCACCGAACTGGTCCGTCGCATGCTCGACCTGGTGAAAAATTACCCCTGCGTCGATCTCACCTGCGACCCCGAGTTGCAGCCCTTTTACGAACGCTTCGGCATGCTGCGGTCCGTGGGGATGGTGATGCGGAATTATTAATTCCTGGGAGCGCCGGCATCTCCTGCCGGCTCGGTCATGCGCTCGTTCTCTTATTCGAGCACCAGCTCTCGAAAAGCACTGATATCCGGGAACGGGCGTGCGATCGTGCCGGCAGGAGATGCCGGCGCTCCCAGGGAATGCGGCTCGGCAGGAGCCTTGCCATCCCATCTGGAAATGAAGGGATGATTTTCTGCTGAGGTGTTGCAATGTCTGTTATGCTCGATTTAACCGGCCTCTGGCGCTTTCAACCCGATCCCTATGACGAAGGGGAGGGATTGGGATGGACGGCGCTGGATTGCGATGTGCGTTTCTGGCGCGAGGTGCGGGTGCCGTGCGTCTTCGACCGCTGCGGACCGGCGCTGGCGGGGTATGAGGGGCCGGGATGGTTCCGGCGCGAAGTGGTTATCCCGGCGGAATGGCAGGGGAAGCGCATCGAGCTGCATTTCGGTGCGGTGAATTACCGGGCGCGCGTGTGGGTGAACGGGCAGTTCGCGGGCGGGCACGATGATGGGTTTCTGCCGTTTTCCTTCCCCATCGAGAAGTTCGTCACGCCCGGCGAGACGGCGGCGATCGCCGTGCTGGCGGACAACGAGCGGCGGGCGAGCGAGGTGCCGGGCCGGGAGCGCGGCTGGCGACCCTTCGGCGGCATCCTGCGCGAGGTGACGCTGGCGGCGTGCGATCCGTTGCATATCGCACAGGCGACAGTGCAGGGGGATGCCGAAGGGCAGTTCACCGTTGCTGTCCGCGCGGGGAATGCCCGCGCCGCGGCGGCGGACGCCGCGCTGACCGTGACCATCACCGATCCCGCCGGCGCGGAGGTTGCGCGCGGCACGGCAAAGCCGGCGTGCCTGGCGCCCGGCGAAAAGGCGGTGCTGCAGTGCGAAGGCACCGTCTCGCCGGTTTCGCGCTGGTCGCCGGAGACGCCGGCGCTCTATACGGCCCATCTGGCGCTGTCGGGCATCGAGGAACGAGACATCCGTTTCGGCTTTCGCACGATCGAGACACGCGGGACGCAACTGCTGCTGAACGGCGAACCGCTGCGGTTGCTGGGATGCAACCGGCACGAGGATTCGGCGCGGGCGGACCAGTGCGTCGATCTCGACCAGACGCGGGCGGATTTTCTGGACATGAAGGCGCTGGGGATGAACTTCGTGCGGCTGTGCCACTATCCGCATGCCCCCGGCGAGTTGGCCCTGTGCGACGAGCTGGGCCTGCTGGCGATGGCGGAGATTCCGCTTTACTGGTGGAACGGCCTGGAAGAAGGCGAGGAACATTGCGCGCATAAGCTGATGGCGGCTAAACGGCAGGTGACAAAGATGATCGCGCGCGATGCAAGCCACCCATCAGTGATCTGCTGGTCGGTCAGCAACGAGACCAGGGAATCGCTGCCGGAAGTCGCGGCCGGCAACGAAGAGCTTATCCGGCTGGCGAAAGCGCTGGACCCCACGCGACCTGCCGTGCACGTGTCGCAATACTGGCGCGATCACCCAAACTTCGACGCGGACGATATCATCTGCGTCAACGCCTACCCCACCCTCCAGCACCGCGGCGTGCAGCGGCAGCCGGAATATACGCCGGCCATGTCGCGGCAATGGTGGGCCGAAGGACTGGAAGCGCTGCATGCGCGGTATCCGGACAAGCCCATCCTGGTAACCGAATTCGGCCTGTCGGCGTTGGAGGACGTGACGGGCAGCACGGTGGGCGAAGATTTACAGGTGGAAACGATCCGCGAGGAGTTCGCCGGCATGTCCGCTCCCTACGTCTGCGGCGCGGCGATCTGGTGCTACGCCGACCACCCGTGGCCGGAGGAAAATTTCCTGCGCTACGTGCGCATCAGCCCCTACGGTCTGGTCACGCGCGAACGGCGGCACAAACCGGCCCGGAATGCGGTGAAGGAATTGTTTTATGCGCGCCGCGGCCTGTCGCTTCCCACGCCGGCGACAGAGGATTCCAGCGGTATTTTCGTGACCATGAACCGGCCGAATATGGAGAACATCCCGCAGTATGCCTTCCCCGCGGGCTACGGCCTCCGCCCCCTGCGGCCCGGCGAAGGCGCGGTGTGGACGGATGTCGAGCGCGACGCCGAGCACTGGCTGGCCATCGATGACGATATGTTCACGCGGGAATTCGGCTTCGACCTTGAAGCCACCACCTGGCGCAGCTTTTTCATCGTCAATGAGCTGGGCGCCGCCGTCGGCGTCATCAGCGCCTGGTATGATCGCAACTTCGACGGGATGGATTACGGCCGCATCCACTGGGTGGCCATCCGGCAGGCCTACCGCGGCAAGGGGTTGGTGAAGCCGGCGATGACGCACGCGATGAACTGCCTGGCGCAGTGGCACCAGCGCGCCACCCTCGGCACTTCCACCGCCCGCCTCCCCGCCATCAAGGTCTACCTGGACTTCGGCTTCCTCCCCGACCTGACAAAGCCCCGCGCCCGCGAGGCGTGGGAACAGGTGCAGGCGGCACTGCAGCACCCGGCGTTGGAGGCATGTCTGACGACTGCCGGATAAGGTGAGCGCTACAGTATCCATTACAAGCCTCCATTTGAGTTGGTTTGCTTGCTAAAAGCGTGGATTGCATCCATGACATTCAGGTTGTCAAATGCTCACCACCGACAGATCCCCCAGCAGCAGGTATAGGCTGGACAATCGGCGGATGAGGGCGAGGCGGGCGGCGCGCAGATCGAGGTCTTCCGCCATCACCTGCACTTCGGCGAAGAAGCGCTCGACGGCGGGGGTGAGCTCGGCGAACAGGGGGGGCAGCTCGTCGAATTCGCCGCGCGAGGCGTAGAACTCCGCGCGGGGGACCAACTCCCGGTATTTCGCCAGCAGGTCGCGCTCCGCCGGCGCGGTCAGCAGTTCATCGTGCGGCGCGGCGTCGGCCGCGTGGCGGGCGAGGTGGGCCAGACGGGTGGCGGCGCGCACCGTGGCGGCGAAGGCCGGGTCGCCAAGCTGGCGGGTGATGACGCGCGCCCGATGCAGCGCGTCCGCCGGCACGTCCGCGGAGATGCTCAGCACCGCTCTGCATACCGCGGGCGTGATCCCCTCCACCTCCAGTGCGCCCGCGAGGGCGTCGCGGAACAATGCGGCCAGCGCGGCGCGCACCTCCTCTCGCCCGGCGGCCGTCGGTGCGGGCAGCATGGCGAGGGCATCGTCCGTCAGCTCCCCCAGCGCCAGGCGCAGGTTGGCGCCGGCGAGGATGCGCACCACGCCCCGCGCATTCTGTCGCAGGCTGAACGGGTCCTCCCCTTCCACGGGCAGCAACCCCACGGCGAAACAGCCGGCCACGGTATCCAGCTTGTCCGCCAGCGCCACCACGCGCCCGACGGCGGAAGCGGGGATGGCATCGCGGTCATGCAGTGGATGGTATTGCTCGGCGATGGCGGTCGCCACCGCCTCCGGCTCCCCGGTCCGGCGCGCGAAGATGCCGCCCAGCGTGCCGCGCAGCATAGGATGTTCGCTCACCATGGCGGTCACCAGATCCGCCTTGCAGAGCAAGGCCGCCCGCTCGGCGAGCATGCGTTGTTGCGAGGAGGCGCTCAGCCGTTCGGTGATGGCGCTGGCCAGCGCCTGCAGGCGCATAGCCTTGTCATGCAGCGTGCCCAGCCGCTCCTGGTAGACGATGCCGCGCAGGTCTTCCACGCGGTCGAGCAGCGTGCGGCGGATATCCTGCTCGAAAAAGTAAAGCGCGTCGAGAAGCTTGGCGCGCGCCACCGCTTCGTAGCCGGCGCGCACGCCGCCCAGGTAGGCCTTGTCGCCATCGCGCACGGCGATGAAGCCGGGCAGCGGCGCGCCGTCGCGGTCCTTCAGCGGGAAGAACTGCTGCTCGGCGCCGAGCACGTGCTCCAGGATGGCCTGGGGCAGCGAGAGGAAATTTTCGTCGATGTGACAGCGGACGGCGGTGGGAAATTCCAGATCGTACACGGTGGCGTCCAGCAGCGTGCCGTCATCCACGATGATGGCGCCGTCCTGCTGTGCAATGGCCTTCAGTTGCTCGCGGATAGCTTCCCGCCGTTCCTCGGGCACGACCAGCACGTGGTTTTCTTCCATCATGCGGCGATACGACCCGGCGTCGGGCACGGGCACTTCGCCGGAGGTGAGGAAACGATGCCCGCGCGTCAACCGGTCGGACCCCACGCCGTCCAGCGTGAAGGGGATGGTCTGGTCGTCGAGCAGCGCCACGATCCAGCGGATAGGCCGGGCAAAGCGCAGCGTGCCGGCGCCCCAGCGCATGGCGCGCGGGAAGGTCAGCGCGGTGATCAGGCGGGTGAACAGGGTGGGCAGCAACTCGAGGGTGGGATAGCCTTCGTCGTGGAACACGGCGGTCACGAACTCGCCGTTGTCCAACTGCCGGATGCGCAGGTCGCTGACGGCGATGCCCTGGCTGCGCGCGAAGCCGATGGCGGCCTGGGTGGGCATGCCGTTGGCGGCGAAGGCTTCCTCGACTGCCGGGCCGTGCACCTCGCGCACGCTGGCATCCTGCTGCAGCGCCACGCCGGACAGGTGCAGCGCCAGGCGCCGCGGCGTGCCCCAGGTCTGCACCTGCTCGACGATGATCCGCTCCGCCTTCAATTGCGCCTGCGCGCGCTCAGCCAATTGCGCCAGCGCGGGGGGAATATAGCTTGCCGGCAACTCTTCAGTGCCGATTTCCAGCAATACGGTGGCCATAGTTATACGTGCGTGCCAGCTGACCCGCGAGATGGGAACGGATGGAAACATGGAAGATTCCATCTTTCCAACAGATACGCGGGTCGAAATGATGCATTGGGACATGCCATGAACGGGGATGAGTGGTAAATGAGCGGCGGCGCTCCCCGGAAAACATCACAGTATAGCATGTTTCCCGGGGAAGGGCCAATGCGACAGAGACTCAAGCCTCGGGGTCAGTTCCCAAGGTCCGGCAGCACGTCGTCCGCGGTGGCTTTATAGCCGTAGTTCCCCGGCAGATTGGCGGAGAGGGCGAAGATCAGCGCCACGCGACCGGCGGCGCGGTCGATGTTGTCCACGGTGATAGGCGCCGCCTTGCGGTAAAGCGGTATCACGGAATTCGCCGTGTCGAATGGCTCGACGGCGGCCACGCGCAGATTGCGCGCGGTGCACGCCTGCAGGAAGGGCACATCGATCCGCTTTGCCGCCAGGTTCGAGGCGTCCACCGCGCCGCCCAGCACGACGACCGTGGAAAGGGGGAGGGTGGTATCGCCGTGTACGGTGATCAGCCGTTCCTTCAGCAGCGCGGGCGCCACGTGGTACTGATCGCTGCCGAGGTCGTTGGCCAGCAATCGCATCAAGTCGCCCGTGCCGGCTTTTTCCGGCGGCGTGCGCTGGATCTGCTGATAGATCCGCTCGATCTGCTCCGAATGGACCAGGAGCAACGCGGGTTTCAGTGTGATTTCCGCGGTAATGGTGGCGCCGGCCTGCGTGAATGCCTCGCGCACGGCGGTCATCTTGTCGTTCGAGAAGGTAAGAGTATTCTGCACCAGCACCACGTTGCGGCCGAACATCCGGTCCTTCACCAGCAACGGCAGCGTGCGCTCGTTGAAACGGTCCGTATACTCATCGACGTTCTGCAGCACCTGTGAACGGCGAAACTCTGTACGCAGACCCTGAATTTGCTCATCCAGGCCCGGCGCGCCGGTCATCGCCACGCCCAGCAAAATGCCGATAATCAACGCGACGAATACCGCGGTCAGGCTGGCCAGATGATATCGGAAATCGAGTGGCATTGAGTGATCCTGCTCTCCGCTCAGGTAATTCGACGGAGAATAGCCCGGTCCCTGCCAACATGTTAGAGACATTCTTACTCGTTCTCGTTCTTCGTGCTCATTCTCGAAAAGATCGAGAATGAGCACGAAGAACGAGAACGAGTACGAATGAAGTCAATTGGTTCCGGCTCCGCTGGATTAGGAGTTATCAGTGATAAGTTTTCGGGCGCCGTCACCTTATTGCGGCACGCGGAAGACATATATCGTCTTGCCCTTCGCCGTTTCGACCACCCAGGAAAGGTAGCGTCCGTCGCCGGTGAAGGCCAGATGCTCGCTGGTCAGCACCGTTTTTGGGTAAAAGTGACCGGTTCTGCTGGGATCAATCATTTTGAGCGGGCTTTTGGGATCCAGTCGAATAACAAAGGTTCCGAGTCGCCGTCCATCACGATAAAGTGTTAACCGCCGTCCGGTGTGGGGAATACGCTGCATCCCGGCAAAACGCCTGCTCTGGCTGGTAATCATCCTTTTCACCTGGCGTGGCCAGAGGTTAATGGTGTCTGTGCAGCCAGCGAAACGGCCATTATTCCAAAGGGCTATTGCATTGGCAGGACTCCCATTATAATACTGAGATGAAGCCGACAAGTATGGCAAGAAGCTTCCTCGTATGTATGGGATCGAGAAAAGATAAGAAGTAAGATATTCACCTAAATAGGAGATGTTGTTGTCATAGGTAAACCGAATCGGCAGGCTGGTCAGCCGGCAATGGCCTGATAGCCAGACGAGCATCTGCACCCGGTTGCCCTGCACCGTCCAGGCAGTTCCGTCTTCACCCCAGTTCCACCGCGTGTTGGCCGTGCCGAAACGACCAATACGTTGCCTGCCGTTGAAAATCTGCGCCTGCCCCGTCCGCAACATCAACAGGAAACGCGTTCCCCGGTGGAAGACGATCCCGTTTTGATAGGTTGATGGGCCGAACGAAAGGTGGATGCGGTTTTCCCGGCTATCGTAAAGCACAAGGTCCGACCGGTGTGTCCGCCGGTATGTGTAATACAGGTAATAACGCGGGTCCTCGCATTGGACCTGGTCGGTACTGGTAAGTAGCCAGGGAGACAGGGAGATCGCATCGGGTGGTAAAAGCCCCGTCTCAACCCCGCCGTCTCGACGGGCAATGATGCGCTTCAGTCTTGGCTCGCTTTTGCTGAGGTTGGAGAGCTTATAAACGATCGCCGTCTTGCGATCAGGACAGATAGGCGGCGGCGCATCGCGGAGGCGAAACTTCACCGGCAACGGTTGGCACTCATCCGTTAGCCAGCCTGCGTGATCCGACAAGCCGAGATCGCTGCTGTCTGTTGCCTGTATCGCCGGATAGCCGTGATCGGAAGCGGAGAAGAAGAGGAAGCTGTTCGATGGCAATTGTCGTATGGCCACCGGGCGCAGCCGTGGTCCGACAATCAGGTGAATACCGGTGTAACCTGCGCCGGCCAACAACACGAGAGCAAAAATTGCCCGCACCCATCGGCGAGTGAATACCGAGAGCCATTTCGATTGTGAAGCCTGGCGTGGGTCCATCCTGCCCCCTCGGTGATATTATACCACAGTAATTACGGCCTTTTTTCGCCTTTCTTCACCGGCGTCCCGCCCGTCGTTCGCCGGCGGAGTTGGCCGCAGGCGCCGGTCACCTCCTCGCCGCGGGAGCGGCGGAGGGCGGCTTCCACGCCGTGCGTGCGCAGCAGATCCGTAAACCGTTCGGCGGCGGCGAGCAATTCCGGAGTCGATAGCTTCAGGCCAGGCAGGGCGCCTTCATTCAGGTTGAGGGGGATGACATTGACCAGCGCCTGCAGGCCGCGCACCAGAGCGGAGAGCTGCCGCGCATCCTCCGCGGAATCGTTGCTGCCGGGCGCCACGGTGTATTCGAAGGTGACTTTACGGCTCGTGCGGCGCACGTAGCGGCGCGCGGCGGCGAGCAAGTCATCCAGGGGGTATTTCTTCGCAATGGGCAGCAGCGTCAGGCGGCCTGCCTGGGTAGGGGCGTGCAGCGAGATGGCCAGATTCACCTGCAGCTCTTCCTCGGCCAGGCGGTCGATGCCGGGGGTGATGCCCACCGTGGACAGGGTGATGTGCCGCTGCGCCAGGTTCAACCCCAGCGGATGCAGTAGCAGGCGCACTGAGCGCAGGACTTGATCGTAGTTCGCCAGCGGCTCGCCCATGCCCATGTAGACCACGTTGGAGATGCGCCGGCCCTCCGGCAGCGCGGCCTGCGCGCGATAGACCTGGTCCACGATCTCCGCCGCGGACAGGTTGCGGACGAAGCCGCTCTGCCCGGTGGCGCAAAACCGGCAGCCGAAGGGGCAGCCCACCTGGCAGGAGACGCATACCGTGTGGCGCGCGCTAGTGGGGATATATACGGTTTCCACCGTGTTGCCGTCGGCCAGCGCGAAGAGGTAGCGGACAGCGCCGTCCGCGGCTTCCGACCGGTTCACCTCGCGCAGCGCGGTCAGCCGGAACTCATCCGCCAGTGTCGCGCGCAGCGCCGCCTGCAGATCGGTCATCTCCGCGAAATCTGCGACCAGGCGCCGGTGCATCCAGCCGAATAGCTGCCGGCCGCGAAACGCCGGCGCTCCTAGCGGCGCGAGCGCCGCGGCCAGCTCATCGGGATACAACCCCTTCAGGTCAGGTTTCGACGTATTCGATAACATCAGCAATATACCCCGGCGAATGGCCCCTTTCGCTTTTGTGTATTGTCGCACAATTTTCAAGATTAATCATATCTTGTCATGTTGTTGACATATCGTTGAAACATTTGCGGTTATGATAAAGGTAACGATGATGACAATACCCGAATCCGGCAGGAAAGCGAGGCCATGAGATGAAATTACTGCAACCGTTCATTGAAGAGTTGCCGCTGGGGGTGCTCTTCGATCCGCACACCAGCCGTAAAACCATTCTCACCGAGAAGGTGACCGTCTGTCCTTCCTGCCGCGGCCTGCACTCGCTTCGCCATGATGAGCAGCACGTGTTTTGCTCGGAGTGCGGTTGGAGCACGCGGAACAAACCGCCGCTGATCCCCGCGGCGTAATCTGCGGATTGACGGTTTAAGCCTTCACCACCCTGTCGCTCCGCAGCGCCGTCGCGGCGTTGCGCGTATCGATGACCAGTCGGCTGTGCTCGACGATGAAGCCATAATCGTAGCAGGTGTGATCGGTGGCGATGACGGCGCAATCATAATCGGCCAGCGTCTCCGCGGTGAGCGGCACGGAGGCCATCTCGTAATGGTAGCGCCGCAACTTTGGCATGCGCGGCAGGTAGGGGTCGTTGTATTCCACCTCCGCGCCGCGCTCCTTGAACAGCTCGATCAGCTTCAGCGACGGCGACTCGCGCATGTCGTCTACATCTCGCTTGTAAGCCAGGCCCAGCAGCAGAATGCGCGCGCCTTTCATGGGCACTCCGCGCTCGTTCAGCGCCTGCATCGTCCGCTCGACCACATAGTGGGGCATGGCGCTGTTGATCTCCCCCGCCAGCTCGATGAAGCGTGTGCTGAAGTCGTATTCCCGCGCCTTCCAGGTCAGGTAGAACGGATCGACGGGGATGCAGTGCCCGCCCAGGCCGGGTCCGGGATAAAAGGCCTGAAAGCCAAAGGGTTTGGTCTTCGCCGCATCGATGACTTCCCACACGTCGATGCCCATGCGGTCGAAGAGCACCTTCATCTCATTCACCAGCGCGATATTCACCGCCCGGTAGATGTTCTCCAGCAATTTCGCCGCCTCCGCCGCCCGCGTGGAGGACACCGGCACCACGCGCGCCACCACCGCACTGTAGAGCGCTTTTGCCACCTCCAGGCAGTCCGGCGTGTAGCCGCCGACGATCTTGGGAATGCTGGAGAGCGCAAAATCCGGATTATTCGGGTCCTCGCGCTCTGGCGAATATGCCAGAAAAAAATCCTCGCCTGCCGTCAACCCGGTCGCCTCCAATATCGCGCGCATATCCTCGTCGGTGGTGCCGGGGTAGGTGCTCGACTCCAGCACCACCAGTTGCCCCGACTGCAGATGCTCGGTGATGATGCGGGTCGTGTCGAGCACAAAAGAGATGTCCGGCTCGCGATACTTGTTCAGCGGGGTGGGCACGCAGATAATGATGCAGTCCACCTGGCGCAGATGGGAGAAATCGGCGGTGGCGGTAAAGGGCCTCTCGTGGTGAAATAGCCCCTGCACCTTCTCGGCAGGGATGTGCTTGATGTAGCTTTCCCCCGCATTGAGCGACAAGACTTTCTTTTCGTCGATGTCCAGACCGATTACCGGAAAGCCCATCGTGCTGAACTCTATGGCAAGTGGCAGGCCGACGTACCCCAGCCCGATCACGCCGACTACTGCTTCCTTGCGCTGAATCTTCTCCAGTAATTTTCCGTTCATTTGCACTCCTAACAAAATTTCGTCCCGTGTCTATCCATATTCTTGCTCTTGCTCTGACCCGGTTCTCGAATAACATACTCCGCTTCCTCTTCCTGGTGCCATCGACCCCTCCTTTTCAATGTCAGGATTTTAGAGCAAGAGCAAGAGTGGCGGATTGTTTTTTCTCAGCCTACCTTTTATACCACGATGCCACGTGGCCTTTGAACGCTTTGCCTTCGCGCACGGCTTGCCACCAGTCCTGATTCTCCACGTACCACGCCACGGTTTGCGCCATTCTCCGCGGGAAATCCCATACGCGCAGCCAGCCCAGTGCTTCGGCGCGCGAAGGGTCCACGCTGTAGCGGTAGTCGTGCCCGGGCCGGTCGGTGACGAAGGTTATCAGCGTGCGCGGCTTGCCGAGTAGATCCAGGATTCGCTCCGCCACCTCCACGCCGGTCACCTCCAGCCGTGCTCCCAGGTTATACGCTTTCCCGGTTTCGCCGTGGTGCAAAACCCGATCAATCCCGGCGGCATGGTCGTCCACGTGCAGATAATCGCGCACGGCCGAGCCGTCGCCGTAGAGCGGCAGCGGCTGATCGTTGAGGGCATTGGTGATGAAGAGGGGGATAATCTTTTCCGGGTATTGATACGGCCCGTAGGTGTTCGAGCCGCGGGTGATAACCACATTCATGCCGTAGCTGATGCCGTAGCTGCACACCAGGTGCTCGGCGCCGGTTTTGCTGGCCGCGTAGGGGCTGCGCGGCGCCGGCGCGTCGGTCTCCAACGAATGGCGGTCGGTGCCGGAGAGATCGCCGTAAATTTCATCGGTGGAGACCTGCAGGAAGCGCTGCACCCCCGCCTTGCGCGCTTCGTCCAGCAGCACCAGCACGCCTTCGATATTCGTGCGCACGAAGGGGCGGGCGTCGACCAGCGAGCGGTCTACGTGGCTTTCCGCGGCGAAATTTATCACAGCGTCGATGCCATCCATCACCCGCCGCACATCCTCCGGCTCGGTAATGTCGCCGCGGCGAAAGATGACGCGCTCCGCCACCGGCTCCAGATTCGCCAGGTTGCCGGCGTAGGTGAGCTTGTCCAGCACCACGATCTGCCACGTGGGGTGCGACGCCACCATGTTGCGCACGAAGGCAGAGCCTATGAATCCCGCCCCGCCGGTGACCAGAACACGTTTGAATTCAGCCATGAATTTCCCTCCGTTCCCCGATAGCTTGACATATTGCTTTCCACCATAGGCCAGTCTAATCACGGATTCATCTGCCGTCAATGAACCGTCACGGTCATCATTATGGGAGGGCGAGCGTCCTCGCGAGCCCCGATCATAGCGCCCGTTCCCGTAAACAATGCCTGTCGCGCCTTGCCTACGTAAATAACGGATCTATAATCATCCACGGACACCTCGCGCGGGGCTCGCGGGGACGCTCGCCCTCCCATGTCGGCCGGCTTACTTATGGGCTCGCGGGGACGCTCGCCCTCCCATGTCGGCCGGCTTACTTATGGGCTCGCGGGGACGCTCGCCCTCCCATTCAACGCTTCATCGAGCAACCGGTTTTCCGCCAGGTAATTGTCACAACGATGACAGAGGGGCAAGCGGGTTTCTCGCAGCCCAGCGCGGAAGGTGCGATAGGCTTCCCCGGTGAACAACTCGCGAAGGGATGTCTCGTGAATGTTACCGAGCGAGGGGATTTTGCCGCGCGCCATGCAGCAGGGGTAGACGGCGCCGTCCCAGGCGATGAACGTGGTCAGCCAGGGCGCAAAGCAGAGGCGATCCGCATAATAGCCGCGGGCATACTGCGCCTCAGCGGATTGGTGCAAGTCGTCCTTCCCTTGCCCGAAGGGGTAAATCAGGTGCGGATCGGTCGCGAAGCCATACTGCGCGCGCAGCGTCGCCACCGCCGGAGCCACCGCCGCGTTATACTCCTGCAACTGCGCGGGCAACAGGCGATTGCGGCAGCTCCCGCCTTCATCCACCGGCAGCGGCGTCACACCGGCGGCGCCCAGTTCGCCCGCCAGCGCCAGCACCTCCGGGTAGTCGTGATAATTGTGCCGGGTCAGCACCATGTTCAGCCGCACGCGCAGCTTCGACTTCAGCCGCCGTTTCGCCCGCAGCAGGGCGCGCATCCCGCGCAGCGCCCGCTTGTGCGCGCCCTTTACACCGCGCAGCCGGTCATGCACCTCCGGCGCCGAACTGTCCAGCGACAGCGTGGCGCTATACAGGCCCGCCGCGACCAGGGTCATCGCCAGTTCGTCGGTGAGCAGCGTGCCGTTGGTGGTGAGGGCGGCGCGCATCTCCCGGCAGGCAGCCCGCTCGATGAGGGCCGGCAGATCGGTACGCAGCGCCGGCTCGCCCCCGGAGAAATGCAGTTTGCGGCAGTCCAGCGCGGCGAGATCGTCGATCACCCGTAGCGCCTCCTCCGTGCCTACCTCCTCCCTCGCCGGCGTCCGCCAGAATTGGCAGAACGAGCAGCGCAGGTTGCACTGCCCCGTCACCTTGAACTTGGCGTCGCGCACGCGCGCTGTCGGCGCGTCCGTGTAAACGGCATTGCGTAATTCGGTGAGAAGAGCGGGATCCTGGATGAGGGCGGGAAGGTCATACATCAAAAATCCTGGGACCGCAGGCGTCCCGCGCCTGCCCTGCAGAGAAGCTTACCATTAATGGGCAGGCGCGGGACGCCTGCGGTCCCAGAAATTTTCACGCCGCCTGCGTCGCGCGGCACTCCTGCAGCTTGCCATACACGGCCAGGAAAAGCTTTAATATCGTATCGCCGGTAGCCAGGCTGTCCCAGCCCTCGCTGGTGGCGCCGTAGCGCCCCTGCAGACGGGTGGCCGGCGGGGTGGCGCAGACAACGCGCAGCAGGCCGTCGCTGATCTGCACCCGCGTCAACCGCAACCCGTCGTATTCACCCGGGGTCAGCGTGGTCGTCAGCCGGTTCAGGTCCGGATACGCGTCCGGCGAGACCTTCAGCAGCAGCGTGATCTCCTCGTCGAAGCGCTCGTTGATTTTGGTGTATTTCCGTTTCGGTTTTTCCTTGCGGTGCACGTTCTGCGTGATGGTGATTTTGAAGCGGTTGCCGTCATACAGCAGCCCGCGGGCGGTGAGCCAGGTGTCCTCGTATTTGTATTGCTTCAGGCCGCCGAGTAAACCGGATTTGGTAAACTCTACCTGCGTGCCGTGGGTGCGATAATCGTCAAAGCTGACGTTCACCGCGCACTTGTTCCGCCGCGGGATGTCGCGCCCCAGCACGGTGAAGAGCTGCTTCACCAACTCCAGGCGGCGGTTCTCCATGTTCTCCTTCGCCCATTTCGCTTTGCGCGAGGAGTAGACGATGCCCATCACCAGCGAGAGGATTCCGCCAAGGAGAGGGACGAACACGAGAATTGGAGCGACATTGGCGAGGATGATCAGCAGGATGACGCCGGCGGCAAATCCCACCCACCACAGGGTCGCCTTTTTTCCCGTCTCTTTTGCCTGCGCTTCCACGTATTGGTCGTAGGTCTCCAGGGACCGGACAGCGGTGAGAATCTCCTCGACTGAGCCGACCTGTGACAATGGCTGTGGCATGGCGGTCTCCTTTGCAGTAAATACACTTTAAGTGTAATCGGTGAATGACAATTCGGCAAGCTTACCGAAACCCGAACGCCACTCCGCTCCGCTGCGTGGCTGACTACATACGGCGTCTCTGTTATATGATCACGTTCTCTCCCGGCTGCAGGCGGATCATCTCGTTTCGTGCCTGGGAGCCGTGGGCGCGGGAGAGAAGGCGCAGGCGAATCTCCCGCGGCTCCGGGTGGGGGTTGGTGATAATAAGCTGCTTCACCGTGCCGTCGCGCATCTCGCACGTCACCGCGTAGCCGGAGGGCGTGTGGATGTCGGCAAAGGAAAAGTCACGCCATGAGGCGGGCAGGCCGGCGGCCACGGTCAGGCGCTTGCTGTCGTCGATAGCCAGCAGGCTGGTGAGCGCCCACACGAAGGTGGCATGCGGCGTGCCATAGCCGAAGAAGATCCAGAAGCCGTCGGGCCGCACTTTTTCCGGGAACAGGCCGTGGGTGTCGGTGACACGCAGGGCGTTGACCAGCCGGCGGAAGGCCAGCGCCGGGTCGATGCTGCTGAAGGCGACGGCCGCGCGGTTCTCCGTCCACGGCCAGATCAGGTTCGGATACTGGCCGGCGTTGGTCATGCCCCACTCGCCATGACTGATCTTATAGGCGGCGCGGAGCGTCTTCGCGCCGATGCCCTCCGGCATGTTCAGGCACGCCATGGCAAAGGACTCGGTGTTGATCTCCGCCGCGCCTTGCCAGGGAAGGAGCATGCCGTCGCGATAATTTTCCTCCAGCGCGGCGCCCAGGTGCTTGGCGGCTTCGGCGTATTGCGGCTCCACCGGCAGATCGAGCACGCGACAGGCTGTTAGATAATCATTCAGCGCCTTCACCAGCGTCAGTAGGTGCCCGGTGTCGTTTACGCGGTCGATATTCTCATCCGACCCTTCGATCTGGCGAATGAACCAGCGGTCGCCTTCGTGCGCCACGATTTCCGCCAGCAGGAAGTCGAGCATTTCGCGCGCGGCGGGCAGACGGCCGCGCAGGTCGTCGATATCGCCGGTGAAGCGATAGATATCGTAGAGCTGCAGCAGCATGCAGCAGAGGTGCCACTTCTGCGTGTCGCGGGCGGCGACGGCGTCCGGATAGAACAGGTCGCGGCCGAAGACGTTGAAGAACCAGGGGTAATTGCGACCCGGCTGCCCGAGCTGGGCGGCGTATTCTCGCGCCATGGGCGCCGCCGCACCGAATTGATAATAATCAGCCAGCGCCTTCGCCGCGCCACGCTGATTCGCCGCCAGCCACGCGCGCATGAAAAAGGTGATGTCCCACGTGCA
>Ga0172368_10004044_pt1 | contig 17275 bp, 17 predicted proteins | sample Lak11m_FD_114540 | JGI IMG/M metagenome (GOLD analysis project Ga0172368, IMG submission 114540) | Freshwater microbial communities from Kabuno Bay, South-Kivu, Congo - kab_022012_11m | ecosystem: Environmental > Aquatic > Freshwater > Lake | place: Democratic Republic of the Congo: South-Kivu...
ATATGCTTGAGAATTACCTCTATGAATAGTATCATTGGTGCACTTTCTTATGGGGGGCCAAAAGCCCCGGTTTGTTCGGGCAGCAGGTTCTGCGAAAACCTGCTGCCCCTTTTTTATGCCAAATAAAAGAGCTTATTATAATAAGCTCTTTTGCCCTGAAAATCATCACGTTTGTCTATGCTATTCTGAAAATATCGGCCCCTGATTATTTACTGGAGCGCGGTAACTTACAAAAGAGTCATATATTATAAATACAATCCTCCTGAATCAAACAGCCTCTTCATGACAAATTTCAGCAGAGGGGGGATAGGAATTAACAGCCCCTATCGGTATAATATAAGGACTGGCGATGAACTTGATTGGACCATGACCATCAGCCCCCTGACACAACCTATGACTGTCACTGGAACGGTCATGTGGACTAAACCATCAGATCGCTATGGTGATTATCTTCTTTTATGCGGGATTAAATTCAAGAGGATCGACACAGAGCAGAAATGGGAATTACTTGATTATTTATATGACAAGTGGAGCAAACAGGCTCATGGAGTCAGCAACTCGTCATCAGAAGAACAGACTTTGCAGCAGATACCGACAGAAGGCACGAAAATTTATAATACCGATCTTGATCTATACTCGATAGTAGAGAGTATTTCAAAAATTCAGGATACAATTTCCATCACAGTCAATGATGAACAATGGTCTCTATTGGACAGTCCCCAGAAATATACCCTTGCAAATACGTTATACCGTACCCTTAACTCAAACATGAAGACAGACCATTTGTATTTCAAGAACAAGGAGGGGAAACGGCTCGCCTGGCTTCTTCAGGGAGATTCAGGAAACAAATATATGGTGGTAGCTGGAGGATAATTGTAAATTAGGTAGTGTAGTCAACTCTTGCACTGCAAAGTACTCTAAGATCATCAGGTAAAGATATAAGAGGATGGTGTATAATTTTAGCTTCATTACCAACCACCCGTTTTCTTGTTTGAGTGGTCGGGGCGAGAGGATTTGAACCTCCGACCCCCTGCGCCCAAGGCAGGTGCGCTAACCAGGCTGCGCTACGCCCCGACAGAAAAAACTCTAAATACAAATTTCTATTCCCGAAAGCTTTCGGGACTAAACAAAAAGTACCATAAGTGGCCGGTAAAGGCAACGCTTCTATCAGGCTGTTGAGAAACAACCATCTGCTGCGTTGCGCTCACCCATCGTCATTGCGACGTACTGGAAAGTACGCCTCATTCCTGGAGGATTTCGCGCGCCTTGCATCTGGATATTTTTGACCAGGCTGAAAAAAAACTACTTTTTCAGCAGACTGCTATCGGTTCGCCGTGTCCAGAAAACACGGAAGGATTTTGCGAAGCTTCTGCAGTGCGCGGGCCCGGTGGCTGATTCTATTTTTCTGCTCCGGTGACACCTCGGCAAAGGTGAGGCCGGAGGCAGTATCCAAAAAAACCGGGTCGTAGCCGAACCCGTTATGCCCGCGCGGCTCGCTGATAATCACGCCCCGGTATTCTCCGGTGACCACCTTCTCTGTTTTCGATGGGCTGACGATTGCAAGCACGCAGCAGAAGCACGCGCCGCGCTTTTCAGGCGCTGCCCCCCGCATCTCCCGCAGCAGCTTTTCATAATTTCCCCTGTCATCCGCTTCGTCGCCGGCATAGCGCGCGGAATAAATGCCGGGCCGGCCGGAGAGGGCATCCACTTCCAGCCCCGAATCATCGGCAATGGTTACCATGCCGGTGTGAGCGCAGACAGCGCGGGCTTTTTTCAGGGCGTTTTCTGCAAAGCTTTTCCCGTCTTCTCTAACCGCGGGACATGCAGGGAAGTCCCTGAGAGAAAGTAGCTCCACATTAAAGCCCTGCAGCAGTTCTTTCAGCTCTTGCAATTTATTCTGATTTGTTGTGGCAATAACGATTTTCATTATATTAGAGCAAAAAAAGCCATCAGCAGTCAGCCTTCAGCCGTTCGGCTCGGGGCCTGACGGTTGAGGTACAACAAGCTTCCAACGTTTCACTTTTCACGTTCCACTTGTACAGCAATTTCCCCAGTCACGAACCCCGATCCCCGAACCACTACATGGGTATTTCCGGCTGAATTACGATGCGGCTGATGTTCAATTCCTTAATATCAGGCGGAAGCTTCATGTGTTTAAAGAACAGGGTATTACCCTTGCGCGTGAGTGGCGTGGTCATTACCGGGTTGTTCAGGTAGAAGGTATATTTCTGGCACTCCTGGTGGCAGGGAAAGACACCGATCACTCCCTTCTTCTCCGGGACGTCGCAGTTTGCGACCAGACAGAAGCGGGTGGTGGATACATAGGCAAACGGGATGTAGAGGGAGAGCTTCAGCTCAGGCGGCGCGCCGCCCATATCAAGGCCCTGGATGGGGTTGTCAAGCTCTACGCGGCAAATGTTATTATCCCGTAAAAACCGCTGATAGACCGGCACCCCGAGGTTGGTGCTTTTCAGGTGCTGCAGGGCCCCGGCCGGAAGCTTATCAAGCACATTTGCGATGCGCGGCCCGCGTTTGAGCTTAGTGAGGAGCCTTCCCTGCACCGGCTTCAGGCGCGGAAACTTCTGCCGCAGGATGCGCAGGACCCCCCAGTCATTAAAGACCACCTCGGTCTCATCGGGCAGTGCTGCCAGCAGCCGCTCAACTTTGCTGATGCCGGCATCAGTGACATAGGGCGTTACCAGGGTGAACTGCAGGTCCCGGTCAAGCACGCTCTTCATTATTACCGCAACTGCTTCCGGACCCGGCAGGAGACGCTCGCAAAACTCATTGCCGAAATAGACCCGTTGATAGTCCGCAGAGAGGTATTTCAGGTTTTTCTGTTTTGCTATGAAAAGGGCGCGTTCCATGGTTTTAAAAAGCGTAACGTGAAAGGTGAAACGTGAAACATTTCAGTATGACTCTACATGACATACTCTTAAAAAGTGTGCAAGCGGGTTTGCATAAAAAATATGGTCAGAAACAACGCTGTCTCTGACCATATTTATATACTGTCAATCGTGCAGGCCGCTTACTTCAAGCCGCACAGTTTATCGTCTTTCCAGCCCTGCTTGATGTCGGCAGCGTAGAAGAGCTTCAGGATCATGTGGCTCATTTTCCACTTGCCGTTTTCCTTGCGGTACTTGTCAAACTCAAGCCCTGACAGAAAAATATCCTTTCCATTGGCCATGGAGCTGGTCTGCCAGAGATAAAATATGCCTTCCGCCTCTGTTTCGCTCAATATTTTTATGCGCGGCTGGAGGAAGAAGTGCACGCCGAAAAGCAGCGTTTTTTTGGCGCCGTCAAAAAAGTTGCAGACTTCATCGATTCCCACATACTTGCCGAAGCCTTCCTTCTCCCCGTCCCACACCGCATCTTTGGTGAAAAGGTCTCTCATGCGCTTGGGGTTGTACATATCGTCGCAGGCGTCTGCATATTCAGCCTTCAGCTGTTTGATGGCCTCGATGTCTTCCAGTTTCTGTACACGTTTCGCGAGTTCATTGATGTCCATTTCCGTCCTCCTTTAAAGTTTTGGTTTTAAATAACTCGTATCCTCGCAGGATAAATTAGCACCTGGCTATCTATCCGGTTGCGGACATATTTCGTTAAACAACAGTGATAACTCTACGTTTCTCCCCCCTGCTTGTCAATAAAAAAGAACGGCGGGCGCTGCGCCGGATGCGCGCAGCTGGAATGCCCCAGCTTATTTAATCGGGTTGAACTTTGTCATGGTGATGGCGGTCGTCACCAGCTTGAAGACATATTCAATAAACTTCACCATCGTCTCGCTCACGCCCCAGAAAAAGAACAGGAATCCGATTAGCAGAAAAATGTTGGCCCAGATCCGCTTCAGCATGCCGGGAGAATTTTTAATAATAAAGTAGGAATTTATCATCAGGGTGAGCCCGGCAGATAAGAGAATTACAATTACATACTTGGACATCGCTCTTCTCCTTGCGGATGGTGCGGCACGCTGCCGGCAGATTGTTCTGCAGGATTACGCCAGGGGTTCGGGTTCACACAAGAGCTCTGAATTTATCGCAACCTGTCCGCAGTTTTTGCATTTATACCGTATCGTGTGGACGTTATTCTGACAGAACTTCGGCGCGCTCACGGAGGTGCTGCCGCACCAGTCAGCCTTTGTTCCTTTGCCCTGCATTTTGCAAATACCGTCGTGGCTGAGTGATACCGCACCGCAATTGGCACAGATGAAGGCCGGCGTATTCTTCTGAACAGGAGTATGCTTCTTCGTGGTCATGGTCAGGTCTTCTTTCACAGAGAATGAAGGTCGTTTGTTATTTTTGATAGTATATGTAATTCCTTGGTTAGTCAAGCAGTCATAGAATGGAATTTAAACTTCTTCTTTGTTTTGCACATTTTGGTTCTTGAAATTTGTTTCGGATTTCGCACTTCGGATTTAGAAATTATTAGAGGCACCCGTAACAGTATCAGAACCTGCCGTTTTGATAACAGCATATTTATTTTTTCTGTTTTGTCTTTAATGCCTTAAGTAACTGAAATAATGGCCGATTTTTATATACGTAGATTAATTTTTCCGGAGAAGAGGCGATGACTAACTTAATTGACAAGACTCTGTTCTGGCTTAAAATAAACGAAGAGCTGATTCTTAATTTCTTAGCCTATGTCGTTGCTCCGCTGCTGGTTGTGGTGATACTCTCCTGGATCAGCTTTTCCTGAAAGCCCGACAGCTGTTCATGCTGTGCGCACCATTGCACCTGCCGTCCTTTATCCTGGACAGGGACCGTAATTCGTCCAGCTAATTTCCTGCGTTTATGCCTCTGACATTTCAAGCCCGCTGTTCTCAGTGCTGCCCTTGATGAATCCCCCGCCCGCAGAAAGTGCTTCTCTGAAGACAGGACTTTGTGGTATGTAGCGATAAAAGGTTTTCACCCCGATATATCATTCCCTGAACACATCCCGGCACATGAAAAGACGGATTAAAAAGCTGTGGCGCCTTCTTGATGCTGCAACCGACGGCATGCTTGTCACCAGTCCGGAAAATGTCCGTTATCTGTGCGGCTTCTCCGGCACCGAAGGCGCCATTCTGCTTACGCGCCGGGAGGGGTTCTTCCTCACGGACGGAAGATATACTACCCAAGCGCGAAAGCAGGTTAAGCAGCTCACGGTCATTACCTTCAGGCAGAAATACCGGGAGCTGGGGCGCCTCGTAAAGAAACTTCGCGTGAAGACCCTCGGCTTTGAAGCCCGCCACATAACCGTTGCCGAATTGCAGGACCTGGAAAAAGAGACCAGCCCGGCGATACTTAAGGCCTGCGCTGATGTTCTGGACCGGTTGCGCATGGTAAAAGACCCGGCCGAGATTGTCCTGCTGCGAACAGCCGCGCGCATCGCGTCACAAAGCCTGCAGGAGGTGCTGCCCATTATCAGGCCGGGCATCAGGGAGATGGATGTCGCCTGTGAGCTTGAATATCGCATGAAGAAAAACAGCGGCGAGGGGGCGGCGTTTCAGCCCATTGTGGCCTCCGGATGCCGGGCGGCGCTGCCGCACGGTGTGGCGTCACTGAAAAAGATCGCAGCCGGTGATATGGTGGTGATTGATTACGGCACTATGTACCGCGGTTACTTTTCAGATGAGACCTGCACGGTTTTCGCGGGCAGGCCCACGGCCAGGCAGAAAAAGATTTACGGCATTGTCCGGGAGGCCCATGACCGCGCCATTGCTGCTGTGAGGCCGGGCAAAACCCTGAAGATGATTGATGCTGCCGCGCGCGGCTATATTGAAAAGCAGGGCTTTAAAAAGCTTTTCAATCATGGCACCGGCCACGGCATCGGGCTGGCCGTGCACGAGCCGCCGCGGGTTTCCTATCTTGCGGACGGGAACGTTGAGGCCGGTATGGTCGTGACCATTGAGCCCGGCATCTATATCCCGGGATGGGGCGGGGTGCGGATTGAGGATACGGTGGTGGTGCGGGATCTGGGGTGTGAGATAATTACACCTTCGGACAAGCGACTCAGGGTGCTTTAGCAGTGGCGGAATCCCTTTTCCCGGGCAGCGATATCCATGGATACGGTTACCAGGTTCTCCACGGGAAGACAGACGTCACCGCCGGTTTCGCGCAAATCAATGGTCTTTATATAGCGCCTGCAGGCATCGCAGATATACAGACGGTAGCGCCGGTCATCACTCATATAATAAAGCTGCTCGGCTGTCGCCTCGCAAAACGGACAGCCCACTCTGCCGTACTGCCACACTGCGTTGCAGCGTGAGCAGAGCAGGCTGCGCGCTCCGTTATCTCTGGCCAGGCAGGCAAATGACGGCTTGCCGCCGCAGACAGGGCACCGGGGGCGCTGCCATGCATCATGGTCAATAAGGGGAAGGACTGCAGTACAGGCCATCTGCAAATACGGTATGAGGGAAAAGCCGGCCGCCACCAAGGTCATGTTCAGCACTGAACCAGGGAGGATGACCGGGTCGCCGCTGTCGTAAAAAGCGCGCGTTGTTTCTATCAGCGCCTCTGCCGGGATTTCCCCTGAAGGCTTTTCCTGACCAGGAAAGTACGCGGAGATGAGATCAGCGATCTGTTGATAGAGCCGGGGAAAAGCGGGGAATGCTATTTTAATATCATCAAAAACTATGCGGGGAGAGCCCTCAGCGCGGCACGGGGCCGCAGCCTGCTGTTTCAATATCTCTTCCTGCGCGGGTAATGCGGCCTTGAACTCGAACTGGGCGCTAAACAGTTTCTCATAGAAGGAAAGTAACTCCCCGAGCCCGGGGTGCCTGGTCGTTGCTTCCTGCAGGTGCTGCAAAATCTGCTGATCCGCTTTGCTGATGCGCATACGCTATGAAAAGTCCTCTCCGGGGCTGCCCGGCTCTGCTGAAAGGCTTATGGATTGATGGTTGCGGGACAGTATAAATTAATTGCTGTATTTGTCAAAAAAAATCATCATAAGATAATACCGGCCGCATGGTTCTGATATTTGACTTCCGGGCCCTATACTGATATAAATATGCCCGTATTAGGGTATCTTTTCGTGTTTTTTATATCTCTCCATTACAGCAACTATAAAAAATAAATGAACGGCGGCCGCATTTCTGTTGAAGCGGCTGGAGTCGTAATAAAACCTTCTGCGGGAGGGAGCGGCAGTGCGCGTGCTCGTTATTGATGATGAACTGGGCATCCGGGAGGGGTGCCGCAGGGCGCTTTCATCCAGCGGTTTCGAGGTCGACGTGGCTGAGAACGGGCCGGTCGGCGTTGCCCGGCTCCGTGAAGCGCCCTATGATGTTCTGCTGGTTGATGCCATGATGCCCGGCATGGGCGGTCTCGAGGTGCTGCAGCACGCGCGCAAAATAGCACCGGATATTATCTGCATCATCATCACCGGCTATGCAACCGTGGAGCTTGCGGTGCAGGCCATCCGCGAGGGCGCCCAGGATTTTGTCGCCAAGCCGTTTACCGCGGAGCTGCTGCTGCAGGTTATCAACCGCGAGCTGGAGCGCGTGCGCCTCAAGCGCGAAGCGGAGCGGGTCACCCTTCTGGAGGAGCAGAACCGTGAGCTGGAACGGGTCACGGCCGAAATGGAGAAGCTTGCAGCGGTTGAAAGCCGTTTCATGCTCACCATGGTACACATCCTGCGGGCGCCGGTTGCCGTGCTGCAGAATTCTCTGCAGCTCATCCGCAAGGGGTTCGTGCCGGTGCAGGAGCAGCCGGCGATTCTGGAGCGCGCTGAACAGCGTTCCGGCGAGCTGCTCACAATCCTGGATGATGTGCTGCTGCTGTCCCAGCTGCGCGAGGGTATCAGTAAAGCCCGGATTGAGACGGTATCGCTGTCAGCGGTACTGGAACAAGTGCTTGCCGAGCTGCAGGACACTGCAAAAAAGTGCCGGTTGACGCTCTCCATCGATATTATAGAGCGCCCGGTAATTACCGCCAACCCGGATCATATTAAAACCCTGTGGATGAATCTGCTCACCAACGCGATACAATACACACCGGCCGGCGGACAGGTGCGGGTGAAGCTTGAAGCAGACCCGCGCGCAAAAGTTCTTACGGGAACAATCGCAGATAGCGGTATCGGCATCGCACCAGAGGACATTCCGCGCATTTTTGAGGAGTTCTACCGTGCCGGGGCGGCAAAAATCATGCAGGAAACGGGGACCGGCCTCGGCTTGTCAATAGTTCAGCAAATCCTCTCGATCTACCGGGGTAGTATGGAGCTTGAATCAGCGCCTCATCAGGGAAGCACGTTCCGCTTTACCCTGCCGCTTTCTGCTGCCTCCGATACAGGTGCGCTATGAAGGGAACCATGGTAAAATTATTCGGCGGACGGCTGCTGATAGTTTTAATCGCAAGCTTTTCGCTGGTCGCCGGGCTCACGGTAGGGCTCAATACGCTGGTCACGTCGCGGGTCATCGGGGACTATCTTACGTCTGCAGAAGACGCGCAGATAGCGCGGGATATGCGGCTCGCCAGGGCTTTTTACCAGCTCAAGCTTGATGAGACAACAGCCATCAGCCACCGGCTGGCCATGGATCAGTGGGTTATTCAGAACCTGCAAACCGCGGCACAGGGAAATCCCGCGGCACGCAGAACCATTGACCAGCAGATCACCAACAAAATAACGGTGCTTGCCCTGGGCGGCACCCATATTATCGCGATTCTTGACCGCAGCGGCAAGTTTGTCATCGGCCGGGTTCTGTCTTCGTCCGGGGAGCTGTCAAAGCCTTTTTCGCAGGGAAACTGGGCCGGGCTTTCAATCGTGCAGGATGTTTTTTCCTCCGGGCAAAAACGTGCTGCCACGGAAATACTTCCCGGTCTATTTCTCGCCCAGGTGGGTCTTGATAAACAGGCCGGCATTCCGCTCATTGATACACCGCTTGCAGCTTCAGAACCCTTTGACCAGCGGGAAGGAACCGCAGGCCTTGCCCTCACGGGAGTATACCCGGTGCGTGACCAGGAGGGACGGATTATCGGCGCGGTACTCTCCGCCTATCTCTTCAATAATGACTTCACCCTGGTAGACCGCGTCAAAGAGGTTGCCGGAGTTGATACGGTCACCATATTCTTCGGCGATCTGCGGGTTTCCACCAACGTCATGACCGAGGAGGGCAAACGCGCAGTCGGAACGCGGGTTTCCCAGGCGGTGCGCGAAGTGGTCATGGGCAAGGGGGAAGATTATGTGGGCCGCGCGTACGTGGTCAATGAATGGTTTATCACCCGCTACACCCCGCTGCGGGATTGCCGCGATGCCGTGGTGGGGAGCCTGTATGTGGGCGCGCGCGAATCTTCATTCCTGCATCTGGTTAATAATTTCAACAAGCGGGTAGCGCTCATCGCCTGCGTCTGTATACTGCTTGCCGGCATCATCGCCGTGCCCATCGCCCGCCTGATCATGCGCCCGCTGGATTCGCTCGTGCGGGCAAACCGCCGTCTCGCTGACGGCGACATGACGGTGCGCGTGGAGGTTTCGGGCAACGGCGAACTCGCCATAATCGGCCGCTCATTCAACACCATGGTCGAGACCCTGTACCGGACGCAGCAGGAGCTTTTGCACAAAGAAAACCTGGCCTCAATGGGGCAGCTTGCCGCCGGCGTGGCCCATGAAATAAACAACCCCCTGGGAACCATCCTGCTGTTTGCCGAGGTTATTAATAAGGAGCTGGCGGCGGATGACCAGCGGCGGGACGATCTGAAAATGATTATCAATGAAACCATCCGCTGCCGGAAAATAGTGTCTGACCTCTTGAATTTTGCCCGCCAGCAGGAAGTGCTGGCGCAGGAATGCGACATCCATGATCTGCTTGAGCAGGTGATTGAGGGCGTTTCCCGGCAGGAGCGCTTCAAGCAGGTGCAGTTCATTCGCCGGTTCAGCCCGCAACTCCCCGCCGTTGAAGCAGACCAGGCGCAGCTTATGCAGGTATTTGTCAATCTTTTCGATAATGCCGCAGACGCCATGCCTGCAGGCGGCGCCATCACCATCAGCACCAGGCTGATGGATAATCAGCGCCTGGAGGTGCAGGTGTCCGATACCGGACACGGCATCTCAGAAGAGAATCTGGGCAAGCTCTTTACCCCGTTTTTTACCACCAAGCCCGTGGGCAAGGGCACCGGCCTTGGCCTGTCGATCGTCTACGGCATTATTAAAATGCACCGTGGGCAGATCACCGTCAGCAGCCAGGCTGGCAAGGGAACAACGTTTACGGTTACCCTGCCTGTCAGACCCTACCAGAATCAGGCACTGCCTTCAACGATGCATACTGAATTTACCGTGTAAAAAAACTGATTTGTGCCGCATGGAATTGAAAGCCAGAATCCTGATTATTGATGATGAGAAGGGCTTGCACAAGGCCTGCCGCCGTGTTCTGGAGGCGCACGGGTTTTCCATTGAATCAGCCTTCACTCTGAGCGCCGGCCTGCAGAAAGTCCGGGAGCAGATGTTTGACGTGGTGCTTCTTGATGTCATGATGCCTGACGGCCGGGGACTGGACATCATCCCCCCGATCATCGAGCAGGACCCGGATAGCGCCTGTGTGGTTATGACCGGCTTTGCCACGGTTGAGCTTGCGGTCGAGGCGATGAAGGCCGGCGCGGTTAATTTTATTCCCAAGCCGTTTTCCTCCGATCTGCTGCTGCTGACCGTCAACCAGGCGCTGGAAAAGCGCCAGCTTTCCCGTGATGTCAAACGGCTCAAAAGTTTTGAGCAGGATGTGTCACAGTTGTGGACGGTCGCCCGGGGGGAGCTTGACGCATTTGATCAGTTCAATAAGGATTTTATCGGGCCGGCGGCGTTCAGGCTCACCATCGCCCATGAATTCAGGGCGCCCATTACCGCCCTGCTGAGCTTCCTGATTCTGCTGCGCAAAGGCTACGTTCCCCCTGATCAGCAGGAGAAAATTATTGATAATGCCATTGAGCGGGGACAGGATCTGCTGGACCTTGTCGATGACCTGATGAACCTCACGTCTGCCAAGGAAGAGCTGTCGCCAGCTCAGTGCACACTGCACAGCCTGGCGAATGACTTGGAGAAAGTAGTCCCAAGCCTTAAGGTGCAGGCGCAGGAAAAGGGCCTCCGGTTCAGCCTCGACATTCAAAACAGACCGCTCGTGAATACCAACCCGGTGCTCATGGATCAGCTCTGGACAAACCTTATATCCAATGCAGTTAAATATACCCTCGCCGGAGGCTCAGTGCAGGTAACCCTTGCTGAAGAGAAGGGATGGGCGGCAGGTGAGGTTAAAGACACGGGCATCGGCATCTCGGCAAAAGAGCAGGAGCTGATTTTTCACCAGTTCTACCGCGCGCCCCGGGCAAAAGAGATGGAGCGGCACGGCACCGGGCTGGGTTTGTCCTTTGTCAAGCGCATCATAGACGGCTGCGGGGGAAGCATTGAATTGCAGTCAGAGCCGGGGAAGGGAAGCAGGTTCAGCTTTAAGCTGCCGCTGGCATCTGCAGCTGCGGGCAAAGCCGATGTATAGCAGTTCCGCCGTTATGATGATGCTTGAGCTGCGGCAGTGCCCAGGTCGAGGAGCCTGCACACGCGCTCAAGCAGCACATCAGGGTCAATCGGTTTATTGAGCCACAGCGAGTCGGGAATGTAGTCGTGGCCGGGCATTTCTCCCTGAGAGCGGGCGCTGGTAAGGGAGGTGACCATGATCACGGGGATATGCTGCAGGGCGTCATCCTCAGCCATTTTCCGGCGCACATCAAGCCCGTCCATGATATAGGACATCATAATATCAAGTATTACCAGGTCAGGCCTATTCCGGCGCATGACCTGCAATCCCTGCTCACCATTGGCAGCGTTTATTACCCGGTACTGCTGTGATTCCAGGATCATCGTGGTGATATTCACAAAGTCCCGGTCATCGTCAACGACCAGTATGGTGGCCTGTTCTGCCATGGGATCTTCCTTTCCGGATATAGATGTACTCTACTTCCGGTGGCGCTATACCTATATCCGGCTCCGCGTTATTTCCCCAGGGTTTTTTTGACCTGGTCCAGCAGCAAATCAGGGTCAATCGGCTTGTGAATCCAGTCCGCCGGCGGAACGTACTGGTCAGTAGGAAGTGCGCCCTGAGCTTTTGCTGCTGTCAGCGAGGTGGCCATAATCACCGGAATATCCTTAAGATCACGGTCCTCTGCCATGGTGCGGCGCACGTCGATCCCGTCCAGGATGTAGGACATCATAACATCAAGTATTACCAGATCGGGTTTTTCCTTGCGCATGACCTTCAGCCCCTGTTCCCCGTTGGCGGCGGTCACGACCTCGTAGTTATTGGCCCGCAGAATCATGCTGGTAATCTTTATGAAATCCTTGTCGTCATCCACCACAAGTATTTTTGTCATAGATTCACTCCTTCGGTATGTGTAGTTAGGGAGTTGCGCAGTTACGGATTGCGGGGTCTTTGAACTCCACAACTCCCGAACTCCTCAACTTCGCAACTCTTACGTGTGTTTCTTTTTCTCTTCATACAGTTCTTTTGCGCGCTTTGGCCCGTAGTACCATTTGGCATGATGTTCGGCCGCATAACTGGCGGACGTCACGCCAAAACGCATACTGACCAGCGCCGCCCACATGAGCGGGTGCGCTACCGCCAGATACAGGTGCACCAGGAACATGCACACGGCGACGATCATGGTCACATCGTGCAGTATCACCATCCAGCGGAACAGCTCTGCCGGCACGATGCCCTTGCCAAACCACATGATAAGCCCGGTCACCACAAACGCTGCCCAGCTCACAATCATAACCAGGCCATTCATCTTTTCTCCGGTATTGTAGCGGCCCTGGGGCGGCATGTCTGCATGTTTGCCGAGCACATAGTAGCCAAAGGCGTTTTTGATCCAGCCCAGGTCATCCCGGTCAACGTTAAACTCCTTAATGTTGAGCCACAGCCGCAGCGGCTGCACAATCCCGTAGAGCACTGGCTCGGCAATAAACAGCACCGCGGCCAGACGGTGTACCAGCCGCATCCATATCCCCGCATCACCCTGGGCCAGCGCCTGCAACGATGGCAGGTACAGCACCATCCCGGTGGCTACCAGAGGTATAAAGCTTGCGGTATGAACCCAGTGCAGGAAGCGCTCGACAAACGTGTATTTGGGAATCCAGCGAATCTGGACCATGTGTCCCGCAGTATTTTGTGCCTGTGTATTCATTCCACGTCCTCCATCTTGATGTTACGGCGGATAATCACCCACGCGGCAGCCAGTCCAATGATGGATGCACCTAACGCAACTTTACCCAATGGCCGTATAATGTTCTGCCAGATAGTAGTCGTAACCGGATACTGAGGATCAACAGGAAGACCATACGCCTCTGGTTTTTCCACAAGCACATAGAGACGGCCTAATCCGCCCACCAGGTTTTCGCCGTACAGATTAGCATTGACATAGCCTCTTTTTGTAAGCATATCAACGCGCTTTTTCCCGTCGGCTATCATTTCGTCCCGGTCGCCCCAGAACAGGGCCTTGGCCGGGCAGGTTTTGACGCATGCCGGGAGCAGCCCGTTATCAGTCCGGTCCTGGCAGAAGGTGCACTTGGAACTTTTTGCCTCGCCGGAAAAAAGCCCGTAGGTTTCAAGTTGCGGAACGCCGAAGGGGCAGAACTGGGAACAATAGCCGCACCCGTTGCACAGGGCAGGCTCCAGCGTAACCCGGCCGTCGGGTTTCTGCTTCAGGGCCTTTGTCGGGCATACCGCAACGCAGGCGGGGTCGCCGCAGTGCATGCAGCCCTCCTTGAGAAACAGCCAGCGAAACCCCTCACTGCCTTCATACTCGGTAAATTTAATACGCGTCCAGGTCTGCGGGGACAGGCTCATTGGATTTTCATAGGAGCCATGATTGACGGTTCTGGAGTATGACCAGCCTTCCAAATCATTCCACTGTTTACAGGCGACCTGACAGCCGCGACATGCCGTGCATTTTGATTCATCAATCAGCATTGCCTTGCGTGCCATTGTTTTCACCTCCCTTAAGCTCTTTGGATGTCAACCAGAAACGCTTTGTATTCTGGTATGGTGGTATTTCCGTCTCCGACGTGGGGGGTCAGATCATTTGCCGATGCTCCTGAGGCGATGCCTCCCCAACCGAAATGCCAGGGCATTCCGACCTGATGAACAGCCTTGCCGTTGACCGTAAAAGGTTTGAAACGGGCGGTGACCACAGCGACAGCCGTAATTTCGCCACGGGCTGAGCTGACCCTGATTTTGTCGCCATTATTGATGTCCTTTTCCGCTGCCAGCTCTTTACTCATTTCGATGAACATTTCGGGCTGGCACTCAGTAAGCCAATTAAGCCAGCGCGACATGCCGCCCGCCTGCCAGTGCTCGCAAATGCGGTAAGTGGTAGCAACAATGGGAAATTTGTCCGGCGTACCCCGGTTGTCCCCGACATTTTTGCCCTTGTCGGATTCCCAGATTTTAATGACTGGGTTGTGCAGGCGCGAAGAAAACGGGTTTTTATCCACCGGCGTTTCAAACGGCTCATAGTGTTCGGGAAGGGGGCCTTCGTTGAGCGGCGCAAAGAGACCGCCCCTGCCGTCGACCCGCATAATAAATGGATCTGTGCCTCCGGGATCAGTGGGGGCCTTGGTGGGCAGAAAATCAGGAACATCATAGCCGGTCCACTTTTTCTGGGTTTCATCCCACCAGATGAGCTTCTTGTCTTCAGACCAGGGCTTGCCGCTCGGGTCAGCAGAGCAGCGGTTATAAATTATTCTCCGGTTCACCGGCCAGGAGAATGCCCAGAAGGGATACATCCCGAGCCCGCCCGGGTCTTTCTGCCCACGGCGCTTACAGGCTGGCATCATCCTGCCGGTCCCGTCATCGGCAAGACCGTAATAGCCGGCGAATATCCAGGTGCCGCAGGCGGTTGTGCCGTCGGCTTGAAGAACGCCGAATGTTTTCAGCACCTCGTCTTTTTTAGCCAGCACTTTTCCTTCCGGGTCCTTGATTTCAGCGAGCGCTGTGCCATTGAGCTCTTTTGCCACTTTCTCGATATCGAGGTCTTTGCCGTAGTTCCAGTTGAGATGGAGAATGGGCTCAGCAAAGGGTCCCGGATCAGCGCCATACAGCTCTTTCAGTTTCAGGGCGACCCGGTTGAAGACCTGGTGGTCAGGGAGTGCTTCACCGGGGGCTTCAGCAACTTTCGGCCGCCACTGGATCAGCCGGCCGCTGGTGACGATACTGCCCTCTTTTTCCATGGCGTCAGCAGCCGGCAGGACGAACACCTCGGTTTTTATGTCCGCGGGATTCTCGTTCGGAGCTCGCCAGAAGGAGCAGGTCTCGGTGTCAAAAAGTTCCTGAATCACCATCCATTTGAGCTTTTTCAACCCCTCCCGCTCAAGGCGCGCATTGGGGCCGCTCACCGCAGGGTTTTGCCCCAGTATCCACAGCCCCTGAATTTTTCCCGCATACATGTCCTCAAAAAGCTTTATCCAGTAGTGGTTCCCCGGAGCTTCAACCTTGGGCAAATAGTCAAAAGCAAAGTCATTTTCTGCTGTTGCATGCTCGCCCCACCAGGCTTTGAGCATACTGATGAGGAATTTAGGCCGGTTGCTCCAGTAACTGGTCTTAGGGGTCTCTTTCTCAAGATAGGCAGCAAGATTTGGATGATCTCCGGCCCTGGGGATGGGATTGTAGCCGGTAAGCAGATGCGCCAGCAGCCCCTGATCTGTTGAGCCCTGCACATTTGATTCACCGCGCAGGGCGTTCACGCCGCCCCCCGGCCTGCCAAGATTTCCCAGCAAGAGCTGCACCATTGCCATGCAGCGCACGTTCTGGGAGCCGACGGTGTGCTGGGTCTGGCCCATGGCATAGAGAATGGTGCCGGTTTTTTCCGGAGCGCCGCTTGCCGCATACATCTTATATGCCGCTTCCAGAGTATCTTTGGGGCAGCCGGTAATGTTTGAAACAGCAGCAAGCGTGTAGCGGTCGTAATGGTGCTTCATAATCTGAAACACGCAGCTGGGGTCCTGCAGGGTCTCATCACGGAGGGGTTTTCCTTCGGAATCGGCCTGGTACTTCCAGGTGCTCTGGTCGTATTTGCCGAACCCGTCGCCGTCATCATCCGCAAAGCCTGAGAACAGGCCGTCCAGATCGGCAGGCCCTTTAAAATCAGGATTTACCAGCGTGGCGGCATTGGTGTAGTAGAGCACATACTCCTTGTGATACAGCTTGTTTTCCATGATGTATTTCATCAGCCCGCCGTAGAAGGGTATGTCGGTGCCGCTTCGTATGCGGACATACAGGTCTGCCTGGGAAGCTGATCGGGTGAAGCGCGGGTCAACGACTAAAAGCTTTGCGCCCCGTTCATCCATGGCTTTATGAATCCAGGTCATTGATGCGGGGTGGTTTTCAGCGGCATTGGAGCCGTTCATCATAATGACATCGGCGTTTTTAAGATCAACCCAGTGATTGGTCATCGCGCCCCTGCCTAATCCTGTGGCCAGACCGGCCACCGTGGCAGAGTGTCATATCCGGGCCTGATGCTCAAGGTAGACAATGCCCAGAGCACGCGTGAGCTTTGATGCCAGATAGCATTCTTCATCGTTGTTGGCAGCACCGCCCATAAAAGCAAGGCCCGTGGTGCGGTTTACCGTCACCCCCTTGTCATTTACCTTCTGGAAGGTGGCATCGCGTGTTGCCTTGATGCGTTTGCATATCTCTTCGATCGTCCAGTCCCAGCTTTTTTCTTCAAACGCGCTGCTGCCGGGAGCGCGATAGAGGGGTTTTTTCAGACGCAAGTCACTTTTGGAAAGCTGCTGTACTGAAATTGATTTAGGATCAAGCGCTCCCCGGTTTTGAGGGTTGTCCGGATCGCCTTCACTGTTGATGATGTGGCCGTCAGGTCCAGTCGCAATAACCAGTCCACAGCCGCATGAGCAGTAGGGACAGATGGTGACTGACTCCTTTACCGGTTTATGCAAAGGAAATGCTTTCACGTTTTCTTTCGCCGCTGCAAATCCTGCGGGCAGCAGCACCGAACCTGCTGTTGCCCCGGAAACTTTCAGGAAGTTTCTTCGCGTAAGATCCGTCATAAGACCTCCATGGTTTATGTGTTCCAGATTATTGATGACAACCCTCTCCTTTAGTAATGTGGCCGATAACCTGCTTGTCATGACCGGGACGGTTGCGGTTCTGGAATCAGTTTGTGAATTATAACCAAAGATATTCGAAATTTGTTGTTAGGCTTCTGGTTCATTTGTTCGGGCTAAATGCTCGCAGCAAATGCTGTTTGTCTTTGCCAGAGCCTTCGCTCGCACCGCCCGTAACTGCTCTCACCAAAAGCCTAACGAT
>Ga0172368_10004046_pt1 | contig 17249 bp, 18 predicted proteins | sample Lak11m_FD_114540 | JGI IMG/M metagenome (GOLD analysis project Ga0172368, IMG submission 114540) | Freshwater microbial communities from Kabuno Bay, South-Kivu, Congo - kab_022012_11m | ecosystem: Environmental > Aquatic > Freshwater > Lake | place: Democratic Republic of the Congo: South-Kivu...
ATCGGCGGCGTAGCGGTCGGGGAACCCAGGGAAAAAATGAAAGAAGTTTTAAAATGGGTATTGCCGATTTTGCCGGAAAATAAACCGAGATATCTCATGGGCTTGGGGCAGCCGGAAGAAATTGTCCATGCAGTAAAAAGCGGCATTGATATGTTTGATTGTGTGATCCCGACACGTGAAGGACGGCATGGACGCCTTTTCATACGAAAAGGCAATTTCCAATTTTCAATTTCCAATTTCCAAACAAGCCCAAAAGCCCAAAAGCCCAAAAGCCCAAAAACTTTCTACAAAACCATCAACATCAACAACGAAAAGTTTAAAAAAGATTTTAAACCGGTGGATAAGAGTTGCAATTGTGTTTTGTGCAAAAATTACACCCGCGCGTATCTCCGCCATCTTTTTGCCACCAACGAGCCGCTGGCATTGCGACTGGCCTCCATCCATAATTTGAAATTCTACCTGGATTTGATGAATAAGTTGAGGACTAACTTTTTTTCTCCGCGAAAAAAAGTTGCAAAACCCGCCTGAGGCGGGCAAGGAAATCTCTCCGCTTTATGTAAAGTGTAATAAATATATTTTTATGAAAAATTTTAAAAAAATAGAATTATTAGCGCCAGCGGGGAGCCTGGAAAAATTGAAATATGCCTTGCGTTTCGGAGCGGATGCCGTTTATTGCGGCCTGCCGGATTTTTCTTTGCGGGTTCGGATCAACCAGTTCGGGGAAAAAGAAATAGCGGAAGCGGTAAAATTCACCCATAAGAACAATAAAAAAATTTATATCACCCTTAACATCTATGCCCACAACCGTCATTTGCCAAAAGTGGAAAAGCATCTCCAATTTCTCCGGAAATTAAATATTGACGGCGTAATTATCAGTGATCCGGGTATTTTGGACCTGGTCAAAAAATATCTGCCGAAAACCGACATTCATCTTTCCACCCAAGCCAACGCCACTAACTGGCAGGCGGTGAGATTCTGGGCAAAGCAGGGAGCGAAAAGGATAATCCTGGCCCGTGAAGTGACTCTGGCCGAAATAAAAGAAATTCGGAAAAATAATCCGGCTGTTGAACTGGAATATTTCATCCATGGAGCGATGTGTATGTCTTATTCCGGACGCTGCATTCTTTCCAAATGGATGACCGACCGCAGCGCCAATTTGGGCGATTGCTCGCAACCGTGCCGGTGGAAATATAAAACCGAAAAGCAAAAAAACGGCAATGTATTTTTATTGGAAAATCTGGAAGATGATGAAAAAAGGTATAAACTGGACATTGAAGAGGATCCGCACGGCACTTATTTTTTTAACAGCTATGATTTGAATCTGATTGAATATGTAAAAGATCTGGTCGAAGCCGGTGTGGATAGCCTGAAGATTGAGGGTCGGGCCAAAAGCGCCTATTATCTGTCGGTGGTGGTCCGGGCCTACCGCAAAGTTTTGGACGCGGTGAAAAAAAATTCGCCGGCGGCTACACTTAAAAACATAATCGCGGAACAAAAAAGGGAATTAGAAGGGCTGGTAAACCGCGGCTATACCCAGGGCTTCATTTTTGGCCAGGAACCAAAACACAATTTCCAAAATGAAAATCGCCGGGGCGTATATACTTTTGTCGGTGAAGTAGAAGGCGCCCAAGGCAAATACAATATCATCAAAGCCCACAATGAATTGAACATTAAGGATAACCTGGAGCTGATTACACCGACCGGCAACCAAAAGCTAAAAGTCAAAAATATTTTTGACCACCAGATGCGGGAAATCAGCGAGGCCCGCGGCGGCCACAGTCAGCGCTATTTTTTTGAATTTGATCGGGTGTTGAAAGCCGGCGACTTGATTAGAAAAATTTAATCATTTAGAAACTTACTTGAAAACTCGGTTTCCAAGTAAGTAATCAATTACGTAATATATTACGTAAAGTATTACGTACATTTTCGTAAAAATTCCATATACTTTTGACGTAAATCTTGATAAGGTTTAGTCAATTTCTTGCATATGCAATAAATTGACTAAACCTTTTATAATTATCCAGGATGGGTGTTTGAAAATTGCTTAAATGAGAGGAATTTAATATAATGAAAACAGCTTAAATAGGTTAAGTTTTTATTAATATGGCAGCAAAAAATAGTGAATTTACCCCCACACCAATTAAAATTTAAGCACAAGTAATATTCTTAAATAAATTTAACTAATTAAAATATGTCAAAAAATTCAGAGAATACTAATAATAGTAATTGGTGTGGGGGTAAAATGGATAAAATTATTTCTTTGTGCAAGCAGCGTGGATTTATTTTTCCCGGATCGGAAATTTATGGCGGCTTGGCCAATTCCTGGGAATTCGGTCCCTTAGGCGTGGAACTCAAAAATAATTTCAAAAAACACTGGTGGAAGACTTTTGTACAAGAAAGGATGGATATGGTCGGCCAAGACGGTGGCATAATTCTAAATCCGAAAGTTTGGGAGGCCTCCGGCCATGTAGCGGGATTTAGCGACGAGCTGGTCGAATGTAAAAAATGCCATAGCCGATACCGGTTGGATGAATTGGAGAATAAAAAGTGCCCGAATTGCGGCCAAAACGACTGGACCGAACCGACCAAGTTTAATACTATGTTCAAGACCAATATCGGTCCGACTGAAGAAAAATCCGCCATTGCGTATCTCAGGCCCGAAACTGCCCAGGCCATTTTTGTTGATTTTCCGACCATTGTCCAGGTCTCGCGCAAAAAAATGCCATTCGGCGTGGCGCAGATTGGCAAAGCTTTCCGGAATGAAATTACGCCGGGCAATTTCATTTTCCGCACCCGAGAATTTGAGCAAATGGAAATTGAATATTTTTTTAATCCGAAGGAAAATTGGGAAAAATATTTTGAAATGTGGTTGGATGAACTTAAAAAATGGATGGAGTCAGTGGGAATCGATAAAAATAAATTGCATTTTCATGAAATTCCGGATGGCGAACGGGCGCACTATTCCAAGCGGACAATCGACATAGAATTCGATTTTCCCTTTGGCCAAAAGGAACTTTTTGGTCTGGCCTATCGCACGGATTATGATTTATCACGCCACAAGATTGAATACGCCGATTTAGAAACCAATGAAAAATATATTCCCCATGTCATTGAACCAAGCTTGGGGGTGGAGCGGGGAGTTTTGGCAGTTTTACTTTCGGCTTACAGCGAGGAAGAAGTAAAGGGTGAAAAACGGATAGTTATGAAATTTACCAAAGACATTGCTCCCATAAAAATTGCAGTTTTGCCTTTGTCGAAAAAACCGGAACTGGAAAAAGTGGCCAAGGAGATTTGGGCTAGACTTTCTAAAAAGTTTATGGCAGAATATGATGTTACTGGCTCAATCGGCAAAAGGTACCGCCGGCAGGATGAAATTGGCACTCCATATTGTATTACGGTTGATTTTGAGACTCTTAATGACCAAGCAGTCACAGTCAGGGATAGGGATACGATGCAGCAGGAACGGATAAAAATTGAAGAACTGGAAAATTATCTTAGTAAAAAGCTAAAAGAATAAAAACTTGAAAATAAATTTTACTGGAAAAATAGGAAAGAATTTTGTTAAAATTTCTTTCAGCGATAAAATTGCAGAAAGCCGCTTTGTGGCTGAAAAAGGGAAGAAGGCGCTGGAAATAAAAATTTCCGAGAAAGAAAAAAATAACTGGCGGCAGGCGACTTTGATTGCCCGGAAGATAATATTTTTCGCCAGAAAATACGGGCTAAAAAATATCGCACTGGATTGGGATGAAATAAACGCCTTCAAATTTGGAACTGCGGAAGAAACGGCGGAAACTTTCGGCGTCAATTTTGAAATGGCCAATTATGAATTTATTAAATACAGGCAAGCGCCGAAGGAAGGTTGGAATTTTGTGGAAAATCTGCAAATTTTAAACGGAGAAAAATTAATTAATTATTTTAAAAAAGGAAAATTGATTGGCGAAGAAATAAATAATTGCCGGGAGCTGGCTAATATTCCAGGCGGTGGAATGACGCCAGCCGTCCTAGCGAATTCGTTAAGGTCAGCAGTCAGAGGCACAAAAATAAAATTAAAAGTCTTGGAAGAAAAAGAAATGCAAAAACTTGGTATGGGCGCAATTCTGGGCGTTGGCAAAGGATCTAGGGAAAAATCAAAGTTCATCATTTTAGAATACACAGGCAAAGAAGAAAAAAACCCGATTGTTTTGATTGGTAAAGGTGTTACCTATGACACGGGTGGATTGGATTTGAAGCCTGGCAATCATATGGCCGATATGTTTATGGATATGTCCGGCGGAGCAGCTGTGGCTTATGCCATTATCGCAGCTGTCAAATTGGGAGTCAGAAAAAAAATTATTGGGCTGATTCCGGCAGTAGAAAATATGCCTTCCGGGGAGAGCTTGCGTCCCGGCGACATTTTGCGGTCGATGTCAGGACAAACGATTGAAATTCAGAGCACGGACGCTGAGGGGCGCGTCATTATGGCCGATGCCAATACCTATGCTGAAAAGTATCAACCTAGGCTAGTGGTTAATGTGGCAACTTTGACGGGTGCAGCTACGGTGGCCTTAGGAGAACGAGCTTCAGCCATTCTAACCAAGGATGAAAAATTGCAAGATTTATTTCTGGATTTGGGAGAAAGGAGCGGAGATTATGTTTGGCCTTTGCCTCTTTGGGACGAATATGAAGCGGAAATCAAAGGGGCTAACGGAGATATTTGCAATATCCGTAACCAGGCCGATACCCGAGCGGGCGGAACTATCCTGGGCGCTATGTTTATCTATCAATTTGCCAAAAATTTTTCCAAGTGGATCCATATTGACATGGCTTCGCGGATGACGCCGGTTTTTGATGAATTTTTGTCCAAGGGCGCGGCCGGTTCGCCAGTCAGGCTCCTGGTTAAGCTTTTAGAAAAATGTTGATATGCATTACAAAAAAACCACATTAAAGAACGGACTAAGAGTCGTGACGGTGCCGATGCAAAATACCCAAACGGCCACAGTGGTGATTATGGTAGGCGTCGGTTCGCGCTACGAAACGGAAAAGGAAGCCGGACTTTCGCATTTCATTGAGCATATGTTTTTTAAAGGTACCCAAAAGCGGCCGACAACTTTGGATATTTCCGAAGAATTGGATGCCATCGGCGGAGAATTCAATGCCTTTACCTGGAAAGATAAAACCGGCTATTATGCCAAAGTCGATTCCAAACATGTGAATGTCGCGCTGGATGTGGTTTCCGATATGTATCTCAATTCCAAAATAGATCCGCAAGAGATTGAAAAAGAAAAAGGAACGATTCTGCAGGAACTCAACATGTATGAAGACACGCCGATGAGGAACGTGGGCGATATTTTTGAAAATTTGCTGTACGCAAAAAGTCCGCTGGGCAGAGAGATTGTGGGCCACAAAAAAACCATCGGTTCTTTCAAACGGGAAGACTTTGTGGATTATATGAAGAGATTTTATGTGGCCAATGACACGATAATTTGCGTGGCGGGCAAATTCAATGAGAAGGAGATATTATCCCGGATCGATAAATATTTTGCCAAAATGGCCAAAGGTAAAAAGCCGGAGATGATACAAATAAAAGAAAATCAGAAAAACCCGTCATTCAAAATTAAATTCAAAAAGACCGACCAGACCCATCTGATAATCGGAGCCCGAGCTTATCGCCAGAACCACAAAGACCGGTTCGCGTTGGCGCTGCTTTCCATCATTTTGGGAGGTAACATGTCAAGCCGCCTGTTTACGGAAGTGAGGGAAAAAAGAGGACTGGCTTATTATGTCCGGACCGAAGTTGAAGCTTATAAAGAATGCGGTTATCTGGCAACCCAATCCGGAGTGGAGCATAAAAATCTGGAAACTGCCGTCATAACCATCCTTCAGGAATATAAAAAAATAGCGGATTCGGGCGTGAGTAAAAAAGAGCTTCAAAACGCCAAAGATTTTATCAAAGGCAAAAGCGTGATGGGCCTGGAAGCTTCGGATGAAGTGGCGATGTTTTTTATCGATCAGGAGCTTATCCGGAAAAAAATAATGACGATGGATGAAATTTTCAAAAAAATTGATAAAGTTACCGAAAAAGATATACTGAAAGTAGCCCAATATGTTTTCAGGAATAGCCGTTTGAATTTAGCGGTAATCGGTCCCCATAAAAATGCGGATAAAATAAAAAAAATATTAAAATTTTAAAAAGTTAATGCGTTCAAGGGGTTCATTAACTTCAAAAAATATGGATAAAAAAATAAATGTTGAAATTTCAACCGGAATAATTTTAAGGACCATTGTGATCTTGCTTGCTTTAGGGGTGCTTTATCTGGTCAGGGATATTTTGGCCCTGCTTTTTGTAACAGTTATTATTGTTTCGGTCCTTAACCCAATTGTGAATTATTTGCATAAAAAAAGAATTCCGAGGCCCTTGGGAGTCTTGGCGATTTATCTTATTCTTTTTCTGATAATTGGGATTGCTATTTCATTCTTAATACCGCCGGCTGTTAACCAAATCAAGGATTTCACCCAAAATCTTCCCGCCTATACCCAAAATATTTCTGGTTTTACCCAGAAAATTTCGAATTTTTTTCAAACCCAGCATATTGCCTATGGTAATGAACAGATTTTTAGCGACATAACCAGCAAGCTCCCGACTATTTCAGGCGGAATATTTTCAACTACTGTAGGCATCCTTTCCGGACTGTTTACCGTGATTGTTATTTTGGTTCTGGCTTTCTATATGATGACCGTGGAGGATGGAATTAGAAATTTTATTGTTTTTATCACTCCGGAGAAGCATAAGGAATATGCCGGAGATCTGGTCACCCGCATGGAAATAAAAATCGGGAAATGGATGAATGGCCAGCTGATCATTATGCTTTTGGTTTTTATTTTGGATTTTATCGGACTCTGGTTGGTTGGGGTTCCGTATTCTTTAATTTTAGCCATCATTGCGGCCTTGTTTGAACTGATTCCGTTTATCGGGCCGACGATCGGTTCTATTCCCGGAATTATTATCGGATTTACCATTTCGCCGCTTTTGGGTTTTTCAACCGTTTTAATCTACCTTCTGGTCCAGCAGATCGAGAGCAATATCATCGTGCCGCAGGTGATGAAAAGAACGGTCGGGTTGAATCCGATCGCCGTAATCCTGGTTTTATTGGTCGGTGCCAAACTGGGCGGACTTTTAGGAGTTGTCCTTTCCGTTCCGGCTGCCACAGCCATCAGTGTTTTTGTGGAAGATCTGTTTAAAGATAGGATGGCCTAAAATTTCCAGTGAAAAATCAAAAATCCCCGTTCAAACGGGGATTTTATTTTTATACGTTTATATAAATATCAATAATATCGCCAGTGCCGAAAAAATTATGTCGTTGGTGGCATTTCGCAGTGTCCATTGGCGCTCCGGGGCGTATTTGGGAATTTTATTTATGGAAATGTGTACCCAGCCGTGCAATTCATAGAGAGGTTTTAAAAATTTCCAGCGCAATGTCCAATAGAAAAAATTTATGCCATCAGGCAGTAATGAAAAAAAGATTCCCAGTAGCACATTTCTAATTTGCTGATAATTTAGATTATTAGAGAAAATTGCCGTACCGATGATTAGGGAAAAAACGCCGATATCAATAGCAATTTTCCACCAAGTGTTTCTGAAATTATCCTTGCGGTCGTCCAAATATTCTCCGTGGCGAAAAGTATCTAAAATAAAATGGACGACCAAAGAAACTAAAATAATCAGCCAAGGACTTTGGATATTTTTACCGATGGCGGCGCCGACCAGCGCGTGAGTAGCCAATATCATAAGTTTGAATTCTAAAAGCTAAAGTCTAAAATTTATATTTATTAATTTAGACTTCATTTAGAATTTTAAATTTAGCTCTTAGACTTTCCAGGCTTGTTTATTTGAAAAGTCCCTCATTATAGGTTAAACTTGAGATATGAATATAGGTATATTATACATTGTCGCAACCCCAATTGGCAATTTAGGCGATATGACTTTTAGAGCTATTGAAACGCTCAAAAATGCGGATTTGGTTGCTTGTGAAGACACCCGGCAAACTGTAATACTGCTAAATCATTATAGGATTAAAAAAACGCTGATTAGTTATTTCCAGCACAGCAAAATCTCCAAAATTGAAAAATTGATTTCCGAACTTAAAGACGGCAAAAAAATTGCGCTGGTGACTGATGCTGGCACTCCCGGGATTTCCGATCCGGGAAATAAATTAGTTTACGAAGCGGTGAAAAATAATATTAAAGTCGTGCCGATTCCGGGCGCGGCGGCACTCACGGCGCTCGCCAGTGTGTCAGGAATAGATTTATCGCGATTTATATTTTTAGGTTTTCCGCCGCACAAAAAAGGCCGGGAGACATTTTTTAAAGAAATCTCCGCGCTTAAATATCCAGCTATTTATTACGAATCGCCTTACCGAGTCATTAAAAATTTGGAACTGCTGGAAAAATTTGCGCCCAATAAAAATATAATTTTAGGCCGGGAGCTGACCAAAATGTTTGAAGAAATCGTCCGTGGAACAACAGAAGAAGTTTTAAAATATTTTATGGATAACCCAAGTAAGATTAAAGGCGAGTTTGTAATAATTATTTATAAATAAACATATGACCGATAATTTTGAAAAATTTACTATTATCCAAACTGCGGCACTTATCCGCAATGGACGCTGCCTGATTATTGAATTCGCGGACAAACCCGGCCAGTGGGGCTTGCCGGGCGGGCGGATTGATAAAGGAGAATTAAGCAAAGATTCTTTGGCCAGGGAAATAAAAGAAGAAATTAATCTGGACCATTACCAGTTTATTGCCCCGGTGGCTTATGACACTTGGTATGAAAATGGCGTGCCTTATTGCGGCACAGTAAATCTTATAAAAAATGATTCCGACGAAATTTCCTTAAGTATTGAGCATAGCCAGTTTAAATGGGTGAGCGAGCAAGATTTGGAAAATCACACTTTCGTCTGGCCGCCGTTCAAAGAAATGGTTAAAAAGGGCTTTGCTTACCAAAGGTTATTAGAACAATAAAAGGTAATTTGTAATAATTATTTATTAGTTTATCATTAAAACTATGTTAAAAAAAATTCCCTTCGGGGCAAAAGTCATAATGGTTATTGCTTTTATCTTGATAATTCCAGCAGTGATTTCTGATTATATAAGTTTTATTCCCAAAATAACTTCAATATTCCTTGCTATGCTTGGCTCAATTACAATGTTTATTTTATGGTTCAAATATGGGCGAGTAGAAAAATAAACAGAATAAATATTAAACTGAAAATGAATAGGTTTTACATCACAACTACACTGCCCTATGTTAATGCCGATCCGCATATTGGTTTTGCCATGGAAATACTGCTTGCTGATGTGGCGGCGCGGATGCATCGGGAATTGGGTTCGGAAGTATTTTTCAATACCGGCACTGACGAGCATGGTCTTAAAGTCTGCCGGAAGGCTGAAGAATTGGGCAAAGACACCCAAATCTATTGCGACGACAAATCGCATGAATTTAAAAAACTCAAAGAATGTTTAAATCTTAGCTATGATAATTTCATCCGCACTACCGACCAAAAGCATATTGATGCCGCTCAAACATTTTGGAAAAAATGTCTGGAGAATGGTGATATCTATAAAAAACTTTATAAGGTCAAATACTGCGTCGGTTGCGAACTGGAAAAAACCGAATCGGAACTGGAAAACGGCAAGTGCCCATATCATCCCAACCAGGAGCTGGAAATTATTGAAGAGGAAAATTATTTTTTCAAATTTTCAAAATATCAAAAACACCTTTTGGAATTATATAAAAACAATCCGCATTTTGTTTATCCACAAAAGCGCCTGAATGAAATAAACAAATTCATTGAAATGGGGCCGGAGGATTTCAGTATCTCTAGGCTCAAGAGCAAAATGCCCTGGGGTGTGGAGGTCCCCGGTGATCCGGAGCAGGTGATGTATGTCTGGTTTGACGCGCTGGTCAATTATATTTCCGCCATAGGATGGCCGACTGATGATAAAAATTTTAAAAAATGGTGGCCAGCGGTTCAGATTGCCGGCAAGGATAACCTGCGCCAGCAGGCGGCGATGTGGCAGGCGATGCTCATGTCGGCCGGTATTCCCAATTCCCAGAAAGTTTTTATTAGTGGTTTTATTGGAGTGGACGGGAAAAAAATGAGCAAAAGCTTGGGTAATGTCATTAGTCCATTTGAAATGGTTGATAAATTCGGCTTGGACGGAGCTCGCTATCTTTTGTTGAGTTTTGGTAATTTTGGAGAGGATATGGATGTCAGCTGGGAAAAATTTACAGAAAAATATAATGCCGATTTGGCCAACGGGCTTGGCAATTTAGTTTCACGGGTCATTAAACTTAGTGAAAGTATAGATACAAAAGAAGTGGATAAATTTGAATATCACCAAGAATTTATTGACTGGCTTAATAATATGGAAACTGGCAAAGCCCTGGATCATATCTGGACCATTATCCGCGAGGACAATAAATTTATTGAAGACAATAAGCCCTGGGAATTGCAAAAATCCAACGCCGGTAAATTCAAAGAAGTGATGGAAAAGCTTATTACTGATCTCTATCTCATATCTCATCTTCTAAAACCGATCCTCCCCGAAACCGCCGAAAAAATCAGAACCGCCTTGGAAACCAAAAAAACAGAGATACTTTTTCAGAGGATAAAATAATGTTTGTTGATACACATGCTCACTTAAATTTCCGTGCGTATAAAGACGACGCGGATGAAGTTATAAAAAGAGCGCTGGAAAAGCAGATGCTCATTATTAATGTCGGCTCACAGTATTCAACCAGCATGCGGGCGGTGGAGATGGCCAAAAAATATCCACAGCTTTACGCTGTGGTCGGGTTGCATCCGATCCATCTGGAAAAAGGCAGTTATAACCATAAGGATGATGAAGAGTTGGAAGAAGTGGAAATTTACCCCCACACCAAAAACCCATCTGGTTTGCAACCAGAAAAAAATTCATGGGATGTTGGTGTGGGGGTGAAGACGAACGGCGAACTTTTTGACTACCAAAAATATCTGGAACTGGCCAAAGATCCGAAAGTCGTGGCGATTGGCGAAGTCGGGCTTGATTATTACCACATGCCAAATGTTGACAGAAGCTTGCCCCATGATGATTCGCCATCTGGTGAAGCATTTTACGGGGTTAAAACCAAGCAAAAGAAAGTTTTCTTGGAATTTATTAAATTAGCCAACGAAGTCGGAAAACCGATCGTCATCCATTGCCGAGAAGCTTACGACGATTTATATGAAATTCTCAAAGACAATCCAGTCAAAAAAAGGGGAGTAATTCACAGCTTTGTGGGCAGTTTTAAGACGGCGCGCAAATTTATTGATTTGGGCTATAAAATCGGACTCAATGGCATAATTACCTATGGCATCAGCTACGACCGCCTGATCAAAGAAATAGAGCTCAAGGACATCATTATTGAGACCGACTGCCCTTATCTCACGCCCGTGCCCCATAAAGGCGAACGCAACGAGCCGGTTTTAGTGGAACTGGTCGCCCGCAAAATCGCCAAAATAAAAGGTATAACTTTTGAAGAAGTGGCCGAAATCACCACCCAAAACGCGAAAACAATCTTTGGATTATAATTTTTTTCTCTTGACTTTTTTACCAAAATCGGAGAAAATATCTTAATGGGAAAAGAGAATAATAACGACAAAATTCCCTGGTGGCAGCCGGGTATGGTTCTGTTTATAAAGCTCTCCGGCTGGATTGCCGGACCGATAATTGTAGCGCTCTTCGTTGGAAAATGGCTGGATAAAAAGTATGGAACCGAACCGTGGCTGTTTCTCCTGACCGTCGGCATCGCATTTCTCTTTTCTACATTCGGAATCGTCTATGATTCCATTAAAGAGATGAAAAGAATAGACCGGGAAGAGAAGAAAAAAAATGACAAATAGTGTCATCCTGAGCGAAGCGAAGCGGAGTCGAAGGATCTAGTTAGATTCCTCGGCAACCTGCCTGCCGGCAGGTAGGGCTCGGAATGACAGTTTAATGATATGTCTGCTGAAAACACAACAAACAATGAAATACAACACGAAACCACGCTTTTTGCCGAGCCAATTTTTAACATCGGCAGCTTTACCGTCACCAATTCGCTTTTGAACAGCTGGGTGGCGGTTTTAATTTTAGTTATATTTTTCATAGCTTTAAGTAAGAAAGTTAAAAAAATACCGAGAGGCATCCAGAATATTTTTGAAATTACTTTGGAACAAGCATTGAGTCTGGCTGACAGTATTACCGGCAGCCGCCGGAAATCGGAAAAGTTTCTGCCGATATCTCTTTCGTTATTCTTATTCATCCTGGTCAACAATTGGCTTGGGCTTTTGCCCGGTATCGGCACAATTGGCTTTGTCGAGCATGGAGTTCTAGTTCCTTTTTTTCGTGGCGCAACGGCCGATCTCAACACCACGCTGGCTCTGGCGCTTTTTGCGGTAGTGGCCTCTCATGTCATGGGCACGATTTTAGTTGGCAGCTGGAAACATTTCAATAAATTCATCAATATCAAAGCCCTGGCGGAAATTCCCGGAAAAATTAAAAAAGAGCCGACTATCGTTTTGGTAAATCCCATCAAGGCTTTTGTCGGGGTGGTGGAAGTGGTTGGAGAGGTGGCCAAAGTAGCCTCGCTCTCGTTCCGGTTGTTCGGTAATATTTTCGCCGGCGAAGTGCTGATGGCTTCGATGATGGCACTGTTTGCTTTTATTTTGCCGCTGCCGTTCATATTTTTGGAAATTATCGTGGGGCTGATCCAAGCCCTTATTTTCGGACTGCTCTCGATGGTTTTTATGACTATTGCCGGAACGGCTGAAGAGCACTAAAGAAAGTTAAAAGTTCAAAGTTAAAAGTCAAAAGTTAAATTAAAAATTAAAAAAGTTTTGAATTTTAAACTGCAATTTTGCACTTTGAATTTTAAATTTTGAACTAATTTTTAATCATTTATTCCCAGGCGACATTAAACACAACCAACAATAAAAGTCGACCGAAAGAATAAAGCAAACATTATGGATCTGACCATGATCGCCAAAGCCCTGGCTATCGGCATCGGCTCGATTATGCCGGCCTATGCCATCGGCAAGATTGGCGCCAAAGCGATGGAATCCATCGGGAGAAATCCCGAAGCCGCGGGGAAAATCCTCGTGCCGATGCTTCTGGCAGCTGCTTTCGCGGAAGCCGTGGCTATCTACGCGCTGGTAATCGCGTTCTCGATCAAATAAGGCGCGAATTTAACGCAGATTCTTGACAGATTAAACACAGAAGACACGGATTAAAAATTTGTGTCATCTGTGTAAATTTGTTCGTAATTTGTAATAATTTGTTATTTTATGGAAGAACTAATCAATACATTTCACATCGACCCAAAACTGATCATTGCCCAGGTGGTAAATTTTGCCATCGTGCTTTTGGTTTTGTACAAATTCGCCTACAAACCAATTTTAAAAATGCTCAATGATCGGACGAAAAAGATTGAAAAAGGTTTGAAAGACGCGGAAGATGCCAACAAGAAAATCACCGAACTGGAAAATCGGGATAAAGAAATGCTGGTTGAAGCCAAGAAGGAAACCCAGAAAATAATCGCCAGCGCGGAAAATACCGCCAAGAAAAATAAGGACGAAATCATTGCCGAAGCCAAATCGCAAGCCGAAAAAATCCTCCAGGAGGCTAAAAAGAAAATTGAAGACGAAAAAGTGAAGATGATTTCAGAAATCAAAGCGGAAGTTTCCGGATTGGTAGTGGCCGCGACCGAAAAGATAATTGGAGAAAAATTGGATTCTCATAAAGATAAGGAATTAATAGACAAAGCAATAAGATGAAAGTAACTCCGGCACAATACGCCAAGACATTGTATGAAATAACCCGTGACAAAAAACACGCGGAGATTGATGCAATTGTCGGCAACTTTTTTCAACTGCTTCGCAAGAGCAATCAAATTAAACTGGCTCCAAAAGTTATCAAAAGTTTTAATGATATTTGGAACAAGGAAGAAAATACTGTAGAAGCCCTAGTAATTACTAGGGAGAAATTAAACGAAACGCTGGAACACAAACTGCAAAGCTATATTAAAGAAAAATATAAAGCAGAAAAGGTGATTATAAAAAATAAAGTTGACGAAGATATCAAAGGCGGAGTGATTATTAAAGTCGGAGACGAAATATTGGATGGAAGTATTGCGGGACAAATTAGAAATTTAAAAAATAATTTATCTAAATAATTTATATGAATAAGGATTACATCATCGACCAATTAAAAAAACAGATTGAGAATTTCGAGACCAAAGTCCACACGGAAAAATTCGGAACGGTCGTGGAAGTCGGCGACGGTGTAGCCAAAGTCACCGGGCTTTCGGATTGTATGGCCTCGGAAATGCTTGAGTTCCCTGGTGGAGTTTTCGGCGTGGCGCTTAACCTTGAAGAAGGCCAGATCGGCGCCATGATCCTCGGAGATTACACAGGCATCAAAGAGGGCGACACGGTGAAATCCACCGGCAAAATTTTGTCGGTGCCGGTTGGCGACAGTTTGATCGGGCGAGTAATTAGCCCGCTGGGAGAGTCGATTGATGGCAAAGGACAAATCACTAATTCAACACAAATTTCGGGCAGATTTAACACAGATGACACAGATTCTAAAAATAATCTGCGTAATCAGCGTGAAATCAGTTCTAAATCTGTGGAAATTAGTGCTATTTATTATCCTGTCGAAAAAATCGCGCCAGGTGTTATTACCCGAAAATCGGTGAATACTCCGGTGCAGACCGGCATCAAAGCCATTGACGCCATGATTCCGATCGGACGAGGCCAAAGAGAACTTATTATCGGCGACCGCCAAGTTGGAAAAACGGCCATCGCTATCGACACAATTATTAATCAGAAAGGCAAAAATTTAATCTGCATTTATGTTGCTATCGGCCAGAAAGAATCCAAAGTGGCCAGAATTGTGGCGGAATTGGAAAAGCGCGGCGCGATGGACCACACGATTGTCGTAGTGGCTGGCGCATCCGATCCTGCTCCGCTTTCTTTTATTGCTCCCTTTGCCGGCTGTGCCATGGGCGAATATTTTATGGACCAGGGCAAAGACGTGCTGGTGATTTATGACGACCTTTCCAAACACGCTTGGGCCTACCGCCAAGTTTCTCTGATCCTTAAACGCCCGCCGGGACGCGAAGCTTATCCAGGCGACATCTTTTATCTCCACTCACGGCTTTTGGAACGGTCAGCTAAACTCAATGAAGATTTTGGCGGCGGATCGCTCACGGCCATTCCTATCATTGAAACCCAAGCCGGCGATGTTTCGGCTTACATTCCGACCAACGTCATTTCCATTACCGACGGCCAGATCTATCTGGAAAACGATTTGTTCTACAAAGGCGTGCGGCCGGCTATCAACGCCGGACTTTCGGTTTCCCGCGTCGGTTCTTCGGCGCAGACCAAAGCCATGAAAAAAGTGGCCGGCAAATTAAGATTGGACTTGGCGCAGTATCGGGAACTGGAAGGCTTTGCCCAATTCGGCTCTGACTTGGATGAAAAAACCCGCCAGCAAATAGAAAGAGGGAAAAGAACAGTGGAGGTTTTGAAACAAGGCCAATACGAACCGATGCCGATGGAAAACCAGGTGGCGATAATTTATGCCCTCACCAATGGATTTTTGGATGATGTAGCAGTTGAAAAAATGAAAACCTGGGAAGCTGATTTCCATAAGTTTATGAAAAACGAAGCGGTGTTGGCTAAGATTGCCGAAAAGAAAGAATTGACTGAAGAAATTATCAAGGATTTAGAAAAAAGTATTAAGGAATTTAAAGAGACATATCAAGACTAAATCCGAAGCACGAAATCCGAAATCCGAAACAAATTCAAATGACTAAAGAACAAAATACCAAACAATATGATTTAGAAGAGCGAACTTTTAAGTTTGCGCAAAATGTAAGAATTTTTATCAAGACTGTTCCAAGAACTATTTCTAACATCGAGGATTGCAAACAACTAAGCCGTTCATCGGGTTCTGTTGGCGCCAATTATATTGAAGCCAATGAGGCATTTAGTAAAAAGGATTTTGTGATGAGAGTAAAAATTTGCCGGAAAGAAGCCAAAGAAAGTATACACTGGTTATTGCTACTTGATGTTGGAAGTAGTAAAGAAGCAGAAGAAAAGAGAAAGTATTTAGCACAGGAATCAACAGAACTCATGAAAATTTTTGGAGCTATTATAAGAAAATCAGAATAATTTAAAAAGTTTTTAAAATTTTAATTTAGATATTGTTTCGAATTTCGATATTCGAATTTACCTATTGTTTAGGATTTCGATATTCGGATTTCGAGTTTATTAAGTTTTATGGCAGGAATCAAAGAAATCAGAAGACGTATCAGATCGGTACGCAATACTGCGAAAATCACCAGGGCCATGGAAATGGTTTCGGCGGCGAAGATGCGAAAAGCGGTGGCGCAGGTTTTGGCGATCCGCCCTTATGCCAGGAGCGCCTGGAGCGTGCTAACCAATCTGGCCAAAGCTTTCCGCGAATACAAGCACGGGCTTTTGGCAGTGCGCGAAGTAAAAAATATCCTGATAATCGCCATTGCTTCCAACCGGGGACTGTGCGGTTCGTTCAATTCGCAAGTGGCGCGCAAACTTAAAGAAGAAATTGAAAATCCGGAGAAACTGAAAATCAACCGCATCGGCAGTAAAAAACTGGAATCAAAAATGCCAAATGACCAGCTTAAAATAGATTTTATTACTGTCGGCAAAAAATCTGAGCAGATGGTCAAAAGGTTAAATAAAAATATAATTGCGACTTTCCAGAAACTGGATTACGTACCGACCATTGAAGATATCAAACCGCTTTCCAGAATTGTTTTGGACGAATACCTGGCGAAAAAATATGACAAGGTAGTTGTTGTTTATACCGATTACATTTCTACTATAACCCAGCAGGTTAAGCTCCGGCAGATCCTGCCGATTTCCAAAATAGACATTGAAAAGCAAATTGCCGAAATGGATGTGTTGGCTAAAGAATACGGCATCCATGAACCCGAAGTGGAATATAAAGTGGAGCCAAGCCCCCAGGAAGTTTTGGAATTCATTTTGTCGCGGCTCATTGAAATGCAGCTCCTCCACGCCGTTTTGGAATCCAACGCATCCAACCAGTCGGCGCAGATGGTGGCGATGAAAAACGCCACCGAAGCGGCCAATGAAATGGCGGACGACCTGACATTCGCCTATAACCAAATTAGACAGATGAAGATTACGCAAGAAATCGCG
>Ga0172368_10004047_pt1 | contig 17249 bp, 12 predicted proteins | sample Lak11m_FD_114540 | JGI IMG/M metagenome (GOLD analysis project Ga0172368, IMG submission 114540) | Freshwater microbial communities from Kabuno Bay, South-Kivu, Congo - kab_022012_11m | ecosystem: Environmental > Aquatic > Freshwater > Lake | place: Democratic Republic of the Congo: South-Kivu...
AAAAATATTTTACATTTCAACCTTATGAATTATGCTCAAATCCCGGTACTGTCATTCCCGCGAAAGCGGGAATCCAGCCTTTTTTATCAGATGTGGAACTGAACACGATGTAAAATATAAAAAAGTCTGATTAATAAAAGTTAAAAGCGCACAGGGAAAAGCAAGTACAAACAAACACCGATTATTTACGATTATAGTTGAGCAGCAGCGAGAAGGCGGCACTAAAAAAACCTTTCAAGCAATTGGAGGCAAGATGTGTGAGCGGAATCGCAGCGCCGGACAGAGGGGTTATATTGCGGTAGTTACGATCTTATTACTTTTGGTATTGATTGCTACCGGATTGGGTTATTTGAAATGGAGTACTGACGAGAGCGTGGAATATCGGCGTCAATATGCCGCTTTGACGGCGTATTATTTGGCGCAGTCGGCTTTAAGTCAGGAGATCATACCGTATTTATGCCAGATGTCCGGCACTTATCCTACATTGAATATGGTAGGGACGGCGGGCGGGATCAACTACGAAATGCCTGCAGGTATGGAAGGCACTTATACCTGGCGGGCGGAGTTTATTCAATCGCAGAGTTCTCAGACCGCTTACGGCCAGACCAAGTTTTACAATGTGGAAGTGACGGGGAAAGTAAAATATATCCCTTTCACCCGGTATGACGGCGATACGGCGGACGAGATCGAAGTCGACACTACGGTTTACATTCAGTACAACGCGGCTCAGACTTGGGGGATATTTATGTATCTCTCCAATTATGAGACCACCATCTTCGGTGAGAAGATAAAGTTTTTCAACGGCGACACTTTGTGGGGGAGGGTGCACAGTAACGATGAAATTGCGGTGATGCAGTCGCCGGTGTTCTATGAAAGAGTGTCATCCTGCGCAGACGATTTTTGGTATGGACCTAGTTACAATCCGATATTGACTTACGAGCCGTTTTTCGGAGTGGATCCGGTGTATTTTCCCACTTCATTGGAAGCTTTACGCAACGGCGCCGCCAGTCAAGGACGGTTTTTTCAGAATGAAGGCGGATTGTATCAGTTCCGGATATGGTTTAAACCGTTCGGAGTGGAAATATGGCGCTGGCCGCTGGGGCTGCCATTTACCGATACGATGGCCACCATGGTAGGTTCTTATGGGGAATTGGAAGACGGCGGGATTTTTGTCGATGGTCAGACGGAAGTGCTGGGAACGAATTTCGATCCGGCTCGTCCGGTGGATTATGGCGTAAGAGGGCGGCTTTCCATCGGCAGTTCCGGCAATATGTGGCTGATAGACGATATTCGTTATCAGGACAGCGATCTTTATAGCGGCGCCATCGATTCTTCCACAGACAATATGTTAGGGATAATGTCCGAATCCTATGTGTTGATCAAGAACAATTTTTTCAACGGACGGGATAACGGCGGAGTCACGGGTTCCATCAACAAATGGACGGAAGACATTATCATCAACGGCGGGATTGTGGCTTTGGGGGAATCGTTCAGTTTTGAAGACCAGAACGATGTGATTACGGCTTACGGCGGAACGCTGCCGATGTGGTATTACAGCAACGGGCCCTACCCGGATGAACGGGGTCAGATCCATTTATGGGGTCAGGTCAGTCAGTACCGGCGGGGATATGTCCACCGGTCGAATCATGGGACGGGGGGGTCGAATGGCACGGGTTATTTGAAAGATTATCATTATGACGAGCGGTTCTATTGGGATCCGCCGCCGTTTTATCCCTATTTGGATGAGAATTACGGTATCGACCGGCAGATAATGGCTTGGGGTGCGGGGCCTTCGCCGGCGGTGTTCAGTGAGGAAGAACCGGAGCCGGGAGGGACGCCGTAACGCAAAAAGCGAAGCGCGAAAAGCAAATATTTGAACCACTGATAAAAGCGGATAAAAACCAATAAAAGCAAAAACAAAGTTATTAATCCGAGCGGAAAATATTTTACATTTCAACCTTATGAATTATGCTCAAATCCCGGTACTGTCATTCCCGCGAAAGCGGGAATCCAGCCTTTTTTATCAGATGTGGAACTGAACTCGATGTAAAATATAAAAAGGTCTGATTAATAAAAACGAAAGCAAATCATAAATAATGAGAAAAGTAATGACAGAGCGGTTTATGATGAGGAGATGGGTGGCTTGATGGGCAGCGTGCGCATTTTTGGTGAAGGATTTGTAGTTAGAAATTTTTGTCAAGGTGAGATCTTCGGCAATGACCATAACTATCCGGGGGAGGTTAGTATCCCCGGCGGTGTTACGGTCGTTTGCCGTTTTTTATAGATAGTTGCTTTATAGGTATTGAGCAGCATTGTTGTCCTGCGAGGGCGTTCGATATTTAGGTTGATTCGCTGCTCGCTTTCCGCAACTCGAAACTATTTTAAGTCAATTTGAGAAAGGCATCAGATGTTTGGCAGATCCAGCCATAGAGTGGGACTGGACATAGGCACCCACAGTATCAAACTGGTGGTGATGGATAAAGCCGGCGCCCGCTACAAGATAATCAAGGCGGTTCGTCAGCCGATTTATCCGGACATCAAACAGTACGACCTTGACGGTCCCAAGCGTTCCGTGGCGGTTCCGGCGTTATCGGAAGCGTTCAAGAAGGCGGGGATTTTGCCGCGCAAAGTACGGAATCTTTATTCCAATATCAGCGGAGCTCAGGTATCAGCGAAGGAGATTTCCGCTATCCATTTGGACGATGAAGAGATGTCGTCGGCGATGTTATTGGAAGCGCGAAAGCACATTCCATTGGATGGTTCGCAGACCATCATCGATTATCAGATTATGGGCGACGATCCGAAAGCGGCGGATAAGGTGCGGGTATTGATTGCGGCGACTACGCGGAAGTTGTTCGATGCCCACATCGAAATCCTGCGGGATTTGGAACTTAAGCCCGGAGTGATCGATTTGGATCAGCTGGCTTCGATCAATTCCTATATGATTGGGAAAGAATTGCCTGAAGAAGGAGTGATGGTATTTCTAAATTTAGGCTGCCGCAAGACGCATTTGACGGTGATGGGGCGGCGGGATATGTTTTTCACGCGGGAAATCGGATTCGCCGGGCACGCATTCACCGAAGCTTTGGCGAAGAAGTTCAATGTCGATTATACCGAAGCGGAAAATATGAAGCTGAAACACGGTTTAAACCCCGATGTGGAAATAGAGGAAACTAACGGTGACAATAAACCGATGCTGAGGGTGGCGGAAAAATCGGCGATGGATAAATTAGCGGATGAAATCAACCGGTCGCTGCGGTATTATGTGAAGGAAACCGGGCAAAGTATGTTCACCCGGTTCGTGTTGTCCGGGGGAACGGCGGCTTTAACAGGTTTGCCGGAATATTTCCAAGAGAAATTCAATGTGACCGTGGAAGTTTACGATCCGTTAGCGGCGAACGAATATGAAGGAAACGGCGAATTCGGGCCGCAATTTGCGGTTGCGGTCGGATTGGCAATGCGGGGAGACTAGAGGAGTTATGAGTGATGAGTGATGAGTGATGAATAAAAAGCGGGCTTGAGGCGCTTAGTCATACCACATCGATAAAAAATTGTCGATAATTGCGATTTTATATGTTTTCGATCCTGAAAGGATCGAATGTGAGTAGCCGTCCGACCGGACGGAAATGAATCACAATTATATTAATCCGAGCGAAAAATATTTTACATTTCAACCTTATGAATTATGCTCAAATCCCGGTACTGTCATTCTCGCGAAAGCGGGAATCCAGCCTTTTTTATCAGATGTGGAACTGAACACGATGTAAAATATAAAAAGGTCTGATTAATAAATCAACCCTGAAGGGGTTGAACAAATAACTCTTGAATATTACTACGCAGCCTCCTCTTTCGGGCGTAGCCCCAGACAAGGCGTAGTACCTTAGTAATTTATTTGATGCTTTTTTTGCAAAAGTTTTTATAACTATATGTATTAAATGGGCTTTGGTAATTCGGAAATTTGATAATTCGGAACCAGAGTTTTTACCAAAGTCCAAAGTCTAAAGTCCAAAGTCTTGAGCCCTGAGCCTTGAGCTCAGAGCCTTCTTGGTTCCGGCTTGTCCGGGTTAGGCATTGCACATTAGTAAAAGCAAGGTAGAAAAATAGCAGCTGGCGAAGCAGCGGAAAATATATATTTGGAGAAAAATGTTAGATAGATTTCTTATCAATTTAAACCGGGGCGAAGGGCGGGAAGAAAAACTGGCCAAATGGCGACGCCGGAAGGAATCCCTGGTGCTGACGGCATTTCTGTTAATCTTCCTGATTTTAACTTCATTCAATTACAACAATCACAAGTCGATGCAGAATTTGATCCAGACAAAGGAGCAGAAGATCGCACGGGTGAACCGGGAATTGGATGAGTTGAAGCGTCAGGGACAGAATGTATCCAAGGACGATGTAATGGCGATAGCCAGATTAGAGCAGACGCGTTTTTTGTGGACAAAGAAGTTTTTCGCTATCGCCGATATGTTGCCTAAGAATGCGGCGGTGACGGGGATGGAGTTCAACAATGACGCTTTCATCATCAGCTATATCGCTAAGGTCAAGAAGGAAGAGAAGGATTTCGACAAGATTTCCGAGATAATGGAACTGATGAAGGGGACGGAGGATTTTTACGAGGATTTCGCCAGCATCAAGTTCGATCAAAGTCACCGCATCGTTGTTGAAGGGCAGGATATATTATCTTTTCAGGTAGCCTGCGCTTTACGGAAGACGGTAACTACCAAGAAATCAGCTGAACGCCGTGATTTGATGGATAGGAGGCGCATGTGAAAAAGAACCTATACTTATTCCTGATGGTGCTGGTGTTTGGAATGGGCGCCTACCTATATTATTCCTTTGTCTATGTGGAACAGCCGCGGAAACTGCGTCGTCTGAAGACGGAGATTCAGGCTTTGAACGAAAAACTGATTTCGGCGCAGATTTTAGCGCGGGAATTGGATCAGGTGTCGAAGCTGATCGAGCAGAATCTGGCGACATCGGCGAAGGATTCTTTGGCGGACGACGCTTCCATCCCGTTTTTGAATTACATAACGGGGATAATGGAGGATTTGGAGATAAAGCTATTGAAACTGCAGCCGAGCAGCCGCGTGAATATGCGGGATTATGTGAAATCTCCTTATTCCATGCGTATCGAATGTACTTACGAGGAATTGGGTAAATTCCTCAACCGGCTGGAGAAATCGGAGCGTTTGATTACGGTGGAAGGATTCGAGATCGACAACGCAATCCGCAAAATCAAGGACGCTAAAGAGAGCGGGCGGCGGCCGGACAAGCATAATGTAGAACTGCGGATTTCCACTTTGACTTTGATAAAAAGATAGCTGCCAGCTGACTGCTAACTGCTGACAGAAATAGCCAGCAGCAAGCAGCAAGCTGCTGAATTTGATTTTACTAACCATAATATAGATTCGGAGAATTAATGAGGCGGAGAGAAAATTTTATTTGGGGATTCTTAATCGCCGTCTCCATTGTGATCATCTTTTACAGTGGAATAAGGACTTATACAATTTCCAAAGAAGTTCGGGCGTTCCAAAAGGAAGAAGCTCAGGATGTATTGGGCACCGACCAGCAGCTGCTGGAAACCGTGAACAAACTGGAATCGGAATTGAAGGAACGGAACAGTTATGTATTCCGGGCGGATAACGATCCGCTGCGGCTTTCCGAAGTGATCCGCAGTCCCAAACTGTTAGCGCAGATGGGTTACGGCGAAACTTTTGAAGGCGAAGAAAATATGCGCTTGAATTTGACGGTAATCGGCGCTAATCCTTATGCTTCCATCAAGTATATGGGCAAGTTTTTCAATTTGCGGGTGGGGGATGAAATCGGCGGTTACAAGGTATCTTCCATCGGTCAGAAGGAAGTGGTCTTGAAGAAGGGGGGGACTTCGTTGACTTTGTACAATCGGCCGGATCCGGAAACGGTGGCGGAGGAACGGAAGATGGCGGCCGCGGAGTACGAGGATAAAAGCGAGTTCGATTATTAAAAAAAGAAGTATCAAGTGCCAAGTATCAAGTGCCAAGTAAAAGCGAAAAGCGTAGAGCACAACACTCGGTAAATAATACTTGAGACACGAGACTTGAGACACGAGACTTGAGACATAAAACTGAAAAAAATATTAAACTGCGATAGATTTAGCGGAGTGCAAATGGGTATTTTTCTGCGTTTAACGCTGACAGCGATATTCATCATAGGCATAGCGTTCACTGTGTCTGCTCAGAATGAGGATGAACAAGCTCAGTTAGCTACCAAAGTAACTATCGACGCTGACGATGCTTTCCTTCCCAGCATCTTGACGATATTGGCGGAAGAGAGCGGCTACAACATAGTGACAGGCCCCGGCGTCAACAAGAAGGAGAAAGTATCGGTTCATTTGAAAGATGTGCCCATCGACGAGGCGATGAATTTGGTAGTCCGAGCCGCGGGATTGTCTTATGAAAAGATCGGCAATTCCTTCTTGGTGGCGGAAACTAAAAATTTAAAGGAAGAAGTGGGTCTGACCGCGCATGTCGTCGAACTGCAATATGCTTCCGCAGAGGAAGTAATGGCGCTATTAGAACATTTCAACGCCGAAGTCCAAATCGACAAGAGCGGCAACAAGCTGTTGGTGATCACCAGTCCCAAAGTGATTTCGGAAATTAAGGAAGTCATCGCTAAGGTGGACAGACCGGCTTTACAGATAATGCTGGAAGCGCGTTTAATCGAAGTCAAGGTGGAGGATGAGAAGCAGTATGGCATCGATTGGGAACGGCTGTCTTCGATTACCACCATATTAGCAGAGAACGGTGTCGATCCTACCACCGGCGCCGGAGTGGTATTGGCAAATGCAGCTGAACCGGGCAAGATCCCGGATGAAATGCCTTTCCAGTCGATTGATGGATTCAATAATGTGGGGCATTTCAGCCGGCAGTTGTCGGTGTTCGATGTGACACTGGACTGGCTGTTGAAGAACAACCAGGCGGAAGTGCTGGCGAACACTCGTTTAGCCACCATGAACAATCGGGAAGCGAATTTGGAAGTGGTCGATGTGGTGCCCTATATTATGATGACCGGCGGAATAGGTGGTCAGGTCACGGTGCACCGGGAAGAAGTGGGCTACAAATTGAAGATGACACCCATTGTGAACACGGACGGGTATATCACGGTGACTGTGGAACCGGAAGTATCTTCCATCTTCCAGTTCATTGGCCCTTCCGATCAACAGGTACCGTGGGTGATTAAACGAACAAGCGAAAGCACGGTGCGGGTAAAAGACGGTGATTCGATTTTAATCGCCGGATTGATGGCGGCGGACGCCAGTTTAGTTCAGCATAAAGTGCCGTTTTTGGGCGATATTCCCTATATAGGCGGATTGTTCCGTCACTCCTCTAATTCCATCAGGAAAACCGATTTGGTGGTGCAGATTACTCCGCGGATATTGAATGATGGTTATGAATGGAGTAAATCCAAGATTCTGCAGGAAACGGAAAAAAAGCTGATGCCGGAAGAATAGGGAAAAGCGAAGAGCATAAAGCGATTCAAAGCAGATTTAGCAGATATGTGAATACAGGGGCGGGTTTTAAACCCGCCCGGATATATTATCTCGACTTTTGGACTTCTTGACTTGCCAGCTTACAGACTTATAAAATGATAAACATATATTTGTGAGACAAATGAGACGATTAGGGGCAAAATTAATCGTAATGGCATTTCTAACTGTCGGTGTGACGGTTTTCGGGCAGAGCCGTCAGACAGCGGTAAAGTCAGGTTCTTTGACAGAAGAGGAAGCAAGATTTCCGCTTCCGGCGGTCAGTTCCGGAGAAGAAACCGCTTTGGAACAGGTGATCGACGCGGAAGAATATATGGTAGGCCCGGGCGATGAGTTGTCGGTGAATATCTGGAGTGGGATGGAACAGCGGTTCGCATTGAAGATTAGCCCTGAAGGCGTGTTAAGCGTGCCGACGGTTGGGGATTTACTGCTGGCAGGGAAGAATTTAAACGAAGCGAAGGAATTAGTCAAGCGGGAAGTCCGGCGGGTTTACAGCAAGGGTGAAATAACGGTTCATTTGAGCAAGCTGAGGAAGTTCCGTATTCCGGTGTCGGGGATAGTACATTTTCCGGGAGTTTATGAAGCGGCGGCGGCGGATCGGGTGACGCATTTATTGGAGAAGGCGGGAGGATTGATTTTGCAGCAGCCGGAAGTTCTCCGCAAAGACAAAAAGGGTGAAATTATCCCGGAAACTTTATCTTCACAGCGGAACATTTTATTGATTCACCGGGAAGGCGATACTACCCGGGTGGATTTCTTGATGTTTGCGCGGAGTATGGATGCGGATTATAATCCTTTTGTGGAAGAAGGGGACGCGATTTATGTTCCGCCGTTGTCCGAAGAAATTGGTACGGTGGAAGTGAATGGAGCGGTGAAGATGCCGGGGATAGTGGAATATGCGCCGGGGGATAAATTAGCTGATTTGATTCGTATCAGCGGAGGTTTCCGAGACGATGCCAAACGGGATGCGGTGATAGTGACGCGGTGTACGGGAAAGGGCGCGGAATTCCGCACTTACTATTTAGATATGCAGGCGGGCGGCGGCGCGGGCGAATTTAAACTGGAAAGCGATGACCGGGTATTGGCGCAGTCTGAATTTGAATATCATTTACGGAATCAGGTAACAGTGACAGGTGAGGTGAAATATCCCGGAGTATATTCCATCGTAGAGAAGCAGACACGATTAAGCGAATTGATTTCCCTGGCGGGGGGATTTACCGATAAAGCGAATTTAAGCGGCGCCAAGATAATTAGGACTTCGGATGAAGAAATTGCGGATCCGGAATTTGAACGGTTGAAATTGATTCCGGTGGCGGATATGACGGAGATGGAGTATGAATATTTCAAGACGAAAAGCCGGGAAAAGGTGTATGTGGTAGCGGATTTTGAAGGATTGTTCAATGGCGGGGATAAAGCGCAGGATGTACTATTGCGGGATAACGATGAGATTGAGATACCGGTGCAGGCGAAAACGGTGCGGGTTTCCGGGCAGGTGCTAAATCCGGGATTGGTGAAATGGGAAGAGGGTAAGAATTATCAGTACTATATTGAGAAATGCGGGGGATATAGTTACAACGCCCGCAAAAGCAAGACACGGATAATCCGAGCTTCGACAGGAACCTGGCTGAAGCCGACAAATAGTATGGAAATAAATTTTGGAGATACGATATTTATTCCGGAAGTTCCGGAACGAGATTATTGGGTAATCTTTAAAGATACGCTTTTAGTATTGTCGCAGATGGTGACGATAATAGTGCTGGTGAATACTCTGAATAAATAGGGAATAGGGAACAGCATAAAGCTTAAAGTAAAAAGCTCAAAGCGAAAAGCTGATTATGAAATAGGAATAGATGACGGTTGGAAACGGGATTTTGTTTTTCACTTGTTGCTTGCTGCTTGTTTCTTCTTTACGAAATAATTAATCAAATAATAGAGGCTGGCTGAGCGTTCATTCGGCGTCAAAAACTAAAAAGATGACGGCGATTGATAAGTTCGCTAGTCGGTTCGATAGCGGCATAAGTACCACTGCTCGCTTGGCAAGCTAAATTAATTTACCAAAAAACTATCTGTGGGAGTTCATCATGAACAGGTTTCTTACAGTCGTAACAGCGTCAGCGCTGTTGGGTTTACTGATTTTCTTAGGCTGCGATACGCGTTCGCCTTCGGGGACTGGCGCTTCCACCACCAGTGTAGCGACGGTGGAATTGCAGGTGCCGATGCCGTTTCAGGCTCCGCTCGGGGTACAGACGGTAACCATCACGGCTATCGCCAAAGACGCTGACGGGCAGGGCGTGCCGGGCGTGGCGTTGACTTTCAACTTGACACCGGGATACGGTTCGATCGCTTCGCAGGATTCGATTACGGACGATTTTGGGGTTCTGGAAGCTCAGTATCAGGTGAATCTGTCTGAATCGATCGTCGAGCAGATAACCGTGACGGTAGTGAACAGCAATATAAGCGACAGCGGAACCTTAGGGATAACGCTGTTGGATGCGATCATCCAGAGCGTTAGCGTGGATATGTCGCAGCCGGTGGCTTATATTGGCAATCAGGCGTTTATTTCGGATACAGTGATAACCACGGTTATCGATCCGGAAAATAACGGGATTTCCGGTTTATATGTAAATTTATCCTCGGCGTACGGGACGATTGCCAATATTGACACCACGGATAATTCCGGTCAGACGCGGGCGATAATCACTTTCAGCAACGCTGAAATCCCCGCCTCCCAAAGCGCGATATCGACTTGGATAAAGGCTACGGTGGGAGGGAAATCGGATTCGACTTTGGTAACGGTAGTGCGTCAGCAGAATATGCCAACTTCATTGACCTTGACGGCAGCGCCGGCTTATATGTTATTAGCGGCGGGCAGTCTGGGTGTGGATACGGTGAAGGCGGTAGTGACCGACATTAACGGCAACGGTGTTCCGGGGATTTCGGTGAGTATGGCGGTAAATCCGACCGGCGGAGTGAATGTGGAACCGGCGGCGGCGACTAATGCGGCGGGTGAAACTCAGGCGCTGGTGAAATCATACGCCCGGGCGCCGGGAGATACGGTATTTGTGACCGGAACGGTGAGTGTTACGCTGGCAACGGGCGATACGACTTTACAGGCGACTTCCTATGTTTTATTTGAAGCATTGGAAAGCCAGATAAGTTCGATTACGGTATGGGCGGAACCGCCGACATTGACGGTTTCTCCCGGAGCCTCGGCTTCATCGCAGGTATTTGCGCGGGTACTGGATAATACCAATACGGCGATACAGAATTTACAAGTATCTTTCAGTTCTTCTAAGGGCGCATTGACGCCTCCGACATTGACGGACAGCGCAGGCGTAGCCTCTTTGACTTTTTATTCCAACGGGGATACGGGGCAGGTAACAGTTACTGCAAACGCGGGAACCTATACCAGCAGCACCACCATTCAGGTGAATCAGTCAGCTTCATCGACCGGATCGATCGATTTATCCTGCACAGATGGATGGTCGATGATTTATGCGGACGGGGATATTACTTTTGCCAATTTGCAGGCGACATTGAAGAATGCGGATAATGAGCCGATCGTGGGCGACACTATCCGGTTCACTGCTTCGCCTTCGTGGACCAAAGTAGCATCTCCACGGGTGACGGATTCCACCGGGACCGCTAATTCAACTTTCGATGATTTAGGCCCGGCGTTTTATACTTTCCCGGATTCGGCGATGATTATCGCCAAGTATGAACCGCTGGGGATTGCGGATACTTTAATGATGATGATTATGCCGGCGCCGGATATCGATCACATCGTGATTTCTTCGCCGGGTGAATCGGGGATGGAGGCCAGTGGTATCGACACTACGGGGATTACCGCGCGGGTATATTTGGAAGACGGTTCATTTGCGCCTCAAGGCACTCCGATATCATTCTCCACCACTTTAGGTCAATGCGTTCCCAACGATACAACTTTAGGCAATAACGGACAGGTGATCATCAAGTTTGTGAGCGCTCAAGTATTGGATACCGCGTTTGTGAAAGCGACTTCGGGCGGAGTGGAATCGAACGAAATCATCATCGTTTTCCAGCCGGGCGATCCGACGGATATTGCATTGACCAGCATCAATCCTTCGCAATTGGTGGTAGGCGGACCTTCGGGGACAATGCAGGTGACGGTGAAGGATACTTCCGGGAACGGGGTGCCGAGTCAGCAAGTGACTTGGACGACTTCACTGGGAACGGTAACTAGTATGAGTATCACCGATAATAGTGGAATAGCAACGGCTTATTTATCGCCGCAGACTCAAGCTGGTGTGGCTCAGATATCGGTCAGCTGTTTAGGCGTGGCGGATACGCTGAGGTTCGGTTATCCGATATTATCGACTTATCCCAGTTCGATTCAGATTTCTTCGAATGTGAATTCGATACAAGTTCAGGGGACCGGTGGTCAGGAAGCCGCTGCGTTAAGCGCTTCGGTTTTCGATCCCAACGGCAATCCGGTGCCGGACAGCATATTAGTAGCGTTTGAATTATTGGCTCCGATACCGGGCGGGGCGCATTTCGACAACGGTTTACCGATGGATTCCGCGTTCACCAGCAATGGGGTGGCGATGGTGAGTTTGAATTCGGGGACAGTGTCCGGGCCTTTGAAGGTGCAGGCGACAACTTGGATGGATTGGCCCTCGATGAACAATCCCATATCGGCAACCAAGTCGAATATTGTGATCGCTTCCGGGCCAGCGGTAGCTATCGACATCGATTCGGAAGCCGACGCTCAGCCGGGATTAGCCGATCCTTCGGCGACATTGAAAGTCGGGGTGAGCGCCCGAGTGCAGGACGCTTACGGCAATAATGTGTCGGCAGGGACGGCGGTATTCTTCTCGGTGGATCCGGAAACTGTATCGATTTGGCAGGGACCCTATGGCAATATCATCGGCGCTTCTTCGGTGGTCGATACATCCGGCGTGGCTACGACCTATTTGTTCTACAACAGTGAAGCTACTTTCAAGAGTGTGGAAGTAATCGCTCAATGCACCAGCGCCGGGTCGGTATTGATAACCGATTCCAAGATAGTTAACTTGCCGATTTACGGCGGAACGCTGGATTTGAATTTGCTGCCGAATTCCTGGTATTTTGGCAGTACTGCTGTGATAAAAGTGGAAGCTACTTTGAAGGATGATTTACTGATGCCGATCGACAATGGACGGATAGTCTTCAGCAATTCGATGGGCTTATTCTTCTGCGCGGATTCTTCGGTAGCGGGGGCGGCTTTGACCAACGGCTGGTTCACTACGCTAAATCAAAACGATATCTGGCGGTTTGAGATGTATACCGGGCCCAATCCCATCGACGGAATCAACAATTTTGTGCCGGGATTCCATCAGAATCAAGGTCAGGCGATTTTGTTTATGCGCGCTCAGGAATATGCCAGCACCGGGATAACGCCGGAATATCCGGCGGTATTCACGGATCCGATAACGCCGCAGGAGATTTGCGAAGTCAGCGTGGATTTAGCGGGATCGGAAGTATCTTCGGATCCGGAAAATGTTACTTTCCGCAGGACACCGTAAAGCAAATTAATAGTTAAAAGCGAAAAGCGAAGAGCTGACAGCCAACAGCTGCAAGCTGCAAGCTGCAAGCTGCCAGCCAACAGCAATAAAGAGGTGGCGGCGGGAAAACTGCCGTCACCTCATAAAATTTAGTTTAATATTTTCAGGCAATTATTGTAACAGGTTAAAATGAGTCCGCAAAAGATAGGCGAAATATTACTTTCGCAGAAGATTATAACTCCGGAACAACTGAAGTACAGTCTGAACGAGCAGAAGGAGAATCATGGGAAGTTAGGCGCGATATTGGTGGCGAACGGCTATGCAGTGGAGGAGAATATCTATCGGGCATTAGCGCATCAGATGGGCGTGGATTTTTTCGATAACGATACGATATTGGGCGCCAAGGAAGAAACGGTGCGTTTGATACCGGAGGATTTTGCCAAAGAACATCAGTTGATCGCAGTGCAGCGCCACGACGGAACTTTACGGGTGGCGATGGCAGAGCCGGATGATATAGTGGCGTTGGACAGTTTGTTCAAGTTGACAAAATTGGATGTAGAGCCGGTGATGGCGGCCCCGTCAGGGATAAGTAGTGCCATCGAACAGCTGTATGTGCGAATACGAACTCAGGGCGAGGTGAATGAAGTAATCGGGGATTTGCAGTTTTTTGCGGAGGCGGATAACGAGGAGGAGGGGATGGTGGATATGACGGCGGCGAAGACGGATTTAACCGATGCCCCGGTGGTGAAGTTGGTGAATATGATAATCGCAGAAGCTTTAAAGGAGCGGGCGACAGATATTCACTTGGAAATTCAGGGTGATTATGTCTGGGTGCGTTACCGTATCGACGGAGTTTTACAGGAGGTGATGAGACCTCCGCGGTCATCGCATCAGGGGATCATTTCAAGATTGAAGATTATCGCTAAGTTGAATATCGCGGAGAAGCGTTTGCCGCAGGACGGGCGGTTCACGATTTTGTCTCCGAATAAAGAGACGGATGTGCGCGTTTCGGTTTTGCCATGTGTGAACGGTGAAAAGATTGTGCTGAGGTTATTGGATAAAACTTCGTTTGCCTGGAATTTGACGAATTTGGGATTCGACGACCGGGATATAAAGATATTCCGGCGCTGGATACGCCAGCCTTACGGGATGATCATTTTGTCGGGGCCGACAGGTTCCGGTAAATCGACCACTTTGTATGCTGCGTTGAATGAAGTAAAATCGGTGGGGGACAATATTACCACGGTGGAAGATCCGGTGGAATACCATATGGACGGGATCAGCCAAGTACAGGTGAAGCCGAAGATCGGATTGACTTTCGCCTCGACTTTGCGGCATATTTTACGGCAGGACCCCGATAAATGTTTAATCGGTGAAGTCCGCGACAGTGAAACGGCGGATATTGCGGTGAAGTTTTCACTGACCGGGCATTTGGTGTTCACTACTTTGCACGCAAACGATGCGCCTTCGACCATCACTCGTTTAATCGATATTGGAGTGCCGCCGTTTTTAGTGGGTTCGTGTTTGAATTTGATTATGGCGCAGAGGTTAGTGCGGCGGATTTGCAAGAATTGCCGGGAAGAATATACTCCGGATTTGGATGCAATCAAGGAAATGGGATTCAATCCGGAGGATTTTGAAGGAGTGAAACTATACCGCGGGCGGGGATGCGTGCATTGCCGGGGGACAGGATATTACGGCCGGATTGGGATTTTCGAAATATTGGAGATGAAGCAGCCAATTCGCAGGTTGGTATTCGACAACGCTAATCAGGAAGATATCCGGGAGAAGGCGATGAAGCTGGGGATGCGCAGTCTGCGGGAAGAAGGAATCAACAAGGTGAAGAATGGAGTGACAACTATACAGGAACTTGACCGAATTACTGTTCAGGAATATTAATGATGAGCGAAAAGCGATGAGCGAAGAGCGAAGAATAATAGCGAAAAATATAGTGGGAAGGATATGTTAATGAATAGTTACAAAGAGTTGATCCTATGGCAGAAGTCAATAAATTTAGTTGAAGAAATATATAAGACATTAGGCGATTTTCCACCTCAAGAAAAATATTGTCTTGTTATTAATCCGAGCGGAAAATATTTTTTATGAATTATGCTCAAATCTCGGTACTGTCATTCCCGCGAAAGCGGGAATCCAGCCTTTCTTATCAGATGTGGAACTGAACACGATGTAAAATATAAAAAGGTCTGATTAATAATCAAATCCAAAGAGCCGCTGTTTCAATTCCTTCAAATATTGCAGAGGGATGGGGGCGTTCATCGACGCAGGATTTTATTCATTTTTTGGTAATAGCACGGGGGTCACTTTTTGAATTAGAAACACAAATAATAATTGCCAACAAGTTGAATTATATAAGCGAAAAGCAAAAAATGCAATTAGAAAACCAATTCGAAGAAATATGTAAAATGCTGAATAGTATGATAAAAAATCTTCGAAATCGAAAATAATCGTTTTTACTAATCACTCATCACTATTAACTAATCGCTGTTCGCTATTCGCTAATCGCTGATTTTGGAGATATTTAATGCCGACTTTTAATTATGTAGTGAAGGACAAGAACGCTAAGCGTATCGAGGGTGTGCTGAAGAGTTCCAATGTGGAATCAGCCCTGGAATCGCTGAAGAAGAAAGGATTTACGGTTTTATCAGTACGGGAATCCCGCACCGATATTTTAAAAGCTCAACAGACGGTGGTGGACAAGATCGCCTTATTTTTCTACCGAATGCGCACCAGAGTGCCGTTGAAGATTATCGTGTTTTTTACGCGGCAGTTATCGACCATGTTTTCCGCGGGATTGACAATTGAGAAGTCGATTGTGAATTTATTGCAGGAAGAAAAAAATCCCAAATTCCGCAAGATGCTGGCGACCATAGCGAATGATTTGAAAAAGGGTCTATCATTATCCGAATCATTGGCGAAGCATCCGGGTGTGTTTAGCAATTTATTTGTGGCGTTAGTGCATGCCGGGGAAGTATCCGGTAGTTTGCATGTGGTGCTGGAACAGTTATCCGATTATTTGGAGACGGTGGCAGAAACGAGGCGGAAAGTTATTTCCGCATTGACTTATCCGACTATTGTGATTATATTTATGATAGCCATCATCAGTTTCCTGCTGGTATTCGTGGTGCCGATGTTCACGGAAATTTACGATAAATTCGGCGCCAGACTGCCTGCACCGACCAGAGTGATGGTGGGGGTCAGCCAGTTGATCAGTCAGAATTTTGTGATAGTGTTTTTAGTAAGTATAGTCAGTTTAGCATTCCTGTGGGTATTGTCGTTGACTGATAAAGGGGGATTGGTATTCGACACTATCAAGTTGAAAATCCCGGTATTGGGGAATTTGATTTACAATTCGATAATGAATAAATATTCCAAGACTTTTGGGATTTTGTTAGGTTCAGGAGTGCCGGTATTGGAATCTTTGGACCATGTGCAAAGAGTGGTGGGGAATAAGGTGGTGGAACAGGGATTGAATACGGTGAAGAGTATGGTGAAGGACGGATTTTCCATATCGGTGTCGATGAAGAAGTCAATGGTGTTCCCTCCGACATTGGTGCAGTTAGTGGCGACAGGGGAAGAGACGGGGGAAATCGACAAGTTATTGAACAAGGCGGCGGAGTTTTACGAGAAGCAGATGGAAGCGATTATCGAACGCTTAACTTCACTCATCGAACCGATGTTAATTATAATGTTGGGGGCGACGGTGGCGACGATTTTGATCACGATTTATCTGCCGATATTCCAGTTTGGGATGGCTTTGCGGGCGGGAATGTAGAAAAGCAGGATTTAGGGATTAGGGAAAAGCAGAAGCAAAAGCAAAGAAAAAGCAAAGCAGAAGCAAAGCGAAAGCATTCATCGGGATGATAGCTGACAAGGCTATTTAAAGATAGATGTGGATGTAGGGGCGGGTCAGTGACCCGCCCTTTTTTTAGTATACCGGTTCAGATATTAATCAGAGCGAAAAATATTTTACATTTCAACCTTATGAATTATGCTCAAATCCCGGTACTGTCATTCCCGCGCTATGAAGTAGTCCCTGCGGGAAAAGCGGGAATCCAGCCTTTTTTATCAGATGTGGAACTGAACACGATGTAAAATATAAAAAGGTCTGATTAATAATTATTTTTCCGATTGTAGGGACAGAACATTGAGCCTGTCTCAGTATGTACCCCGGACTTGTCATT
>Ga0172368_10004050_pt1 | contig 17247 bp, 11 predicted proteins | sample Lak11m_FD_114540 | JGI IMG/M metagenome (GOLD analysis project Ga0172368, IMG submission 114540) | Freshwater microbial communities from Kabuno Bay, South-Kivu, Congo - kab_022012_11m | ecosystem: Environmental > Aquatic > Freshwater > Lake | place: Democratic Republic of the Congo: South-Kivu...
CGGTGGCCGCGGTGACCGGCGGGGGGCTGCCGTGGACGAGCCTCACGGGCATCCCGTCGGCGTTCGAGCCGCTGGCGCACTCGCACGGCCCCGCCGACGTGACCGGTTTCGACGCACAGGCCACGACGGCTGCCCTAGCGTCGGGGTACTTCGCCGCCGCGGGCCATTCGCACCCGATCGCCGGCTCTGCCGCGACCGGATTCCTCAGCTCCTCGGACTGGATGCTCTTCGACGGGAAGCTCTCGGCAGAGAATGATCCGAAGGTCGGCACCCTCACCCCCGGCAAGTGGTGTACGAGCGACGGCACCACCGTCCGGTGCACGAGCGCGGACCCGACGCCGCCCAACGGCGGGCAGCCTAATGCCGGCACGGCCTCGCCGGTGGCGTGCTCCGGGACCACCGCGGGGTATCTCTGGTACGACGCCGCGACCAACGCGCTCAAGGTCTGCAACGGCACGACGTACGTCACCGTGAGCGTCGCACCGCCGACCGAGCCGACGATCACCTCGATCACGCCTGCAATAGGCTCGATCTCGATCGCCTTCTCGCCGCCCGCCAACAGCGGCGGTCTGCCGCTTCAGAACTACGAATACTCCACGAATGGAGGAGTTTTCTTCACGGCGCGATCGCCCGCCTCCGTGGCCAGCCCGCTGGTCGTGTCGGGGCTCGCCACGGGAACCTACGCGGTGAAGCTGCGCGCGGTCAGCGGCGCCGGTCCCGGAACAGCGTCCGCGTCCCAGTCGGTGAGCGTCTTCGGCAACTACCAGGTTTTCTCGTACTCGGGTTCCGTGCAGACCGTGTCCCTGCCGGCGGGCGCGACGACGGTGAAGGCGACGGTGTGGGGCGCGGCCGGCGGAGGCTTCTCGACGACGCAGCAGTCGGCGTCGACCGGCGGCGCGGGCGGCTACGCGGCGGGAACGGTCGACGTGTCCGGCATCTCGACTCTGGCCGTCGTGGTGGGCCGCGGCGGCTCGGCGGGCGGCTCGACGAACGCGTTCGGAGGAGGAGGCGGCGTCGGGTCCGCGAACGCGGGCGACCAGCCCGGGGCGGGCGGCGGCCTGTCGGGCGTCTTCCGCGACTCGTACGCGCTCGCCAACGCGCTCGTCGTCGCGGGCGGCGGAGGGGGCGGCAGCGGCTACGGGCAGGGCGGCAACGGCGGCGGGAGCACGGGCAACACGGGCGCCGGCGGAGCCTCCTTCACGGGCGGCGTCGGCGGCTCGCAGTCGGGCGGCGGCGCGCACGGGTCCGGTTCCTACACGAACTCCGGCTACGCGACCGACGGCAGCGCGCTGCAGGGCGGCACGATGCTCGCGCCCAACTACTGCGGCGCGGGCGGCGGCGGGGGCTACTACGGCGGCGGCTCGGGCACGGCGAACAACTGGTCCGGCTCGTCGGGCGGAGGCGGCTCGGGCTACGTCCACGCGACGCTGGTCTCGTCCGGCACCAACTCCGGGAGCGCGCAGTCCACGGCGCTTCCCCCGCAGACGGGCAGCGCGGACTACGCGACCGGCGTCGGAGCGGGCGTCTCGGCGGGCAAGGGCGGCGACGGCCGGGTGGTGCTCGTCTACTGACCGCGGGTGTACGCACGGGAATCGCCGTGCGGCGAGGCGCCGCGGATGGGCCCTGCCGCCGGCGGGCAGGTTCGGTGTAGACTCGCCTGCGACGGGCGTGCGCACACGGTACGGGGGTGCTCTGCCATGGAAGCGTGGGTGCTCTGCGAGGGCGAGGTCGTCGGCGAGACCAGCGATCTGCGGATGTCGCGGGCGCAGACGGGGCGCAGCATCGTGATGCAGGCGTCCTTCTCGCTCCCGCTCGCGGAAGCCGCCAGCGATCTGTCCCGGATGACGCAGCAGGGCTGCCTGGTCGAGATCCGCCTCCTGCTCCAGGACTCCTCGGTCTGGCTCTTCGAGTGTACCGAGTCGAGCGTCTCGGACACGCACGTGAGCTTCCTCGGCGTGCTCACGCCGCTGCCGGCCGAGGGGTAGCACCGCCCTCTCGATCCACGGGATGCCCCGACCTGGCCGTCCGCCCGTCGCCGACGGGGACGCGTCGACGGGATGCAGACGGGCAGGCAGGCGATAATTCCATCGCAAGAACTCGTCCGGCGCCGGACGATTTCTTGTCATGGAGCAGGAACTCCCCGACAGGCGCGGCGGCCCCCGACGGATCCGCGTGCGGCGCGGCTACAGACACGCCGCGTCGTACTCGATGACGACCCGCGAATTGGGCTGCGGCAGCGCAGCGGCCTCGAAGACGATGGAGTTCGACTGCGCGTCGTACGTCCAGTTCGGCCGCGTCACGGCTGTTCCGTTCACCGTGACGACGATGGGCCGGCTCGTGTCGGGTACGCGCGAGAGCGGGTAGCCGGCGCGCGTGCCGAACGCGTCCAGGCCGAGATCCGCGGCGATCTGGCCCCAGTCCGCCGAGCAGATGGAACGGAACTTGCCTCCGGTGCGCTGCTGCACCGTGATGTACCGGTCGCCGCTCACGGCGTCGCCGTTGCTGCTGGAGCAGCCGTATTCGCCCGCGGAGTTGCGGTTGGGCGCCGGGTCGCCCACGATGGCGCTGAGCGACACCAGTCCCGCATTGTACTGACCCTTCAGGCTCTTGAGCAGATCCGAGTAGAAGTCCACCGTCCCCGACGACTGGTCGTCCTCGTCGCTCACGACGATGACCGCGAGCTTGGCGTCGGCGCGCAGGAACCCCCCGTTCTTCGCGGGATCGGCGGACAGCGGCGGCGTGAGCGCGGCAGTCATGGCCGCCAGCCCCTTCTCGGTGCCGGTTCCGTTGGTGCCCTGGCGCACGGCGGTCGCGAACTGCTGGGCGGCGTTGGGACCCGGCAGTATGATCTTCGGGGTCCCCTTCAGGTTGCCGCTGTCCGCGGCGTCGTCCATGTCGGTCGTGACCACGCCGAGCTGGAAGTCCGTGTTGAGCTGCAGCGCGGTCTGCAGGAACGTGCGCGCGTTCGCGGCGATGGCGCTCTGCTCCTCGCTCATGGAACCCGAGTTGTCGATGACGAAGAGCACGTCGCTCCTGGGCCGCGACGACTGGTCGAACACGTCCACCTGGTGCGAGGTCGTGGTGCCCTCGCCGCGCAGGCCGACGGTGATGTAGGGGTTGCCGCCCGAGGTGTTCGTGGCGTCCGACTCGATGTACAGCGACGCGGTGTGCAGGCCCGAATCGGGCGGGCGGTAGCGCACGGTGATGGCCTGCTGGCCGCCGCCGCGGATGGTGAAGGGCGTCGCGGGCGCACTCACGTGGAAGATCTCCGGCTGGCCCGCGGCCGGGGGCGGGTCCACGCGGAAGCTGCGGATCTGGATGTCGGCGCGCCCCACGTTGTAGAGCGTCACGGTCTGCTCCGCCGAGCGGCACCCCAGAGTGACGCGGCCGAAGTTCACGTCGGCCGGCAGTGCCTGCAACGCGCCCTGCACGCCCTCGCCCGACAGATCCCACGCGATGCACCCCGGCGTGCCGCTGCCCATGAACCCCGCGCACGCCGTGCCCGGGAAGCTCGTCGGATCGCCCGTGACGACGGACAGCTTCACCCCGAAGCCTCCGCCCGGAAACCCCGGCAGCGGCGAGCCGTACGCGCGCTCCGACACGGGTGTGAAACCCACATCCACAGTCGTCGTGGAGCCCGGCGCGAGCGGCGAACGCGGCTGCGTCTTCACCCGGAACGCCGGCGCGTCGTTGGGCATGCCCGGCAGCGCCGTGCCTTGGATGCGGCCGGGCTGCAGCGTGCAGTCGGAGGCGCCCACGTTCTGGAACGTGACAGGCAGCACCTTCTCCTGGTTCATGCGCACCTGGCCGAAGTTGAGCGAGCGCCCGAAGGCAGAAGCGGAGCCGGGCAGCGCGGTCAGCACGCACTTGGGCTCGGCGGTGGGAGTGCCCTTGAGCCGCACGGCGAGCGACTGCAACGGCGCGCCGGCCGTCTCCTCGTTGAAGCGGATCTGCATCTCGCCTTCGTCGGGGCCGGTGCCGTCGGCGGGCTGGTAGCTCGCCGTGAACTTCACGACGTCGCCCGGGGCGACCACGGCGCCCTCCGGAAAAGAGACGATGCCGAAGCGCAGGTCGGCACCGCGGGTGATCTCGGGCGTCTGCGACACGACGCAGTTCTTCGTGCCGTGGTTGCTCACGACGTAGTCGCGCCGCGCCTGGACGCCGATCTGCACCTGGCCGAAGTCGAGCAGCGTGCTGGGCGCCTCCAGCTTGCAGCCGCTCGTGACGCCCTGGCCCGTGAGCGTCACGAAGCCCTGCTCGGTGTCGGTGGCGAGGTTGATCCGGGACTGGAACCGGTCGGGCGTCGGAGGGCTGAAGCGCACCGGTATTTCGAGAGGTGCGCTGCCGGGCGTCATGTGCTGCGGCAGCGTCGGGAAGGTCGCGGCGAACACGCCCGACGCGTCCGCGAGCGCGAGGGTCGTCAGATCCAGCGGCTTCGTGCCGCACGACGCGAGCTTCAGCGTCTTCTCGAGCGTGCCCCCGACCGGCACCTGGCCGAAGTCCAGGTTGGGCGCCGAGATGCACAGGCGCGGTCCGTCGCCTGTCGCGGAGAAGTTCACGTGCAGCGGATTCGTATTCGGATCGTTCGAAGGCAGCGTCAGCACGGCGGCGCGCGGGCCGCCGGCGAGCGCGTCGAACACCACCTCGACGGTGCGCTCGCCCCCGGCCGCGATGGACGTGCTGTCGCCCGAGAACGCCGCGAGATCCGGCACGAAGTCCAGATCGCCCGAGAGGACGGGGCGCCCCACGAGCAGCGCGCGCGTTCCCTTCGAGTAGACCTTGAGCGTGCGGTGTACCGGGGTGCCCGGCGGCGAGATGCCGAAATCCACGTCGAACTCGGTGTCCACGCTGCAGCCGATTTCGCTCTGGCCGTCGAGCGCGCACACTTCGATCTCGGGCGTCTGCGAGTTGCCGTGCACCGGCACCGCGAAGTCGGGCTTCTCGCCGTCGCTGCTGAAGATGTGCAGCACCGCCTCGTCGACGCCGTTGCGCGCAGGGACGTAGCGGAACACGAGCAGCGCGCACTCGCCGGACGCGAGGCCTTTCGAAGCGTCGCGCGCGCCCAGGTCGCAGTCCTGGCGGAAGCGCCCCGTCTCGGGCACGCCGAACTCGACGTCCTGGTCGCCGTCGCTCTCCTCGAACGAGGGTGGCGGATCCAGCACCAGAAGGCCGCTTCCGGTATTCGTCACGCGCAGCGCGACCTCCGTGGCGCGCTGCGGAATGCCTTCGACCGTCACCTCGGCAGGCACCACCTGGATGACCGGACCGCCCTTTTTCAGAGCGGTATCGTCGCAGTCGCACCCGGCCGCGGCCAGCAGGAACGCGAGCCCGAGCGCTGCGCGAGGCGGGATGGCGGCGGGACCGATCGTCGTGCGCGGACGCATGGGACCTCCGGGAGAGCTGCGGCGGCGGGCGGCGGCGTGCAGCGAACACCCGCAAAACGGCCGGGAAGGATGCCACAGGCCCGGACAGCGGGCAACCGGTGCGCGCGGGTGGGAGCGCGCCCGACCGTGTGCTCCGTGCGGCTCCCGACGGCCCCGAAGGATTCCGTGGCGCGGCGTACATGTTCGGTGGGCAAGGCACGTCCGGCATTCGCCGACCGCTGGCGACGGACGGGCGTCCCGTCACGCGCCGCGGCCACCTCCTTGCTCGAACAGAACCCGACGGGCGCGGCGCACGACGGGCACGCCCATCCTGCCGACCAAGTTCGCCGCTCCGCCCAACTCATCGAACATCAACCGCGCGGCTCAGTAGCGGACGAATCCCAGCCCGAGCCCGATGAAGCGAGGCGCGGAGTCGCTGGCCGCGTAATATTCCAACGATAGACGAAAATGGCCGCTGGAGCCGTCGACCTGCGGGCGGCCGCTGTCGACGGTGAAGCGCACGCCGCTGCCCTGGAACCCGCCGTGGATCTGTTCGCCGCCGATGGAAATCGACTGGAACGTATAGTCCAGGCCCAGCGTCGTGCCGCGGCCCGCCGCGGCGCCCGGGCAGATGAACATGCCCATGGAGAACGGCAGGCGGTAGACGGCGGCCTGCGAGGTCACCGAGTCCGTGCCTTCGGGGCTCACGAGTCCGAGGCCGAGTCCGAAACCGACGCCTCCGCGCACGCCCATGCGGGCCACGCCCACCTGGCCGAAGCCCATGGCGCCGATGCCGGCGTCGAAGAGAGCCCCGCCCATCGCCGTGAGGCGCGTGTCCGGCACCGCGCCGAAGAAGCCCGTCGCGCGCATTTCCCACGGGATCGCGACGGCGAAATAGCGGCCGGCGGAGGCCGTGCGGGGAAGCGACACGCTTAGCAGCAGCGCTGCCGTACAGAGCGTCCAGCGGACCGTCGACTTCATGCGGGGCCTCCGTGCGGCTGCGTCGGAGCGAGATCCTCTCCGCGGCACCGCAGGATGGTGCCTCATAGCACGCCTGCGGCCATGTCGCGGAAGCAGGAGGGCGACCGACGGGGAATCGGTCCACCACGGAGAGCACAGGTACATGTTCGGTGAGTTGGGCGGGGCCGGCGGTCGGGGCCGATCGCTTGCGACGGACGGGCGTCCCGTCGCGCGCCGCGACTATCGCACTGCACGAACAGAAGCCGACAGACGCGGCGCACGACGGGCACGCCCATCTTGTCTACCGACTCCGTTCGCCTCTCCACCCAACTCACCGAACATGTACGAGCACAGAGACCACGGAGCATGTTCTTCAACAGGAAATATCTCCGTGGCCTCCGTGGTCTCCGTGGTGAATCTCTTTAGTTTTCTCTGCGCGACGCCCTATCGCAGAGCCTCGGGGCGGCGCTGGAAGGTCGGCGTGTCGAGCTCGTCGTCGGCCAGCTCGATCTCCTCCGTCACGTCCTCGGGCGGGGCGGGCGGCAGCGGGCGCGCGGGATCGGACGGGAAGCGCGTCGTGTGGCGCCCGAGCATCTTCTCCACGTCCTCCAGGCCGCCCAGGTGGCGCACGGGGCGCGGCCCCGTCGGCTGCGTGGTCGCGTCGGCGGGCGCGCCCTCGAACGGCCGGCCGAGGACCGGGCGGCGCGGCTGGCCCAGCCCGAGCTGCTCGGCCCGCGGCTCGACGCGCGCGGGGCCGCGCTTGTCCTGCGCGCGGCGCGGCTCGAACCCCGTCGCGATGACCGTGATCTTCAGCGAGTCGCCCGCGTTTTCGTCGATGACCGACCCGAAGATGATGTTCGCGTCCTCGCCCGCGCGGCTCTGGATGTACTCGCTGGCGAGCGTGATCTCGTCCAGCGACATGTCGGGGCCGCCCGTGATGTTGATGAGGATCCCCATGGCGCCGTCGATGCGCACGTCGTCCAGCAGCGGCGACTCCACCGCCAGGCGCGCCGCCTCGGTGCCCCGGTCCTGCCCCGAAGCGATGCCCGTGCCCATGAGCGCCAGGCCCTGCTCGCTCATGATCGTGCGCACGTCGGCGAAGTCCACGTTGATGATGCCCTCCACCGTGATGAGGTCCGAGATGCCGCGCACGGCGTGCAGCAGCGGCTCGTCGGCCTTGAGGAACGCCTCGCTCGCGCGCGTGCCCGCCGGCAGCGCTCCGCGCAGCTTGTCGTTGGGGATGACGACGAGCGCGTCCACCACGGCCTTCAGGGCCTCGATGCCTTCCTGCGCCTGGCGCGCGCGCCGGCGGCCCTCGAACGAGAAGGGCTTCGTGACGACGCCCACCGTTAGCGCTCCCGCTTCCTTCGCGAGCTGCGCGATCACGGGGGCGCCGCCCGTGCCCGTGCCGCCGCCCATGCCCGCGGTGACGAACACCATGTCCGCGCCGCGCAGCGCCTCGGCGATGCGCTCCGTGCTCTCCAGCGCGGCCTTGCGCCCGACCTCCGGGTTGGCGCCCGCGCCCAGTCCCTTCGTGAGGCTCTCGCCGAGCTGCACGTGGACCGGCGCAGGGTGGCCCTCCAGCACCTGGCAGTCGGTGTTCGCGGCGATGAAGTCCACGCCGGAAAGGCCCGACTGGATCATGAACCGCACCGCGTTGTTGCCTCCGCCGCCCACGCCCACGACCTTGATCTTCGCGCCTTCCAGCAGCCCTTCCATCGTCGCCTCCGCGCGAGCGCCGCGCCGTCCGTCCCGTGTCCCGTCCTGCCCTTCGCGCCGCCGGAGCCCGTCCGGCGGCACGCCGTTTGTCCTATTGCTGCAATGCCGTCCGGATCCAGCCGCCGAGCCTGTGGAAGAGCCCTCCGGAGGGGCGTCCCATGTAGAAGCGCTGTTCGTCCGCCTGCAGCCCGTACTGCACGAGGCCCACGGCGGTCGCGAACTGCGGCCCTCGCAGGCCCTCGGGCATCCCCGGCAGCGCCCTCGGCTCCCCGCGGCGCACCAGAACCCCGAGCACCTCCTCCGCCAGCTCGTCCAGGTCCGGAATGAGCGAGCTGCCGCCGCACAGCACGATGCCGCTCGTGAGGTTCTCCTCGTACCCGCAGCTCTGCAGCTCGCGCGCCACGAGGCGGAAGATCTCCTCCACGCGCGGCTCGATGATGTCGCACAGGATGCGCCGCGCCATGCGCCGCGGCGCGCGGTCGCCCACGCCCGGCACCTCGATGACCTCGTCGGAGGGCACCTTCCCCGAAAGCGCGCTGCCGTGCGTGCGCTTGATGCGCTCGGCGTCGACCACGGGCGTGCGCAGACCCACGACGATGTCGTTCGTCAGATGGTTGCCGCCCAAGGGGATGACCGCCGTGTGTACGAGCGAGCCCGCGCCGAACACCGCGATGTCCGTGGTGCCGCCGCCGAGGTCCACGAGGCACACGCCGAGGTCGCGCTCCTCGTCCGTGAGCACGCTCTCGCTGGACGCGAGCGGCTCCAGCACCATGTCGGCGACCTTCAGGCCCGCGAGGCTGCAGCACTTGACGATGTTCTGCACCGCCGCCGCCGCCGCCGTCACGATGTGGACGCGCGCCTCCAGCCGCACCCCGCAGATGCCCATGGGCGCCTTGATGCCGTCCTGGCCGTCCACGATATATTCCTGCGGGAGAATATGCAGGACCTCGCGCTCCGCGGGGATGGCCGCGGCGCGGGCGAGCGCGAGCACGCGCGAGAGGTCCTCGGTGCGCACCTCGCGGTCCTTCACCGCGGCGACGCCGTGGCTGTTGAACGCCTTGATGTGCGCGCCGGCGATGCCCGCGTAGACGGACTCGACTCGGCAGCCGGCCATGCTCTCGGCCTCGCCGACCGCCTGGCGGATGGAGGTGACCGTGGAGTCGATGTCGACGACGACGCCCTTGCGCAGGCCGCGCGAGGGCGCCTGACCCCAGCCGCAGACCTCCAGTCCTCCTGCGGCGGTGCGCTCCCCCACGACCGCCACGACCTTCGTGGTGCCGATGTCGAGCCCGACGATCATCTCGCCCTTCCTGGCCATCACTTGCCTCTCGCGGCGGGGGAAGGCTCCGCCGAATCCAGACGCGCCGCGACCCAGTCGGGCCGCGTGCGGTTTCCCACGTCCACCGAGCGGGCGCGCGCCCCGCGCCGCTGCAGCTCGTCCCACACGCGCGCCAGGCGTGCCAGACGCGCCTCCAGCACGGGACCGGGCTCGCGCAGCTCGGAAGACGCCAGCGCCCCGAGGTCGACGCGCAAGGGTTCGTCGCCGCACCAAGCGGTCAGCAGCGTTTCCGAGCCCACGCGCTCGACGTGCACCTCGGAGAGCGGCGCCCGCGCGTCCAGACCGAGGCGTCCGTAGGCCTCCGCGAGCGCGAGCGCGGCGCGCAGTCCGTCGTCCGCCGCGAGGTGCTCGCCTGCGAAGGTCTCGCGCGAAAGGCCCGTGATCATGGGCAGATCGTAGCCGTCGGACGGCGTGGCGCGCTTGAAGACGGTGCCATCGGCGGCCGCCGCATACACGGCGCCCAGCAACACGAGCGCGACCGCGCGGTGCTCGTCCACGGCGACGCGCAGCGTGTCGGGCAGGTCGCGGGCAACGCGCGCATGCGCGACGCGCGGGTCCTCCTCCATGGCGTGCGCCGCGGCGGCCAGGTCCACCTGGAAGACGTTCATTCCGCGCACGAGGCCCGCGCGCCTCGAAAGCTCCTCCGTCGCGACGCGGTCCTGCCCGGTGAAGACGATTTCACGCACGGCGAAGCGCGGCGAGGTGAGCAGCCACTCGCGCAGGCGCACGACGCCGGCGGCGACGATGATCGCGACGGCGACGGCGCCGAGCACGCGCGCGACGGCGCCGACGACCCGCACGAGCGGTCCCGGTCCGTCTCCGCGGCGGCGTGCCGATGCCCTCGCCATCCCGCCTTCCCTCCGCGCCTACGCCTTGAGCGAGGCGCTGCAAAGGAGCTGCTCGCACAGCTCCGCGTAGTCGATGCCCTCTCCGGCTGCGATCTTGGGAAGCAGGCTCGCTTCCGTCATCCCCGGAAGGGTGTTGACTTCCAACACCGCCCACTTTCCCTCGGGCGTCAGGCGCAGGTCGGTGCGCGTGGCGCCTTCGCAGGCGAGCGAACGGTGCGCCGCCAGCCCCAGTTCCATCGCCTCGCGGTACTGCGACGGGGGCAGCGGAGCGGGGTAGAGATACTGGGTGGTGCCGGCGGTGTACTTCGCCGCGTAGTCGTAGAACTCGCGCGCCGGCCGCACCTCGATGGCGCCCAGCGCGCGGTCGAACAGCACCGCGACCTGGATTTCGCGGCCCGGCACGAAGCGCTCGACGAGCACCTGTCCGTTGTACTTCGCGGCGTCGGCGACCGCCGGCGCCATGTCCGCCTCGACGTGTACGATGTGTACGCCCACGCTCGAGCCCTCGCGCGAGGGCTTCACCACGCATGGCAGGCCGAAGCCCGCCTCCGCCGACGTGGGGGCGGGCGCGCCCCGGGGCAGGGCCTTCCACTCGGCCAAGGGCAGCCCGGCGGCGGCGAAGATCTTCTTCGAGAAGATCTTGTCCATGGCCGCGGCGCTCGCGAGCACGCCCGAGCCCGTGTACGGAATGAACATCGACTCGAGCAGCCCTTGGATGCAGCCGTCCTCGCCCCAGCGCCCGTGCAGCGCGAGCCACGCGACGTCGACGCCCGCTTCCGCGATTCGACGCGCCGCGTCACGCCCCGCGTCCACCGAGACGACCCGGTAGCCGCGCCCCGCGAGCGCCCCGGCGACCGCCGCGCCCGTCTTCAGGCTCACGTCGCGCTCCTCGCTCAGCCCGCCCAGCAGGACGCCGATCACCTTGTTTTTCAGCCCTTCCCGCGTCAACGCCATCCGCCGCCTTCGCCTCCCCGCGCCCCCGAAGGGGCGCCGACAAGAACCGTCCCGAAAAACTCTTTCGATCGAGCACCTATCCGCCGAACACCTTTCGATCGAGCCCTATTCGTCGAGCAACTTTTCCTGCAGCAACTGTCGGTCGAGCACCAGACCGAGAACTTCTGGCGGTGGAGCGAAGATTCCTACAAGTCGAAGTTCCAAGGCAAGGAGAATTTTCAGCCGGTCCCGGACGGCCGTCTGGACCGTCGCCAGCAGGGTCGCGACGTCCCGGGCGGTGGCGCCGCCGCGGTTGACGACGAAGTTGGCGTGCAGCTCGGAGACCTGCGCCCCGCCCTCGCGCAGCCCCTTGAGCCCCAGCGACTCGACGATGCGCCCCGCGTGGTCGCCGGGGGGGTTGCGGAAGGCGCAGCCGCTGTTCGGGTACTGGAGCGGCTGCGTGCGCCGCCGTTTCGCGAGGTCGGCCTCGACGGCCGCGCGCTCGGCCCGAAGCTCTTCCGCTGAACCCCTGTGCAGGTCCGCCCGGATCCGGGCGATGACGCGCCCGCCCGTGTCGCAGGTGCGATAGCCCATGCGCAGCGCCGCCGCGTCCATCCACTCGGCGCCGTCCGGCCCGCAGAGCAGCGCCTGCACGAGGCAGCCCTTCATCTCGCCGGCCGCCGTGCCGGCATTCATCGCCGCGAGGCCCCCGACGGTCCCCGGAATCCCCGCGGACCATCCCGCGCCCACGACGCACAGTTCCCGCGCGCGCTGCAGCAGCCGGGCCGAGGGGGCGCCTGCGGAGAGCTCCACTCGAATGGAATCGCCGCGATCTTCAGCCTGTTCGCCGTCTCCTCCCGGCTTTTCGGGAAGCCCCGCCGGCAGGCGGAGGACGACGCCCGGCACGCCCCCGTCGCCCACGATCGTGTTGCAGCCGCCGCCCAGGACCGTGACGGGCCGGTCGGTCTCGCGCGCAGCCCGCAGCAGCGCGACGAGGTCCGGCACGTCCGCGGGGCGCGCCACGAGCTCCGCCGCGCCCCCGACGCGCATGCTGGCGCGCGGCGCGAGCGGTACGTCCCGCTCCGTCGAGCCCCGCACGGCGGCGGCGATGTGGTCCTTCCAGTCCAACGGCACCTCGAAAGTGGTACTATCCTCCGACAGCGATGTCCTTCTGCGTCGCGAGCAGGCCCAGCAGCTCCGGACCCGCATTGGTGATGTCGCCGGCGCCCAGCGTGAGCACGAGATCGCCGTCCCGCACGAGCCCGGCGAGCGTGCGCGCCACCTCCGGACGCGCGACGCAGTGCGCGTCGCGGTGGCCGCAGCGGCGCACGGCCTCGTAAAGCGCGGCCGAGTCGATGCCCGCGATGGGCTCCTCGCTCGCGGCGTAGATGTCCGTGAGCACGAGCACGTCGGCGTCGTTGAAGGCGGTCGCGAATTCGCCCATCAGGTCGCGCGTGCGCGTGTAGCGGTGCGGCTGGAACGCGACGACGAGCCTGCGGCGGAAAGCCTCGCGCGCGCCCCGCAGCGTCGCGCGGACCTCCGCGGGGTGGTGTCCGTAGTCGTCCACGACGGTGACGCCGCCCGCCTCGCCGCGCACTGTGAAACGTCGCTGCACACCGGAGAAGCCCTCCAGCGCGGTGCGCACCGTGTCGAAGGGAATGCCCACCTCGTCCGCGATCGCGATGGCCGCGAGCGCGTTCTGCACGTTGTGCGCGCCCACCATGCGCAGCTTCACGCGCCCGAGCTTCCGGCCCCGCTTCCACGCGTCGAACGAGGCGGAAAAGCCGTCCAGCACGACGTCGTCGGCGCGGTATTCCGCCAGCGCCGCCATGCCGTAGGTGACGTGCCGCTTGTCGAGGCTGGGCAGGAGCCCCTGCACGGCAGGATGGTCCAGGCACAGCACCGCGAGGCCGTAGAACGGCACGCGGTTCACGAACTCGACGAAGGCCCGGTGCAGCGCTTCGAATGTACCATAGTGATCCAGGTGTTCCGGATCGATGTTGGTCACCACCGCGAGCGTCGGCGTGAGGCGCAGGAAGGAGCCGTCGCTCTCGTCGGCCTCGACGACGATCGACTCGCCTTTGCCCAGAAACGCGTTGGATCCGAGCGCGTTGAGCTTGCCCCCCACGACCACGGTGGGGTCGAGCCCCGCGGCGCTCAGGACGGTGGCGATCATGGACGTGGTGGTGGTCTTGCCGTGCGAGCCCGCGATGGCGATGCCCTCTTTCAGGCGCATCAGCTCGGCGAGCATCTCGGCGCGGGGAATGACGGGCACGCCGCGCGCGCGCGCCTCGGCCACCTCCGGGTTGGTGCGCTTCACGGCGCTGGAGAACACGACGGCGTCCACGTCGGCGGGCACGTTCTCGGCGCGGTGGCCGACGAAGACGAAGCCGCCCAGCGACTGCAGGCGGCGGGTGATCTCGCTCTCCTTCACGTCGGACCCGCTGACCCTGTGGCCCAGGTTCAGCAGCAGCTCGGCGATGCCGCTCATGCCGATGCCGCCGATGCCGACGAAGTGCAGCGAGCGCGGACGATTGCTGAGCATCCGTATTCTCCGGCGTTTCAGGTGCGGCCGCGCCCCGTGGGGAAGACCAGCTCCACGCACACGTCCGCGATTTCGCGCGCGGCCTCGGGGCGCCCCAGCAGCCCCGCCGCTCTCTCCATGCGCTTTCGCCTATCGGAGTCCGCGTGCAGCTCGCGCACGATGGCCGCGAGCCTCGGCCCGTCCAGTTCCGACTCGCGCAGCATGATCGCGGCACCCGCGTCCACCAGTGCGCCCGCGTTCACTTCCTGGTGGTTGTCGGCCGCGTAGGGGAAGGGCACGAGCACCGACGCCTTGCGCGCCACGGTTATCTCGGCGAGCGTCGTCGCGCCCGCGCGGCACACGACGAGGTCCGCGCGCGTGTACGTCGCGGGCATGTCGCGGATGAAGTCGTGCACTTCCGCTTCCACGCCCAGCGCGCGGTAGGCCGCCTCGACCTCCTCGCGATCGCGCGGCCCCGTCTGGTGGATGACCTGCAGCGTCCTGGCGTCCTCGCCCATCTCCTTCATGGCCTCCAGCACCCTCGCGTTCAGCCGGTGCGCGCCCTGCGAGCCTCCCGTGACGAGCAGGGTGAAGCGCCCCGTCGCCTCGCGGGGGCGCAGGAAGTTGTCCAGCAGCTTGCGGCGGATTGGATTGCCCAGCAGGTGCGTTTTCCTTTTAGGGAAGTGGTCTCGTGCCTCCTTGAAGGCGATGAAGACCGCGTCCACGAACCGGCCCAGAATCCGATTCGTCATGCCGGGCAGCGCGTTCTGCTCCTGCACCGCCGTGGGGATGCCGCGCAGCGCGGCCGCGAGCACCATGGGGCCGCTGGCGTAGCCGCCCACGCCGACTACCACGCTGGGCTTCTCGCGCGAGAGTATCCGCCAGCTCTGCCAGAACGCGCGCGGCAGACGGAACAGACCCGCCAGGAGGCGGAAAATGCCCTTGCCCTTGAGTCCGGTGACGTCGATCGTCTCCAGGCGAAAGCCCTCCCGCGGCACGATGGTGCTTTCCAGACCGTGCTGCGTGCCCACGAAGAGCACCTGGTTGTCGGGGTGCCGGGTGATGACCTCCTCCGCGAGCGCGATGCCCGGGAAGAGGTGCCCGCCCGTGCCGCCGCCCGCGATGAGCCATTTCATGAGCATCGGACGGCTCCCGCGGGAGGCACCAGGAAACCGCCGCCGTCCCCCGACACGGACAGCAGCAGGCCGGAGAGAATCATCGACTTCACAAGCTGGGTGCCACCGTAGCTGAGGTACGGTAGCGCCATCCCCTTGGGAGGGAGCAGTCCCAGGCACATGCCGGCGTTGATGGCGGTTTCGACGGCGAGCAGCGTCACCAGTCCGAAGGCGAGGTATGCGCCGAACGGATCGGCCGCGCGGCGCGCGGCGCGCAAGCCGCGCCACACGACGACGCCCATGAGCAGCAGCACCGCCGCGATTCCCACGAGGCCCAGCTCCTCGCCGATGCTCGCGAGGATGTAGTCCGTGTGCCCTGCCGGAAGGTAGCCTAGCTTCTGCCGCCCCTCGCCCAGCCCAAGCCCGAACAGGCCGCCGCTGCCCACGCTCATCAGGGATTCCGCGACCTGGTAGCCCGCGCCGAACCGGTCCGCGAACGGGTCCAGGAACGCCTCGATGCGGCGCATGCGGTAGGGGGTCGACACGACGAGCCACCAGCCCGCCGGCACCGCGATGCCGATGGCGACGAACACGTACGTGAGCCGCGCACCGGCCACGAACAGCACCGCGAGCATGAGCACCAGCACGACGACCATGGCGCCGAAGTCCCGCTGCGCCAGCACCAGCGCGCCCAGGAGCCCGCAGACCGCGGCGTGGGGAAGGAAACCGACCTTGAAGTCCCGCAGCGCTTCCCCCTTGCTCGCCACCGAGCTGGCCAGCCACACCGCGAGGGCGATCTTCGCCAGCTCGCTGGGCTGGAAACGGAAGCCGGCGATCTTCAGCCAGCGCTGCGCACCGCCCGCGCGCACGCCCAGGCCCGGCACGAACGTCGCCGCGACGAGCAGCAGCGACACGACGAGCAGCGGCCACGCGAGCCGCGCCAGGAATCCGTGCCCGAAGCGCAGAAGCGCGACCATGAGCACGGTGCCCAGTCCCGCGGCGACGAGCTGGCGCTTGAGGAACCACGCGCCGTCGCCCATCCGTGAACCTGCATACACCGCGGACGAGCTGTAGACCATGACGACGCCGACCGCCACCAGCGCGAACACCGCGCCCAGCAGCACCGGGTCGTAGCCCGCGGGCTCGCGCGCGACGGGGCGGGGCAGACCCGCGGGCGCCTGGCTCGCGCGGCTCACGGCTTCTCCTCCAGCGCGGCGACGAGCGCGCGGAACTCGTCGCCCCGCTGCTCGAAATCGCGGTACTGATCCCAGCTCGCGCACGCGGGGGACAGCAGCACCGTTTCTCCCGGGCGAGCGAGACGCGCGGCGCGGCGCACCGCCTCCGCAAGCACCCCGCAGTCCTCCGTCGGCGCGAGATCGCCGAGTTCCGTGCGGATCCGCGCCGCATCCTCGCCCACGACGTAGAGGCGCGCGACGCGGCCGGGGAACAGCCTGCGCAGCGGCGCATAGGGAGAGCCCTTCCCTCGACCGCCCATGACGAGGTGGAGCGGTCCCGGGAACGCCTGCAGCGACTTCTCGACCGAGTCCACGTTGGTTCCCTTGGAGTCGTTCACCCACTCGACCCCGAGCGCGCCGCCCACGACCTCGATGCGGTGCGGCAGTCCGGGATAGGTGTCGAGCCCCTTCTGCACCGCCGCCCGGGGCGCACCGAGCGCGCGCGCGCACTCCACGGCCGCCATGGCGTTCTCCAGGTTGTGCGCCCCGCGCAGGGCGCGCGACCCGACGGTGTAGCGCTCCTCGCTCCCGTCGTGGCCGCGACGGACGATCACTCCGCCGTTCTCGCGGATCTGCCCGTCCTCCGGCTCGCCGTGCGCGAACGTGACGGCACGGCCGCGTGCGCGACCGGCCATCGCCGCGGTGAAGGAGTCCTCCGCGTTGAAGACGCGCACCCCGGCAGGCGACACGAGATCCGACAGCCTTTCCTTGCTGCGTGCGTACGCCTCCATGGTGCCGTAGCGATCCAGGTGATCGGGCGTGACGTTCAGCACCGCGGCGGCGTCGCACCGGAACGAGTAGAGATCGTCCGCCTGGTAGCTGCTCAGCTCCAGCACGAGCGCGTCGGCCGGCGCGCCGGACAGGACGTGGTCGGCGACGGGAGTGCCGAGGTTGCCGCCGGCGAAAGTGCGAAGCCCTGCACAGACGCAAAGGTGTCCCGCGAGCGCCGTCGTGGTGCTCTTGCCGTTGGTCCCGGTGATCGCCGCGACGGGCGCGTCGAGCCAGGGCACGCACAGCTCGACCTCGCCTGTCACCGGAACGCCGCGGCGGCGGGCGTCATCTAGATGTGCATGCCACTTCACGCCGGGGCTCTTCACGACGAGGTCGGCCGCGCGGTAGGCGGCCGCGAGCGCCTCGCCGCGCACGACCCGGACGCCGCGCTCCGCAAGTGCGCGCGCCCGCGGGTCCAGCGCCGCGAGGTCGCGCGTCTC
>Ga0172368_10004052_pt1 | contig 17246 bp, 8 predicted proteins | sample Lak11m_FD_114540 | JGI IMG/M metagenome (GOLD analysis project Ga0172368, IMG submission 114540) | Freshwater microbial communities from Kabuno Bay, South-Kivu, Congo - kab_022012_11m | ecosystem: Environmental > Aquatic > Freshwater > Lake | place: Democratic Republic of the Congo: South-Kivu...
AAATTTCATACTGTAGTTGCCGTCAGTGGATGGGATATAATCACTGCCCGTAAGTCTGCCTTGAAATGTAAATGGTTTTGTACGGGCAATGGTGCTTCCAAAAATTGCAAAGTATGCGCCAAAAATACCAAACACAAGAAGAAGAATAAATATAGGAAATGCACGGAGAGAAATTTTTCCGTGATTCATGATGTGTTGTATATTTTGTTGCGTGCGTGAAAACATAAATTATTTATCTGCGCGTCCAATATGGAATACAACGGTCATTGCCGCAATGTAAAACTTTGAGATCTCCATTCGTGGTATCGTAATATGCAATAATTGGCAATCCATCTGCTCCAATGGCAATTGTTGAAAAATCACCAACATTACTTATAGAATCAACCGTGACAGTAGTGTTCCCATTGCCGTTACATGCAGCACTTCCGCATTTTGTAATAAGAAGATCGTATTCTTGTACTCCAAAATCTCCCGTATTTTTCATATAGTATGAAACAATAGGAAGTTCATCGGCGCCAATTGCTATTGAAGAATTTCCAATCCATGCATCTGAATTAATAACAGTTGTAGTATTGCCGCTTGAGCACCCTAAATTCCCACATTTTACAAGGCTGATACTTGGAGTGCCGGTATCAGAATAATATGATGCGACAGGAAGAAAATCAGGACCAAATGTTATTGACGAATAACCCCCCTTTGTTCCGAGGGTATCGATTGTGGAAGAAGTATTTCCGGAATTACATGCCGCGCTACCACATTTAAAAATACGAAAATCATAACTACCATCGCTTCCAAGATATGAGCCATAGGAGATAAGAGGAAAACCATCTGTTCCAATAGTGATAGAAAATCCAGTGTTTGCGTATACGTTGTCTATGCCAGGAATAACAGACGTAATGGTTGCATTTCCAGAAGTGCAGGTTGCATCGCCGCATTTAACAACACTAAGACTTCCGCCAGTAGTTCCAAGGGTTTCTCCAATAACAGCGTATCCATCAGTTCCAATGACAGTTGAGGTAAAGAGTCCCCAATTTGACGGTGATTCAACAACAGACGGAGTCGAATTGCCGGAGCTGCAGGCTGCATTACCGCATTTTATAAATTTAAGTCGATAATTTCCCGTACTGTCGCGGTATGAGACAACAGGAAACTCATCTGTGCCAATGGCAATGGATGGATACTTTCCAACGTCACCAGAAGAATCAATAGTTGTTATAGTTCCTGTGCCAGTGCAAGCAACGGTGCTACATTTTAAAACTTTAAGATCGCCATTTGTTGTATCGTAATACGCAAGAACAGGTAACCCATCTGTACCAATAGTCATTGAGACATACTGGCCAACGTCGCCAGTTGAATCTACGGCTGTAATGGTATTTGCAAGCGGCACATTTGTATTCCATGTCCCTATTTGGGAAATGCCATCTATCATCATGCCGCCACCGGTAAGTGTAAGAAGCGCAGAAGGCATAGATGTTGCTCCAATGCCAATCTTCCCACCGGCATAATAAATGCCGCCAGTTACAGTGCTCCACGGCGTACTTCCACCGCTTAATGTAGTCCAGCTCAATACGCCAGCTCCATTTGTTTTTAATGCTTGTCCGCTGGCGCCATCTCCGCTTGGCAGTGCCCAAACAGTGCTTGTAGTGATGCTATCGGGCGCTTTAAAACCTACATAGTTACTGCCATTTGCAGTAAGTTCTGTAAAGCGAAATTCTCCAGTGCTTCCAGTGCTTGTTGCAAACGGTGAAATTGAAATCGCGTTTGCATGTGATGCGGAAATAGCAAGGGATCCGGCTGAAAATATACCACCCATGCCTGTATGTATCCCGCCAAACACGGTAAGTCCATTATTTACCGTAAGATTTGTTTGAATATCCATGGTTCCAGCCTCTAATCCGCCGGTTTCTAACTGCTGGATGTATGCGCCGCCAAGATCAAATACGCGAAAGTCACCATTTACAGGTCCGCTAATATATGCAAAACGACCCTGCACCGCAATACCGCGGAAACCGCCTGACCCGCTTTGGGTAATGCTCCACGCAAGAGTCGGCGACGTAGGATTTGATATGTCAAAAATTTGGAGAATACCATCAGCGCCAAAGTTTGTGATGTATGCATAGCGTCCTTGTATGACAATTTTTTCTGGCCTACTAGCTGTTGCTGTCCCAGATCCGTTTATGATTGTAGGAGAACTTGGAGTGCTAATATCATAGATTTTGAAAATATTTGTTGCTCCATCAGAAAGAGCAATGTATGCATATTTACCTTGTACTACAACGTCAAGCGTATCAAAACCCGCGTTTGCTACATTTCCGTCTGCGCTCGCCGTTGAGGCGGGGTTGGATATATCATAAATCTGAAATGAATTTGCGCCTGTTCCGGTAACAACGTATGCGTACCTGCCTTGTACTGCTATAGCACGCGCGTTGTCTCCGGTGGAGCGCGAGCCAGTGCTTGTTGGTGCGCTTGGATTTGATACATCAATTACTTGCATGGAATTTGATGTGTCTATTCGTACTACATATGCATATTTGCCCTGCACCGCTACTGCTCGAGGAGCTGTGATAGTAAATGCTCCAGTTGAAGTTGGTACTGTAGGATTTGAAATGTCAAAGATTTGTAATTGGTTTGAACTTTGATTTGCAAGATATGCATATTTTCCTTGTACTGTAATATCTCGCGGAGAAGATCCTGTTGTAGAGCTTGCTACTTGGAGCGGTGAGCCTGGATTTGAAATATCATACACAAGAAGTTTTCCAGCCCCTGTGTCTGCAAGATATGCATATCTGCCTTGCAAGGCGATATCGTCAGCACCGGAAGATCCTCCGCCAGTTGAAGTAGTCGCAAGGTGTACCGGCGTTTTTCCTGGCACATGGAGCTGTGTCATGGCATTTGTGGTATTAATGCCAATATTACCAAGATGATCTATGCGCATGCGTTCTGCTGGTTCAGTGCTGCGTGCAGTATAAAACGCGAGTGCACCAGTATATGCTGTTGTAATGTCTGTGATAATACCTGCGACACCTGCGACGTTCGTCATGCCAGAGGTAGTTCTATTTGCGGCAAACAATAATTCAGCACCAGTATTTACTGTTGGTGAAAAATTATTTTGAAGTCGTGCGATTTGATATACACCCGCTCCACTTGCGGCAACATCTAACATATACGCAGGAGTTGTGGTGCCTATACCAACATTTCCCCCAAGAAATACTCCAGCATAGTTACTTGTTGCGCCTGTTTGCGCATTGATATACATACCATAAGAATTTGTTATGGTACCGCCTCCTGCTACTGCTGCACCACCTACGCCAAGCGCAATGGCATTGGTAATGGTATTTCCATTAACTCCTGCGCGCGTTGGCGCGCCTTCAAGGTAGAGCGTGTAAGCGTTTGATGTAACAACTGCTCCATTCTGCGCCGCAAGAGTTTTTTGTAAGAGTGTATGGAATGCCATATTTGCCGCCGATGTATTGGCGGTAGTTGCAGAATCTGTAAATGTACCAGACCCAAAAGAGATATAATTTCCGGTTGACGTAGGTGTTCCGGAAATATCTCCGGCAATAGCATATCCTGCTACTTCTTGGGCGTTGTACGCGTATGGTGTGGCAGTAATGCGTGTACGAGGTGAAAGTGCTTCCCCGCTTACAACAACCTGTAAGAAATAATCCCCCGTTTGAAAATCTAACGGGATTGCTGGCATATTATTGAGCGTCGTATCTCCCATTTCGACAGTGAAAATACCCCGTATTGGCGTTACGGAGATAGTTTTAAACTGCGCATCTGCAGTATAGCTGTTTGTAGACGGACAATTATCTACGGCATTTGCAGATGTCCCTGTTGCCCAAAGACAACTGATATTTGCATTACTTGAAGATATACTGTAAATGGCGAATTTTATAGGAATTGGTGTATTATCTGCTACTGGCAGATTGTCGTTTCCAAAAAGTTGCCCTTGAAATGTAAATGGTTTGCTCTTTGGCGCATTACTTGCATACAGAGAAAAAAATACGCCAAATGTGCCAAGAATAATGAGAAGCGCTATTGCTTGAATGCCAATGAATTTTTTACGAACTTCCATATGCTCGTTTTGTTTTTTTGCGAGAAATAACCGAAACGGGAAGGCTTTTCCTCCCCTATTTTTCATACTTTATTATAACATAATAAAGAAGAGACTTATGCGCTTTGCTTGGGGAAAAAATGCCACCCTGTCAAGACTAGTAATCCTTTTATTTTTTTGCTATAATTTCACTGTACTGCTTATGTGTGCCCCTGTGGCGGAATGGTATACGCGCATGGCTTAGAACCATGTGGGAGCAATCCCTTAGAGGTTCGAGTCCTCTCAGGGGCACCATTTAGGAAATTGCAAGTTTGAGATACCCGCCTCGCTTCGCTCGGCGGTTAAAACGTATTGGATTTTGGGCTCAAAAATGAATTGGCGGTTTTGCAAAATATGGTTCGCGCCGATGTTTTTCAGAAATGCTGTCATTTCAGACAGATTCTTTTTGGAAAGCAGATTCGCGGCTTGATTCAAAGACAAAACGAATTCGCGGGCCGGTTCGAGCCAAGACAATCCTTTTGTCTCAAAGTCGGATATTTTTTCCTCAATTCGTACTTTCTCGGATACAAGACGATTCTTTTTGGCGGCGTATTCTGTCGTGGACAATGCGTCCGAAAGAAAGACATCTAGTAGTTTTTCAAGTTTAGTGTCTAACGCTGTAATTTGTGTTTTCAAAACGTTCACCTCGTTTTTAGCACTTTCTTTCGCCAGTGCTTCGTCTTGTTGCAACGCCGCCAAAACCTTTTTCGTGTCTTGGCTCGATAAAGAAACTTTTTGCAGGAAGTTTTTGATTTGCTCCGTAAGCGCGGACTCGCTCACATAGCGTTCGGGACATACGCCTCGTTTTTTGGTGCAGCGATAGTAGGTGTAAGTCCCGCCGTTGCCTTTTGCGTATTGCGCGGTAATTGCACAACCACACGAGGCGCATTTCATCAGTCCAGCGAACGCGAAGTGGTGCTGTTTATCGGGCCGCACTCTGCCACGCTTCACCATAACCTCCTGCACCTTATCAAAAAGTTTCTTTGAAATTATCGGCTCGTGATTCCCCTTAAAAATTTCCCCCTTCCATTTCATTAGTCCAAGGTAGAAAATATTTTGTAGATTTTTCTGCAAATTGCTAATGGATATTTTGTTGTTTTTGTTTCCGCGTAGATTGTTGTCCTCGCACCATTTTGCGAGAGAATGAAGCGGATATTTTCCGGTGGCGTATAACTCAAACATCTTTCTCACTTTCGGAGCTTTGCCGGGGTCAATATCAATCCCGCGTGTTTTCGGATTGTTCACGTACCCCACCGGAGCCCAGCCAGGCCACACTCCATTTCTGATTTTCTGCCTCAAACCTCGCTTCACATTCTCTCGCAAATTATCTACAAAATATTTACTTTGTCCGAAAGCAATGTTTAGCATGAATAACCCTTGTGGCGTTGCCTCAAACCAGAACGTTGGAAATTTGAGGGAACGAATCAAGCCGCGATCAATCAGGTGAATTATCTGTCCGCCGTCAATCGAATTACGCGCCAGGCGGTCAGGATGCCACGCCAGTATTCCGTCTGCTTTCCCAAATTCAAGAAATGATAGCATTTCAGCGAACTTCGTTCGCCCGGGCTCTTTTGCGGTTTTCGCCTCTTGGAAAGAGGCGACAATTTCAAGTTTTTCTTTGGCGGCATACTCTTGCAGCTCTACGAGCTGCGCTTCAATACTTAAAACCTGCCTATCGTCTTCCTCTGTGTTCTTACGAGCGTAAAGTATGTATTTCATGGATTTTAAAAATTAAGGATTAAAAAATTTTCTTCTCCCCGAATGCAAAACCGCCAATTCATTTTTGAGCCCAAAATCCAATACGTTTTAACCGCCGAGCGAAGCGAGGCGGGTATCTCAAACTTGCAATTTCCTAAATGGTGCTCTATTCTTGAATTAGTGCGAACCCATTTCGCCGCCGCAGGCGGCGAGAACCGCCCGCGAAAAATCCGAAAGGCGGCGGAGCCGCACCGCTCGAAACCGCAAAAGAACCCGTAGAAAAACATCGGCGCGAACCATATTTTAATTTTGGGGGAAGAAAATTTTTTAATCCAATAGGAATTTGAACCCAAGAGACGGCGACTTGCCGTCTCTTGACTTTTATGGCGTAATATGATAGACTTTAGCAGCGTGGAAAATCTACTATTCCACGGACTCCACGGCGAGAGAGTCGCCGAAATCCAGTACCTTGAGGAGGTAGAAAAATGATTGCATTGAGCGTTCTCGGCAGAATCGTCGGTGTCGCGTTCCTGATGGTCGCCAGTTCCATCTTCAACGGCTACGCGCTGAGCGTGCTGTGGGGATGGTTCGTGGTCCCGACCTTCGGAGCTCCGGCTCTCGGCATCGTTCCGGCAATCGGCATCGCAATGGTGGTGAGCTACATGACCAACCAGATGCATGACTGCAAGAAGGAAGAGCGGAGCCTCGGCGAGGAAATCGGGCGCGGCACCTTCGTCGCCATCGTCAAACCGTCTCTCGCGCTTTTTTTCGGATGGATCGTGCATCTGTTCATGTAGCAGGAGCGCGGCCCCCAACACGAGCCCCCTGCGGAATTCAATTCTGCTCGGGGCTCTCACTTTTTCTATATTTGAAATCATTGAAATTTTCATAAAAATGTTTTATTATTTACGTATTCGCTTTGCGAATTCTTGGATTAAATGCCGCCAAAGAAAAACTTTAAATTGTCAGCGGTGCGGCTCCGCCGCCTTTCGGATTTTTCGCGGGCGGTTCTCGCCGCCTGCGGCGGCGAAATGGGTTCGCACTAATTCAAGAATAGAGCACCAGAGTATGATTTTTCCCCAATAGTATCCCCAAAACTGTGGAAGGAATACATAGATTTACGATAATATAGGGACTTGACAAGATTTTTTTTCACATATACAATAGACAGCGATACTGAAATATAGGTTTTTATTCATTTATCATCAAAAAAGAAACCAATGCGCCTAAGAGCATACAAATGGAGGACGATATAACGAATAAAGGGGCCTGAACACCTTAATACAGGAAAGTATGGCCGCTGAAGAGCGGTTTTTTGTTTGTCTGGAGCGCAAAAAAGGATAGAGAAAAGGTATATTTATAAGGAAAATATGCTTTCTCTCTCCCCTTTTTCAGGGGAGAACATGAACTTTGACAATTTGAGTAGAGCAAAGTTAATGTAAAGAGTAAATTTCTTTACACCTATAGTATAAGTAAAAAAATGTTAGAGAGTATAAAAGTATCAATTAGTGAAGTCTTGATTATGGTCGAGATATAACTAAGTGTATACGGTGGATGCCTTGACATCAAAAGACGACGAAGGACGTAGCAGCATGCGAAAAGCTTCGGGGAGGCGGCAAGCAACCTGTGATCCGAAGATATCCGAATGGGGAAACCCGTTCTCATGGAAGATGAGAACATTCCGCATGAAAATGCGGTAAAGTGCACCCGGTGAAGTGAAACATCTCAGTAGCCGGAGGAAAAGAGACCAATACTCTAGGTTATAAGGTTCAGAGGATTTCCTTTGAACCTTTTAACCTAGTACATTCCCTTAGTAGTGGCGAGCGAAAAGGGAACAGCCAAAACCCTAAGAATTAAAAGCCTTTCAAAGTTTTACTGGAGCAATCTAGTGAGATTACGGGAGGTGGACAGTTGTCGGACTAAAGATTCTTAGGAGGTAGCGGGAAAGAATATGTTTGCTGGCCGATACCAACAAGCAAAGAAGAAGGATTTTTAGCGGAACAGTCTGGGAAGACTGGCCAAAGCGGGTGATAGCCCCGTACGTGAAGGGAATCTTTCCCTTTGTAATATTCTTTTCCCAAGTACTTCGCGACTCGTGAAATCGCGTAGGAATCAGCCAGGACTATCTGGCAAGGCTAAATACTTTTGATGATCGATAGTGAACAAGTACCGTGAGGGAAAGGTGAAAAGCAGCCCGGGAGGGCGATGAAATAGTATCTGAAACCGTATACTTACAAAGAGTCGGAGCCTGCCGCAAGGTGGGTGACGGCGTTCCTATTGAAGAATGAGCCAACGAGTTTGTGTATGTTGCCTGTTTAATCCGCCGCTGGCGGAGAAGGCATAGGGAAACCAAGTCTGAATAGGGCATATTTCTAGGTTATAGGTTTTAGGCAGCGAAGTTTTAGGGGTTTCCCCTACTACCTCCTACCTATTGCCTATCACCTATGAAAAAGCAGCATGTACAAAACACGAAACCGGGTGAGCTATCCTTGGCCAGGGTGAACTTCGCCGAAATGCGAAGGGAGGCCCGAACTCACATGTCGTGCAACGCATGGGGATGAGCTGAGGATAGAGGAGAAATTCCAATCGAACTCGGTGATAGCTTGTTTTCCTCGAAATAGTTTTAGGACTAGCCTTTCTGTGGCTACCGGAGGTAGAGCACTGAATGGGGACGGGTGGAGCAATCCTACTGTTCCTAACCAAACTCCGAATGCCGGAATAGCCATACAGAGGGAGTAAGACTACGGGCGCTAAGGTCCGTCAGTCAAAAGGGGAACAGCCCAGACCGCAATCTAAGGTCCCTAAATCCATGTTAAGTGTAAAAGGTGGTAAAGCGACTCAAACAACAAGGATGTTGGCTTAGAGGCAGCCATCATTTAAAGAAAGCGTAATAGCTCACTGGTCGAGTTGCTTTGCGCCGAAAATTTATCGGGGCTCAAACATGGTACCGAAGATGCGGATCTCTATTCGCAAGAATAGAGGTGGTAGAGGAACATTGCCAACCGCGACGAAGCTGTTTTGTGAGAAATGGTGGAGCGTTGGCAAGAGCGAATGTTGGCATAAGTAGCAAAAATTGAGATGAAAACTCTCAACACCGTAAGTCCAAGGTTTCCTGGGCAACGCAAATCGTCCCAGGGTTAGTCGAGGCCTAAGGTGAGTCCGTGCGTAAGTGCGGGGTAGCCGATGGATATCAGGTTAATATTCCTGAACTACTATGTGATCTTGATAGGGGACGTTTTCTCAAGCTCCAAGCGCGCTTTGGTTATGCGCGTCCAACCTGGTGTAAGCCAGGGAGTGTAAGTTGGGAGCAATCCTGACAAGTTGGGGGGCGAGGGAACCGAGAAAATCCTTCAGAGATAATCATATAGTACTCGTACCGGAAACCGACACAGGTGGACGGGTTGAGTATACTAAGGTGTACGGGAGAACCCTTGTTTAGGAACTCGGCAAAAAAGCTAGGCGTAACTTCGGAATATGCCTCGCCTCACGCAAGTGAGGCCACAGCAAACGTATCTCTTGTGACTGTTTAACAAAAACATAGGTCCCTGCAAAACCGTAAGGTGACGTATAGGGGCTGATGCCTGGCCAGTGTCAGAACGTTAAAGGGAGAGGTTGACTGCTTTCGGGTGGAAGGCCTTGAACTGAAGCGCTGATGAACGCCGGCGATAACTATAATCGTCCTAAGGTAGCGAAATTCCTTGTCGGGTGAGTTCCGACCTGCACGAATGGCATAACAACAAGAGAACTGTCTCAACAAGGGACCCGGCGAAATTGCAAGAAGAGTGAAGATGCTCTTTACCCATGGCTGGACGAAAAGACCCCGTGAAGCTTTACTACAATTTGATATTGGATTACGTCTGTACCTGTTCAGTGTAGGTGGGAGCCGCAAGGCAACAATGAGACACCACCCTTGTGCAGTTGTAATTCTTGATCCACTTCAGTTATCCTGAAGGGAGACAGTATCTGATGGGTAGTTTGACTGGGGCGGTCGCCTCCTAAAAGGTAACGGAGGCGTTTACAAAGGTTGGCTTAATCCCGATGGAAACGGGATTGGACGCGCAAAAGCACAAGCCAGCTTTACTGCAAGACCTACAAGTCGCGCAGTTACGAAAGTAGAATTTAGTGATCCGACGATTCATCATAGGATGGTCGGAGCTCAACGGATAAAAGCTACTCCGGGGATAACAGGCTAGTCTGGTCCAAGAGTCCATATCGACGACCAGGTTCGGCACCTCGATGTCGGCTCATCGCATCCTGGGGCTGGAGAAGGTCCCAAGGGTTTGGCTGTTCGCCAATTAAAGCGGTACGCGAGCTGGGTTCAGAACGTCGTGAGACAGTTCGGTCTCCTATCCACCATGGGCGCTCGAAGTTTGAGGAAGCTCTCTCCTAGTACGAGAGGACCGGAGAGGACGAACCTCTGGTGTACCAGTTGTCCTACCAAGGGCATTGCTGGGTAGCCACGTTCGGCACGGATAAATGCTGAAAGCATCTAAGCGTGAAGCCGTTTCCAAGATTAGACTTCGTTATAGACTCCCGGGAGATGACCGGGTTGATAGGCGGTAGGTGTAAGAATCGTGAGATTTTTAGCCAAGCCGTACTAATATGTTAAAATATCTCGACCATAATAAGGACTTCAGAGAGATGACTCCTATTCCCTAGTGAATGGGAGTCAATCTCTGGTGCTTCTGCCGGAGTGGAAATACCTGTTCCCATCCCGAACACAGTCGTCAAGCACTCCAGGGCCGATGATACTTCAAAGAGGGAAAGTAGGTCAGTGCCAGTTTGAAAGAAAACCATCCTTAACGGATGGTTTTTTTGTTGGTAAGATACAGATACTATGAAATACATTACTGACCTGCACATCCATTCAAAATATTCCCGCGCGTGCAGTAAGAATTTAGACCTTGTGCATATTGCCGCATGGCAGCGCTTAAAAGGAATTCATGTTGTTTCATGTGCGGATTTTACGCATCCAAAATGGTTTCATGAACTCAAAGAAAAATTAGAAGAAAAAAAGCCTGGTCTTTATGGATTAAAAGACGTGTATCAAAAAGAAAGTGATGATATTCTTCGTGAGCTATGTCCATCATTTTCTACTTCAGTCCCCTCTTATGTTATTCTTGGCACAGAAATCAGCTGTATTTATACAAAAAATGGAAAATGCAGGCGCATTCATTTGCTTGTGTTTGCGCCAACGCCAGAAGTTGTTGAAAAAACAAATACCACACTTGCACGCATTGGAAATATTGCATCTGACGGCAGGCCGATTTTAGGTTGTGACGTAAAAGACGTAATGAAGATTGCTTTGGCGGCAAGTGAAGAATGTTTTTTTATTCCTGCGCACATGTGGACGCCATGGTTCTCTTTGTTTGGTTCAAAATCAGGATTCAATAGTATCAAAGAATGTTTTGAAGAATTATCTCCATATATTTTTGCCGGCGAAACAGGACTTTCATCTGATCCGTATATGAATTGGCAGTGGTCAGAATTAGACGCAATCACATTAGTATCAAATTCAGATGCACACTCTTTGGAAAAACTGGGACGCGAAGCAAATATATTTATTGGCGAAGATATTTCATACGAAAACATTCGCGAAGCACTAAAAGCAGGAAAAAAAGGAATACAGAATTTTCGCCTTGATGCAACAATAGAATTTTTTCCTGAAGAAGGAAAATATCATTGTGATGGACACCGCGCATGCAAGTTTGTATGTTCTCCTGCTGAAACAAAAAAATTAAAAGGCATATGCCCTATGTGCAAAAAGTCATTAACTATTGGCGTATTGAATCGCGTGATGGAACTTGCAGATCAAGATGCAAAAGAAAAAATAGATCAACGCATTAGATATAAAAGTATTATTCCCTTGCAAGAAATTATTGCGCAAGGTTTTGGCGTAGGCGTACATTCAAAAAAAGTACAGGAATTATATTTTCAAGTTATCAACAGGCTAGGAAGCGAATTTGAAATTTTACTTGACACTTCATTTCAAGATTTGAAAAAAAATTTTCCTGAAGAAATTTTTTTTGGCATCAAAAATATGCGTGAGGGACGCGTAGAATTACGCGCAGGATATGACGGAGAATTTGGTGTTATTCGTGTATGTGCACCGCAGAAAAAAATGCAGCCAGAGCTTGCATTTTATGATCCAAATTCTGTGTGTAAATAGCATTTTTTCCTTATAATTATAGCAAGAAACAAAAAATCTCGCCGGATATCCGTGAACGAGATTTTTTGCTTTTCTGTTTCGCGAAAAAAGAATTATTTTTTCTTTTTTTTCGCGGCCTTTTTCGCTGGCTTCTTTGCGGCTTTCTTCTTTGCCATACGGATTGCCTCCCTTCAGCTTTTCTTCAAAAAAGAAAAGCGGGCTTACGAATTAACTCTTATTAGTATAGCACAAAAATAAACATGATGCTATTTCTTTTGCGCAGCAGTTTCAAGTTCGGAAAGTTTTTGCGCAAAACTGTCTAATTCTTTGAGTGTTTTTTTGTGAAGTGTTTGTTTTTCTTTTGCTTCATCTTTTTGTATTTGCGCAAGTTGTGTAAGAAGTTCATGTTCTGCCTTGCCTTCTTTTTTCATGAGCGCGATTGTTTCTGTAAGTTCTTTTTCTAAAAGCGCAATAAGTTTATCTACTTGTACTTGAGTCATTTCCGGTAAAAGAGACTTCCATGAAGCTTTTACATCATCCGGCATGGCAGATGCTTCAAGAAGGATATATACGCGTTTAAGTTTATCTTCTAGCGCTTTTTTGAGAGCTTCATCAATAGGAGGATTTTTTTTTGCACCTGTAAAAAAATTGAAGAATGAAAACATAAAAAATTTTATTAGAAAAATGAAGCAATATTAGTGAGCGGAAAATTCTGCTTTTGTAGATCCAAAATTAATATGAATAGCATCTTTTTTGTGGAGCAGTACGCCATTGATAAACTCTGAAATATTGATTTTAAATTGCGCGTCTCCGGCGGCGTCATGGATATAATCCGGAATAAGTTTGGCATAGTAATCCGCTCCATAAAGCTTGCGAAGCTGTACAAGCTGTTCCATGAATGCCATGGTAAATGAGTCAGGATTATTATGAGCCGCAGTAAAGAAGTCATCAGTAAATTTTGCTTCTGAAAATTTTTGAAAAAAGTCATTTGCAGTCCAGTGAAGTGTTTCTGCGTGCGATGCTGTATGTGCACTTGTTTCAACTTTTGGTTCTGCGCTTGTGCTTGCCTGTGCAGATGCGCTTGTTGATTCTGCTCCTCCGATTGGTGGATGCGGCACAGCACTTGGCGTTGCTTCAGATGAACCTGACGCAGGTTTCATTTCTTGAATAACAAGATTATGTGTAAGCCCGGGAATAGTTTGAGTGCTTAATATAGATGCTCCGCCAGTGGCGTCTGGCGTTACAACACCGACTGATTCAGATGCATCAAGATGAGGAGGTGTCTCTCCGCCTATAATTGGAGATGGAGGCGCTACTACAGGAGCTGCTTCATAATGATGTATTGGTATATGAGGTGGCAGTTCAACATGATGAAATCGTGAAAAATCTTCAACAGGAACATGCTGGTGGTGGTTTTGCATTTTAACATCCCACATTTTTTGCCAAACAGCATGCGCTGTGTTGTCTATATAATGTACTGCCCCACTTTGTTCAGTAATAGTTTGTTCTGCATGGCCAAAAAGTGCGTGGCTAAGCTTGAGAAATTCTCTGTAGTCATCAATGACAAGCGCATGGCCTTCAAGATGTGCAATACCTTGAAGACTAGATGCTCCGGGTGCAAGAACAGTATCCCCTCGTTCTAAAAGCGCGTTGCGAATATTTGCTACAACATTTTCCACTCGAGCTGCATCAATATGGTCAAATGTGCCATGACCATGAAGGGAATGAGTATCCATGCTTTGCACTGCAAGCCTGCGAAGAAATTGGTCAAGATGTTGATAATTTCCATGTTCTCCAAAAGAAACTTCTGCGTGAATAGGGGCTTGAACTTGCTCTGCAGATGCATAATTTATTTCTACCTTTACAACTTCGGGTTGTTGTTGGTATGCTGTTGCAGATTGAGCATACGTTTGTTCTGTAGCGTGCGGTGCAGTCCCATGTTGCTTGAATAATAATGGATTTTCACGTTCAAATTCTTCTCTAGTGTGTGGTTGATGTTCTGTTGGAGGCTGCTCTATAGGTTGCCGTTCAAGCTGTTCTGGTTTGCTTTGGGGTTGTTCTGCGGGTTGTTCTTGGTGTGGGTGCGTGACGGGCTGTTCTAGGGTGCCTGAAACCGGTGCACCATGCTCCCCAAATAGTTTATGACTCAAGCCAAAAGATAAGCGATCAAGGTTTAATGTCCAATTATCCCAAAGAGTATGAACGCCTTTTATATCCCAATCATGTTGAAGATGATCAATTTGTGCTTCTATTCCTCCAGTGCTTTGCATTTCTGCCCATGTAAGGCCAACTAAACCCAGAGATACTGCAATATTTCCCAATGCTCGTCCTGCGCTTTGAGTTTGCGTAGTCCACTCTGCTTGGGATACGCGATTTTTCATTAAAAGATCCACAGTTATATCCTTAGCATCTATAACTCCCTGCCAAAGTTCTTGAGGTGCAGTTTGTGTTAGATCTCTCCATACTGACTGTATTTCTCGTGCTTTTCCTTCTTGAATAAGGCGTTCATTTTCTGCAAGTCTGCGTTGAGTGCGTTGATATACAGAAAGTCCTGCGTATGTAAGCGCGCGTATTGTTTGAAGACCAGTGATAAGAAGTCCAAAATTTAATCCTTGTTTACCAAGTTCAAAGAGAGCTTTTTTATCTGTTTTCTTTATGACATACGCATAGAGTGTTTGCGCAATTTGTCTCTCAGTTTTTTGAGTAATACCTTCCTTAGTAGCACGAGCATTAATAAGAATAGCATTAAGCTCTGCTCTAAATTGACCTGCCTTTTCAGGATTAATAATTTTCTCTCTTACAAGAGTATCAATGCGCTCTTGGAGTGCATCTTTTTTTTCTTTGATTTCCACTTCGCGCTCTATTCGTTCAGCTTCTTCTTTTGGTGTTTCTTTCACGCCTTCCTTTGATTTAGCTGCATCTGCTTTTTCGTATGCGCCCTCAATTTCACTTAAAATTGTGAAAAGTGCCTCTTTTTGTTTGCCAGCTTCCCTGCGTCGTATAAAATCTTGAACAAGAGGTAGGGCTGCTTGGAATACACGCAAGCCAGTGAGAGTCATGACTGTTCCAAAGGCTATTTTTGCAACGCCTTGTAAGCCTAGTCCTAGGCGTTCTAGACGGGTGAGACCTTCTTCTGGTGGAAGCTTAGCTTCACCTTCAAGGCCAGGTTCCTCTGAACCTTTTGGTATTTCAGAGCCGCCTTCAGGATCTTCTGGTGGCGGTGGCGGCGGTGCGCCTGCTTCTGTGCCTTTTGGTTCACCTTCAGCTGTTTTTGTACGTGATTTCTTTCCTGTTGTTTTGCTTTTTGCCGCTTCTTCTGCTTGTTTTCGTGCTTCATCTGCTCTCTTTTTTTCTTCTGTCTTTTTTTGTGTCTCTTCCTCTGTTTTTCTTTTTTCTTCTTCTTGTTGTTTTGTTTCTTCAGCGGCCTTTCTTTTTTCTTCTGCTTTTTGCCTTTCTTCTTCTCTTTTTCTTGCTTCCTCGGCAGTCTTTCTTCTTGCTTCCTCTTCCGCCTTCTTTCTCGCCGTCTCTCCGCTTGCTTGCGCTTTTTGTTCTGCTATTTTTCTCTGTCTCCATTGGTAAGGCGTTTCTGTTTTATATCGCGCAACATTTTCAGGAGTATAATCCTCCCCGGCGGCAATGGAAAATTTTATTTTTGCATTTTCTCTTTCACTGAGATTTGCGTTTGTTTCTGCATGACCAATAAAACCACGAATGCGGTTTAAAAATTTTTCAATTTCTGCATCTGTTCCACTTGTGATGAGTTGCTCTATTTTTTTTCTTGCGCGTTCTTTTGCTTGTTGTTCTTTTTTTTCTGTCTCTGTTTTTGCTGCATCCTCTTCTGCCTTTTTCCGTGCTTCATCTGCTCTCTTTTTTTCTTCTGTCTTTTTTTGTGTCTCTTCCTCTGTTTTTCTTTTTTCTTCTTCTTGTTGTTTTGTTTCTTCAGCGGCCTTTCTTTTTTCTTCTTTTTCTGCTGTTTTTTTGGCTGCCTCTGCTCTTCGCGTTGCTTCTTCTGCATCTGCGCGCATACGCGCTGCCTCCTCTTCTGCTTTTCTCTTTCTTTCTGCCTTTGCTTCTGCTTTTTTTGCCTCATCATCAGGAGCTGCTCCCTTCTTTTTTTCCTCAGCTTCTTTTTTTGCTTTATCAAATGCTTCTTGCGCCGCTTGATACGATTTTTCATGCTGTTCTTGCCATGGTTTTTTTTGTTCGGGAGCGGGATCAGAGGAAGAAGTTGCCTTGCCTTCTGCTTTTGAAGTAGGCGATGGAAGTCCTGCAATTAACGTGTCAATTGCAGTATCTTTTTTACGGGCATCAGAAACAAAAAAGGTTACAATTGTTTCTTTTATGCGTTTAGCATTTTCATCCGTTCGTATCCATCTCTGCAAAAGTTCATTGACATTTCCATTGTTCATTGACTTAAGTGATTCTTTAATATTTTTTGGTATACGTTGAGTAACGTCAGATTCATATGCGCCATCTTGTAACGGATAGTGCAAGAAAACAGAATATCCTGTTTTTGGATTATTCCTTACAATAAAAATTGGCTGAATATCATTTCCAGTTTCCGGGTAGATCATTTTTTGTCGAAGGTTTTTTAAAAATTCGCATATTTTTCCTTGTGCGTCAGCAGGAGCGGCCTGTATTTTTGCAAGAGTTTCTGTATCAAAAACAATAAAACCGGCATCAGGAATATGCTGTGTGCCGGCATCTGTTTGCCAAATTGATTCAAAATAAGAATTGCCTGTTTTGGGCTCTGTAACAAGGGCAACGCCTTCAAGAGTGCGAGATGGTTTATGAACGTCTGATTGTTCTTTTTTTGGTTTTGCTAATTCTTTTTCTAATTCCGCAATAACTTCTTCTCCATATTTTTCCGTAAGGGCATCCAATTGTTCTTGGATGGAAAAGCCCTTTTTAAGATCGGGATCTGCATAGCTTTCTGCTTTCATTCGGTCGGTTCGTATTTTTCCCCATAATCTTCTTATAAGTGCCTGTGAGACAGTTGATGATTCTTGTTCAGAAGGCTCTCCTCCTATTGGCTCGCTTTTTTTTGACATAAAAAAGAATATTACGCACTCAGTATATATATTTTAGCATAAAAAATGATGAGCGTAAAGAAAAAATGCCCGTTCGATTCCCTCTTCATCTTAAAAAAAGAAAACGTCATCATAAGATGCCGTCTTCTTTTTTGGACCTGAGGGGAATTCCGCAGTCGCTTCATCTACCAGATGAAGCTTCTTTGCCCTGGGCATACTCGGAGTGCCACTGGCACTCCTCGCTCGCTCCTTTGCTTCCTGCGGCTATGCCTTG
>Ga0172368_10004054_pt1 | contig 17237 bp, 25 predicted proteins | sample Lak11m_FD_114540 | JGI IMG/M metagenome (GOLD analysis project Ga0172368, IMG submission 114540) | Freshwater microbial communities from Kabuno Bay, South-Kivu, Congo - kab_022012_11m | ecosystem: Environmental > Aquatic > Freshwater > Lake | place: Democratic Republic of the Congo: South-Kivu...
CCAAATTAGCGAAGCGATTACTTGGCTCCATTCTTACCGTCAAAGAACAATTTATTATTCCCGCTTTGGCTGCTTAATTTCTTTGCCTTTTTGCGCAGAATATTTTTACTAACTATCTAATTACCAATTCCTAATTCTACGGAGTATTTCTATAAATCATTCTCGGGAACGGAATAGTTTCCCGGAGATGATCAAGTCCGCAAATCCAGGTAACCGTCCTTTCTAATCCAAGCCCAAAGCCCGCATGAGGAACAGAACCGAAGCGTCGCAAATCCAAATACCACTCAAAAGCACTTTGCGGTAGATTGTGCTCTTTAATTCTTGAAAGAAGCAGATCGAGATCATCTTCTCTTTGGCTACCGCCGATAATTTCTCCATATCCTTCGGGCGCAAGCACATCAACGGCTAAAGCTAATTTTGGATTTTCCGGATCGCGTTTCATGTAAAAGGCTTTTACTTCGGAAGGATAACGATGAACCATCACGGGTCTATCATATTGGCTTGAAACAATTGTTTCATCCGCAGCGCCAAGATCATTTCCATATTCAAATTCAACACCGTTCTTTTTCAAAATCTCGACCGCTTCATCGTAAGAAATTCTCGGGAAAGGTCTTTTCACATTTTGAAGTTTGGTTGTATCGCGCTCCAGCGTTTTTAATTCTTCAGCTCTATCGGTTAAAACAGACTGCACAATGTACTCTAAAAACTCTTCGGCTAAATCCATATCGTCATTCAAATCGGCAAAAGCCACTTCCGGTTCCACCATCCAGAATTCCGTTAGGTGTCTGCGTGTTTTAGATTTTTCTGCGCGGAATGTTGGACCAAACGTATAAACTTTTCCCAATGCAAGAGCACCGGCTTCGGCGTAAAGCTGTCCCGACTGTGTTAAATAGGCTTTTCCCAGATCAAAATATTCTGTTTCAAATAACGTCGAAGTTCCTTCGCAAGCGGCGGGAGTTAAAATCGGCGCGTCCATCAATGTAAAACCTTTGTTATCGAAAAAGTCACGGATCGCTTTTACAATTCTGTGGCGGATTTTCATGATGGCAACCTGCCTGCTTGAGCGGAGCCACAGATGCCGGTTATCCATTAAAAATTCTATCCCGTGATCTTTGGGAGTTATCGGGTACTCGTGAGTTTCATGAAGGATGTTGAGATTAACCGCGTCAAGTTCGTACCCGCCAACGGCGCGGGGTTCGGCTTTCACTTTTCCTGTTACTTCAATAGCGGATTCTTGTCCGATTCTATCGCAAAGTTCAAAGACTTCCGGTGTAACGTTTCCTTTAAAATAGACACATTGTAAATAGCCGGAACCGTCTCGAAGAACTAAAAATCTTAATTTTCCGCTTGAGCGTTTGTGGTATAGCCAGCCCTGAATGGTGATTTCTTGCCCGACATATTTTGCGAGTTCACTGATGTATATTTTCTGCATTGATCCGGTAGATTTTTCTGAATTTTTGTTCCAAATATAGGAAATGTTTTATTAAGCTAAAAAGAGAGAAGCGAAATTGTAAGTGTTCTTTTCAAAAAATTTTCCACTCAAAACAATCAAAGGAAGATTAAAAAAAATTAATATCCGTTTAAGGTTCACTTAAGGTTGGCGGGGTAAGTTTCACTTGTAAATTTTCATAAACAAAAAGAAAGGTTCTAACGATGAAACGTTTATTTGCATTCGTGATCGCAGTTGTATTCACATTCTCAATGATTTCTTTTGCTCAAGACGCTCCCAAAGCTGTTAAGACTGCAAAAGCGAAAGTAGTAAAGAAAGCTGAAGTAAAAGAAGAAGCTGCTAAAAAAGAAGTGGTAAAAGAAGCTAAAGCCGCTCCGGAAAAAGCTGTTAAACATCACAAAGCTAAAAAAGAAGCTAAGAAACCGGAATCCAAATAATTCAATAATGAAATGTAAAAGGAGAGTTTATTAACTCTCCTTTTTTTATTTTAAATCCATGAAAATTCTACTTATTGAAGATGAGAAAAAGGTAGCCGCCTTTATTAAAAAAGGATTGGAAGAAGAATTCTTTACCGTTGACGTTGCGTATGACGGCAAGGAAGGATTTAACCTTGCCGGCGTTGAAACATACGATGTTATTATTTCCGATATCATGCTTCCGCTGCTCGACGGCATTCAATTAACTCACACTCTTCGTGAAAAGAAAATAACTACGCCGATTCTTCTCTTAACCGTTAAAGACGCCGTAAAAGATAAAGTTGCCGGATTAGACGCCGGCGCCGATGATTACTTAACCAAACCGTTTGCCTTTGAAGAACTTTTAGCGCGCGTGAGAGCGTTGGCAAGAAGAAGTGAAGGAAATCTTTCTTCTTTATTGGGTATTGCCGATTTGCAGCTTGATCAAAAATCCCATAAAGTACTTCGCGGCGAAAAAGAAATTTTCCTAACACAAAAAGAATATGCTATTCTTGAATTGCTTCTCTTAAATAAAAATAGTATCGTATCAAGAACAAGACTGATTGAAAATATTTACGATTACCACTTTGATACCGGCTCGAATGTTATTGAAGTTTACATCAACAAACTCCGGGCAAAAATAGAAATTGATGGCGCTCCGCAACTTATCCATACTATCCGGGGTTCGGGGTATATGATTAAAGACCTGTCGGTATGAAACGCTCCTTATCATCTCTTAAAAAATTTATTTCTACAACAAGGTTTAAAACCACCCTTTGGTATGTTTTTGTTTTTACACTTCTTGAGTTGCTGCTCGGGTTGGGCGTCTATTTTTATCTCTATAAAAATTTAAGCGAAAGTCTGGATGCTTCACTCAAAGGTCAGGCGAACGCAATAAAAAATGTTGTAATTGAAAAACATATTGACATTGAATCGTTTACTCCCGATTCCGTTTTTGCCAGCGAAGAAGATTTGATGTGGACAATTATTTACGACGCCGTTGCCATGAATCGCCGGAACACGTTCATTCAAATTTCTTTTGGAGAAAAAATACTTTTCAAATCTGCAAACTTATACCAGTACCAATTTTCATTTGAAGAGATAAAAGCGAAGCTGAGGCTGTTTGATTTTTCGGATACAACGTTAAGCGATATGCCGATCCGGTGCGCAGTGGCAAACGAAAACAAATATCAAATTGTGGTCGCGTTTCCCAAAGAACATATCAGTCAAACACTCGATAGTTTAAAAAATTTATATTTTATTTTAGCGCCAATTTTTCTGCTCATTTCAATTTTGGGCGGCGCAATAATTTCAACACGCGCTCTTTCGAGAATCGACAGCATCATAAAAAAAACAGAAGAGATTACCGCACAAAATCTTGACTTGCAAATTGCCGGCGGCGAATACCATGATGAATACGGCAGATTAGTGCGAACGATGAACAACATGATTGAGCGGATTAAACGTTCGGTTGATTATATGAATCAATTTTCTCTTTCAGCGGCGCACGAATTAAAAACTCCGCTCACCATCCTCCGCGGAGAAATTGAAGTCACTCTGAAATCAACAAAAACTCCGGAAGCCTATAAAGAAGTTTTGGAAAGTAATTATCAAGAAACGCTTCGGTTGATAAAGATTGTTGACAACCTTTTCTTTATTGCAAGAGTGGATCATTCCACCGTTCAATTAAATAAAACCGAAGTTGCTGCAAAACCATTTTTAACTCAGATTTTGCAGAATCTAAAAATGCTGGGGGAAGAAAAAAATATCTCGTTAGCCCTTGAGTGCAGCGATGAGATAAATTTAATTATCGATACGGAAATGATGCGACAAGTTATCGGCAATTTAGTTGATAACGCAATTAAGTATGGCGATGAAAACCAAACTATCAAGATAAGCTGCACGGAAAAGGAGCACAGTGTTGGTATCTCCGTGAGCAATAAAGGCGAAGGGATTCCACAGGAAGAATTACCGCTAATTTTTAACCGTTTCTATCGTGTTGAAAATTCACGGAATAGAAAAACCGGCGGTATCGGGCTTGGACTTTCAGTTGCAAAATCTATTGTTGATTGGCATAAAGGAGAAATTTCAGTTACATCTTTTCCGAACGGACTTACAACTTTTACTATCGCACTTCAGAGCAAATAATTCCTAATTCTTTCCAATCATCTTATTTAGAATGGCTTATAATTTCTTTCGGATATTTATCGGCAATCAACTGCAAATTAATTCCGTGTTCCAAATATGCTTTAAGCCCATCCAACACCGTTGTAAAACCGCCGGTTGAATCTTTAATAACTTCCAACAAAGCATCGCCGGTTTTATCAAAGCCAAATTCCTTAGCAATAACATACGTTGAAGCGGCGTTATGCAGCGGCTTAAATGTTAGTTCAACTGTTGTCGGCGGGGAATTCCAATTAAAAAGTATTTTCTCGTTATACACAATTTCTTTTACCGTAACCGTTATTGAGATATGATACATCTCCCATTCCCAAATCACTTCTTTGGTTTCTTCAAGTTTGCCGCTGCCGTTAGTAAACCAAAAATTTTTAGTTATCTGCGGATCAACGAACGCTTTAAAAACTTCTTCCACAGGTTTTCTTATCAACATCTGTGCAACCGCACTTTTGGAATTGTTGTTTGACATATTCAATCTCCTCTTTTCATTTAATTGATAACCGATTATCCGAAACGGTATAACGCATCATTGCTCGCTTTTATTGTTGATGGATATTTCGCGTTCAATAACGGAGTTAACTTTGTTTGGCGGCATCGGCAGTATGGTTTCGCTTACAACCAATTCAAACAACGACGCTTTTTGAATCCAGCCCGACGTTAAATCTTTATAAATATCTCCTTTATAATGTGAGCTTCCAACTGTGGTGATATCCATACCCGGCATCGGCGTCATCAACATTTTAAAGGAACTTTCACCGGAATCATAATCAAGCAGCGCACATTGCTTACCGTTTGCGATGGTGAATCCTTTAAGCTCAAGTGTGATCTTTCCATTTTTAAAGTACGAACCTTTTTTAATTGAACTGCCGAGATCAACCGGCGGCTGACTGTAGGAAGCGACATGAACTATTTTTTGTCCGACGGTATGCAAATCTTGAATGCCGTTTCCTCCGGAAGTTTTTTCGGAAAACACATTGCAGATCGCATGAAAATCGATGAAGGCATTGTAAACGTGATAGGTTTTATCGGGCGGAAGCGCTTTACCGTTTGCGTCAGTTAGATTTTCAAATTTGGCATGATTGATTCCTAAAACTTCGCCGCCGTCTTCTGTCTCTGTGGGTGCTGTGTTGAATAAATAAGACCAATTTTTAAGTGATGGAATTTCAACTTCGGGAGCGTTTCCAAACTGAACGGTAAATTTAGTGCAGATATATTCATCGCGATTCACATTTTCTTTTTTTGATGGATTGCATTTCAAAAAAAGGCGAAAAACATCTTCGCCGGTTCGATCACCGTTTAATGCGTAGGTGATAAGCTTTGATTCCATTACCCAGCTTTGAGGCTGTGTTGAATGCTTAACCGCAAGTTCAAACTTTTGATCGGAAATTGATTTACTAAATACTGTCTGCGCTTTTAAGCCCGGCGAAAAAGAAAAAGTAAGCACAAAAAAGATAAAGAATAATTTTCTTTTCATGATTTTCTCCAAAAAAATAATTGAATAACAAATAGTTCTTTTAGCTAATAGTTTTTTCATTCCTACCGAAAATAGCATTAAAGAAATTTGACCAAAACCTATTTATGATGAGCGGCTTTTCTTAACTTTTCAATGTCTAGTTTTTTCATTTCCATCATAGCAGCAAAAGCTCTGTTCGATTTTTCAGGATCGGAATTGCCTAAAAGTTTTTCTAGTTCCGTAAATGGAACAATTTGCCAAGAAAAACCAAACTTATCTTTCAGCCATCCGCATTGCTGCGCCTCGGGGTCACCGCCTTCGGAGAGTTTTTCCCAAAAGTAATCTATGTCGTTCTGAGATTCGCAATTAACTACAAACGATATTGCTTCGGTAAATGTAAAATTATGTGAGTGAGCGCTATCCATAGCCGCAAAGATTTGATCTTCAAGTTTGAAATCCATAAATGCGATGGTTCCTTCCTCATCAGGTTCTTGGTTTGCAGCGTAGCGAAAGGCATTTAAAATTTTTGATTTGCCGAAAATTGATTTATAAAAATTAGCTGCTTCTTCTGCTCTGCCGCAGACTTTGCCTACAAACAATAATGACGGAACAATTTTTTGTTCTATCGCACCGGCGGAAACAATTATTTGCCAAGACACACCGTATTTATCTTGAATCCATCCGTACTTTTCGCTGAAATGATATTTATCAAGCGGCATTAGAGCAGTACCGCCTTCTGAAAGTTTGTTCCACAGATTTTCTACTTCATCAGCGGTTTTGCAATTCATAAAAAATGAAACCGATGGATTGAATTTGAAAAGCGGTCCGCCGTTCAGCGCAACAAAATCTTGTCCGTAGAGCTGAAACGGCACCGTCATCACCGAGCCCTTTGGTTTTCCCGCAACTTCAGCGCCTGCTTCGGAGTAATGTGTTGATTCACCGCCATATGAGTTCTTGAAAACCGATTTATAAAATTCAACCGCCTCTTCGGCTTGATTATCAAACCATAAAAATGGAGTTATCTTTTGCATCTGTCTATCCTCCTATGTTTTTGTAATGAAGTGCGACTACGCCGCTTTTAAATATCTTCGTCTCTGTTAGTTCAATCTGGTTACTGATTTCTAAACCTTCAAATAATCGTTTCCCTTTTCCGGCAATAATCGGATGGATTAAAATCCAGTATTCGTCAATCAAATTATGCCGCATCAATTGCTGAAATATGCTGATGCTTCCGGCGGAAATATAATTGCCCGGCTGCTTTTTCAATTTCAAAACTTCTTCAACCAAATTGCCGAGCTCGATTCTCGAATTGTTCCATTCTGCTTTCTGAAGTGTCTGCGAGAAAACGATCTTTGGCAGTGCATTGAATTTACGCGCAAAATCTTTCTCGCTTCGCTCTGCTTCAGGATCTTTTTCCACATTAGGCCAGTGACTTTCCATTAGCTGATAGGTGGTTCTTCCGAACAAAATAATATCTATAGAGTTTAAAAATCCGGTAAAAAAATCTTGCAGCTCGTCATCTACAATACCGGAAGTGTGATCGGCATAACCGTCTAAAGTAACATTTATTGCAAAAATTACTTTTCTCATTTTGTTTTTTCTTTCTTAATTAAAAAGAGTAATCAAATCTCAGAGCGGTTTGTAGCAAAGTAAAACTACGCCGCTCGTAATTATTTTCGACTTTGTTAATTTCAAATCAAGTTTATTTTCTAAGCCTTTGAACATAGTTGTACCTTTGCCAATAGCTACAGGGTCAATCATAATTTGATACTCGTCAATCAATCCGGCATCTGCAAATTGAGTTACTATGCTGCCGCTGCCAAGAATCACCATATCCAAACCCTTTAACTTCTTCATACGTTTCATTTCTTCCACAACGTCTCCGCCAATTACCTTTGTATTCTTCCATTCCGCTTTTGTTAGTGTATTGGAAAAAACAATTTTCTGCGAACGGTTCATTCCTTTCGCGGTTTCGGGAAATTGTTCTGCCGCCATTTCCGTCGGCCAGAAGTTGTACATCATTTCATAAGTTCTTCTTCCGAAAAGAAGAATGCCTTCTTCCTTCAGCGAATCATCTGAAAATTTATTTTCTTCTCCGCCATGTCTGTGCCAACTTATGTCATGATTCGAACCTTCATAGAATCCGTTAAGTGTTACAAAGTTGAATACGTTTAACTTTCTCATATCGTTTTTTCTTCCTTTGGTTTTTCTAACTATCTCGGTTCGAAATGGTTAACGACAATTCCGCAACCGAATTTTGTACTGTTGACGAGATTAAGTTTAAGATTGCTTTCAAGCGTGTTAAATATTCCCAACCCTTTTCCTATTGCCGCCGGATTTATAAAGAGATGGTATTCATCAATCAAATTATTTTTTATTAGAGATGATACGAATGATGCACCGCCATAAACGATGATATCTCTCCCTTTTTTGTTCTTCAGCATATTAACCTTTTCAGCCAAATCACCTTTTGCAAGCGAGGTGTTTGCCCACGTATGATTTTCAAGCGTTTTGGTGAAAACGATTTTCGGTTTTCCCACCATTTTATAAGCAAAAGAATAATCGGGATCCTCAGATTTGATGCCGTTCCAATGAGGAATAAATCCCTCGCCAACTTTCTTCCCAGAAGAATTGTATCAACGGAATCTGTTAACTCTCCTACATACTTTTTTATGTCATCACCCCAATTCATACTCATCCAATCCATTTCACCGTTGAGACCAGCGACAAATCCGTCAACAGTTAACTGCATTTGCAATTTTAGTTTTCTCACTTTCATCTTAACCTCCCATAGCGCCCGTCTTAACTTCCCCGGCCCGCTTGTAGTAGGCAAAAATGACTCCGGTTGTTGTGACCGAACTCTCTGTTAATGTAAATGCTGCCGGAATCGAGCCAATGTCAAACAGTTTTTTCCCCTGACCAAGAGTCAATGGGTAAATTTTGAGCCAGAGTTCGTCCACTAAATCATTCTTAAGTAATAACTGAACAAGCTTAGCGCTGCCCCAAACTTTAATGTCAGAACCATCGGAATTTTTTAGCTTTTTAATGTCTGCCAAACTTTTGAGGAAAACGGAGTTTTTCCACTCAGACTTTTCCATGGTCTCTGACAGGACGTACTTTGTAACATCATTGATACCCAGCCAAAAGTCTGCATGTTCAGGCCAGTAACCGGCAAAAATCTCAAATGTTTTTCTACCCAAAAGAAGATCAGCAGGTTTCATCTGTTTTTCCATTGCCTTACGACTAACATGGTCTGGATAAGGTGCACTCCATCCGCCGTATTTGAACCCCTCGGCCGTATCTTCCTTTGATCCGCCCGGCGCCTGCATCACTCCGTCGAGAGTTATAAACTCTATAACGACTATTTTTCTCATAATTATTTCTCCTTTATTTACTGGTGAAAATATTCATTTGTCTCTGAGGTGCATCTTTTCTGGTTGACACTATATAGTCGTGAGGCAAAACCTGAAATCGACATACTTCATTTTCTTTACCCTCCAACAGTACCTGTCTTAACTTCTCCGGCTCGCTTGTAATGGGCAGCGATCACTCCGCTTTGTGTAACAGAACTCTCTAGTAGTGTGAATGCCGCCGGAATTGTACCGCCGTCGAGCAGCTTGTTTCCAGTGCCGAGCGTTATCGGATGAATGAGAAGCCAGAGTTCATCTACTAGATCATGTTTGAGCAGTGTCTGGACCAAATTACCACTGCCATGAACATTGAGGTTAGAACCTTCTGAATTTTTGAGCTTTTTAATATCATCTACGCTGTCAAGGAAAATTGAATTCTTCCAACCTACCTGTCCGGCAGGCAAGTTTGATTTTTTTAGGGTGCTACTCATAACGTACTTTGTGGCATCATTAATGCCAGGCCAGATGTCTTCATGCTCAGGCCAGAAGGAAGCAAAAATCTCAAAGGTTTTTCTGCCCAAAAGAAGATCGCCAATAGGGTGCTTTTGTTTTTCCGTGATCTTATCAAGAGCTTCATCGTAATACGGGGCGCACCAACCGCCATATTTAAAACCCTCCTCGGGTCCGCCGGCAGCTTGCATAACTCCATCTAATGTAATGAATGACCCAACAATTATTTTTCTCATTGTATTTCACTCCTTTTTTAAATGCTTCTTCAAATTGGTTTTGTTACTAAACATTGTCATATAGTTTTCCAAACAAATGTTAGCGGTTCGTTGTTATTATCTGTCCACTGTGTAATTCAGTTCAGTTACCCCGCAAGTAAATTGTTGAGTAGTCAATAGGTTTAGTTTTATTTTGTCTTTGATATCAACAAACAAAGGAATGCCTCGTCCAAGAATAATTGGATTAACAAATAGCCAGTAGCCGTCAATTAAGTTCAGTTGAATAAGTGAGTGTGTTGCTGTCGGGCTACCAAAAAGCAAAATCTCTTTACTCCCACTCCCGCCTGATGCGGGACGGGATTGTTTTATTTCATTTATTCTATTCGAAAGGTTGTTGCTGATAATTTTTGTGTTAGTTAGTCCTGCCTGTCCGGCAGGCATGCCCGAGTCTTTCATTGTTTTTGATAAAACAACTTTGTGAACTTTGCTATACCACTTTGAATGTTCAATATCGTGTTTGGTCGCTGTCGGTTTGTCTGCTGCAGTAGGCCAGTAATTTTCCATCATCTGATAAGTTACTCGTCCATATAATGCAGTGTCACCTTCGCTAATCCGCTTTCCGACATAATCAAAAATTTCCTCATCAACTTTAATCCAGTCCATTTCTCCGTTTGGTCCCGCTACAAAGCCGTCAAGCGATATGTGCATAAATGAAATTATTTTTCTCATTGTATTTCAACTCCTCTTTTTTTTATTATTTAAAACGCTTCTTCAAAATTGGTTTTGTTACTAAACATTGTACATAGTCTTCCAAACAAAATATCATTGTGCTTTCTCCATCTGTTCGATGGCAATCCATCCTTCCGGTGTGATGCCCATAATCTCTGTAGCAATGCCCAGCGTTTGGTACGTATCGAAGAATACCATTCGTGCAATTGGATGATCTACTTCACTGATGATTTCATAATCTTCGCGAAGCTTAGTGGTCACCCGATCGAAATCAGTAACCGGCAAACGAAAAGCAACATGCTGTATACCGCCTGCGGGATATTTTGTAAGATAATCATGAAACATACTTTTGCCGGAAACAGGCTGGACGATCTCGATGAAAGTACCGCCGTTATATGTCTGCGTGGTCAGCCATTCGCCGGCTACAACCTTGCCAAAATAAGTCATACCTAAATCCTGTGCAGACATACGTTCCGATTGAGGAAAGCCTGCAATCCCCAATGTGATTGTAAGGAATTTTACAGCGGTGTGAATATCCGGAACCACCCAACATATTTGCGCTAATTCAAGTTTGGCAATAGTGTTGTTAATTTTGTTCAATACCTTTCTTCTCCTTAACGAGTTTCTGCAGAGGTACGACTTTTTTGTAACCGCAGTTGGTAAAGTTTTCCGCCGATCAATGCAAACGGAACACTCAACACAACACCGCCGATGTTATACCACGCTGCAACTAAATTCCACATTGCAATTGTACCGATTAACCAGACAATCGACGCGATGATACCGGAAATCAACACGGCTGTTTCTGCTTTCTCTTTAGCCAGCATTGCAGTTATGTATGCGCTGCCTATTTGATAAACCGCGCGATAACTAAACGCAATTATCAGCAAACCGGTTTCAAAAAACGGTTGCCCTGCCGGTGGGAAAATGCCGGTTGAATGAAAAAAAATATCGGTAACGATTGAGAGCGCCGCGCCGACAATCCATCCAACAAAAATTGAAAAAATTATTCTTTTCATTTTGTTTCCTTAAAATTGCGACTGAGTGATTTTGAAAAAATCTACCAGTCGCGTGTAATGTTATTTTACAGCAGACTTAATTTTTTTAATTGTTTCTGCACCATAGTAGTTGCAACCGGCTTTAACCAAATCCGGTTTGAGATCGAGCGACTTGATTGTTTTTGCAACTACTCCACCGGATATCCCGAGTTGGACTGCAATCTTGCCTGCCGTCAATAAATCTGTTTTTTCCTTTGCCATTTTTTACTCCTTAGATTTTTTGAAATATGTTAAGAAAATGATTTACCATTCTTTGTTAAATCCACTCGAATAATTTCAATTGCTTTTGGTCCCATGCCGTGTAATTTTAAAAGGTATTCGTCACTAACTTTTGTTAGATCATCAAGACAAGTAAATCCCGCAGATGCAAGCGCGCGGAGCGCAGGCTGCGATACACTTTTGGGAAAATTCTTTTTGATCGGTTCAGTAAGTTTTATTGCTTCCATTCGCTTCTCTTGATTGACGGTAAGCTCACAAATATTTTTCACTTTCTTCAAATCAATTCACCTTCCTCTTTTTTTCTTTTTTCTCCTTTGCCAGTTCCAAATCTTTTTGCACTCTGTATTTTACAATCTTCACTATTAAACCAAAAGGCAAAGGTTTGTTAATTGGAAATTGTACCGCTCCTTTTGACCATTTATATTTCGAAAACAAGAATTTAAAATGTTCGATAGCTGCCGTGCCGGGATAAAAACCAATATGCTCTTTGTAAGCCGCATACCAAACAAGGATCCTGTTAATCTTTAACGCCGGCATATTGTAGCTAATCACCTCTTCGGCAGAAGGAGCTGTATTCTTCAATCTCATTTGCATTTCGCGAAGAATCTTTCTTGAGTCTGCCGGCGAAGCGGCGATATATTCATTTACCGTTTTAAATTTTGTTCTTCCAGCCACTATTATTTCCTCAACTAATTTTCTAAATGAAGATTAATTTTATGATACGAGAGATACGAAGTTACAAGTATAGCGATAGCGATAATCGGTAAAAATATTTGCAAGCTGAATCCGTCAACTGCCCAGTGACTAATGCATGCAAAAATAAAATCGAATGCAAAACCGGCATAAGCCCACTCTTTAATTCGTCTTGGTATTTGCGGAATAATGAGAGCAAGTACACCAAACACTTTAAAAACGACAAGTGCATTTCCAAAATATGCCGGGTAACCGAGATGGCGAATACCTTCTTTTGCCAATTCCGACTGAAAGGTTAACACCGGCATTACACCTTCGAAAAGAAAAATGAATCCGGTTGTTGCCCAAAAAATTATTTTTGTTTTTTTCATTTTTTCAACCTTGCTTATTGTAACTGATCATCCAATTAATGCCGAACTTATCTGCAAAAGCGCCGTAGTAATCTCCCCAAAACTGATCAGCCATCGGCATTTGAACATTGCCGCCGGCGGACAATCCGTTAAACAATTTATCTGCTTCATCCCTGCTGTCTGTATGAATTGCGATGTGAATATTGTTACCAACCTTAAGACTAAATCCCATCGATTCCGGTGCGTCAGTTCCCATTAAAACATTATCGTTACCAAGCGGTAAAGCAACATGCATAATTTGATTTTGGACGTCGGCGGGAATATTTCCCGCATCCGGAGTATCTTTGAAACGCATCAGCATTCTAAATTCTCCGCCGAAGACAGACTTGTAAAAGTTAAATGCTTCTTCGGTGTTTCCGCTGAAGTTTAAGTACGGATTAATTTGTTTCATAACGAGCGCCTTTCATTTTATGATTTTTTGTTTTTATAGTAAAGTAGAACATTGCCGGAATCGAACGTTTTTGTTTTTAAAAGTTTGAGGTCCATTCTTTCATTCAATCCTTTAAAGAATGAATTGCCCTTGCCTAACGCAACCGGATTGATGAGCAAGCGAAACTCGTCAATCAAACCATTTGCGTTTAGGAATGATGAAAGTTCTCCGCTGCCGAATATAAAAATATCTTCGCCGTACAGTTGTTTTAGTTTCAAAATTTCTTTTACGATATTTTTCTTGATAAGCTTTGTGTTATTCCATTCGGCTTTATCCAGCGTTTTTGAAACAACAATTTTTTGAATGCTGTTCATCCTTTTGGCAATAGCGGGATCGCCGGTAATTGCCTGCTCGGTGGGCCACCAGTTTGCCATGTGCCGGTACGTCACTCTTCCAAAGAGAAGTAAATCGGTTGAACATAATTGCGCCGCTGCAAATTCATGAAATTCTTCATCAACATTAAACCAATCTATTTCTCTGTTGGTACCCTCAAAAAATCCGTCTAACGTTAGTAAATTAAAAACGACTACCTTTCTCATTTTTTTACCATGAATTTTCTAAGAATTTAATTTTTTGATGTGTTTTTTAATTGATGAGGTTGTTTCTGCAAAAGGTATTTTCTCCGAAGCGAGCCTTACCATGCAGCGAACGTCATTTTGCCCCGGATACATTTCTACGCATTCGCCCTGTGAATCTATTTTGGGATCAGTAAGCAATTCATGGAATGCGCTTACTATCTCCGAGCTATTTATTTGAAAATCGTGAACCATAATGCTAATGTACTCACCATTCTTAATTACAAATTTTTCACAGCCAAATTTCTCTGCTTCACCGTCGAACAATTCCTCAACTGCCGCTTTATACACGATCTCTCCTTTTCGATTTGGAGAAGAAATTCCAAAAAATTTTCTTCCATCATCGGAAGGCAGTAAATCACGTAACGTTTGATGCGCTTCCGAAATTCCTTCCGGAAATGACATTGCCGTAATGCAGAAAACAGTAATATTATTACCTAACAAATATTTTTCCATAAACATTCCCTAAAAAATTCTTGGACAAACATAATGTCAAAAACAGTAATCGGTAGCCGGTAAATACGACAAAAGAAAGGGTTGATTGCGACAATTTTCTTTTTTAAGTTTGAACCATGAAACATATTTCGATTTTAATACCTAAAAGAGCCAGACTGAGCAGCATTGAAATTCCACGACAGGCTTTTTCCGAAGTGAATGAAATTCTCATCTCGATGGGAAAAGAAGCTTTGTTTACCGTGCAGATGATTGGGCAAACGCCAGAAGTAAAATTAACTTCCGGTTTGTACACAGTGTCTCCGGACATTCTATTAAAAGATCTAAAAAAAACCGATCTGGTAATCGTTCCCGCTATGGAAGGAAATCTGAAAGAAGCCATAGCTGAAAACTTAAGCTTTATTCCGTGGATAATTGAACAGTATAAAAGCGGAGCTGAAGTGGCAAGTTTATGTGTCGGAGCTTTTTTGCTTGCGGCAACCGGATTGTTACGTGGAAAGCAGTGTTCAACGCACTGGAGAGCCGCAAACGATTTTAAGAAATCATTCCCCGAAGTGAACCTTGTAGTTGATAAAATAATGACCGATGACCATGGGATTTATTCCAGCGGCGGCGCTTTTTCTTCATCAAACTTGATCTTGTATCTAATCGAAAAATATGCCGGAAGAGAAGTTGCCGTCCGGTGTTCAAAACTTTTTCAAATTGAAATTGAACGCGGGTCGCAATCCCCTTTTATTATTTTCTCCGGACAAAAAGATCACGCTGATGATGTAATTAAAAACGTGCAGGAATTTATCGAACAAAATTTTAGCGATAGAATTACCGTCGATCAACTCTCGGATAAATTTGGTATTAGCCGCAGAACGTTTGAGAGAAGGTTCAAAGCAGCAACTTTCAATTCGGTTGTTGAATATACGCAGCGTGTAAAAATTGAAGCTGCAAAAAAGCAGCTTGAGTTCGGCAGAAAAACAGTGAATGAGATTATGTACGAAGTGGGTTATACGGATATTAAAGCTTTCAGAACAGTCTTCAATAAAATTACCGGAATGTCTCCAATTGAATATCGCAATAGATATAACACGGTAACGGCGTTTTAGCGGCAATACGCTATAAACGTCGTTGCGCGTTCTTATTAAATTCTTAATCGCTCTCGCTATTTACACGCACATTCATTTTTGCTTGCTGGGTTCTCCTACCGATAACTTGCCTTAGCGGGTGAGCACAAAAGGTGGTGTCTCCATAATAGAAATAATGTTCGCACTGAGGTTTTTCAACATTACATTGGAAAACCGTATTTGTAACAACCTCTTTTGAACAACACTTCTGTAAGTAGGTTTCCTTTTTTGCTCGCAATTCAAATTCTGATAGCTCCATGACAACTCCTTTTATCAGGGATAAGTAATTTTATTTTTGGTTATTTAATTAATTAAACATGCTTAATAAAATTTTCTGACTGCGGAATGAATTTATAAAATAGTTTTAGGAATAAATAGTAGGGAAATCCCTAATAATGAGTAGGGAAACCCCTAAAAATGAGTAGGGGAATCCCTACTAAACTGTAGGGATTTCCCTACTGTTTTTATTTGGAATTAGTTGCTGAGCATGGGAGAAAGATATTTCCGACGAATTTAATCGAAAATCGCTTCTTTTTTTGAGGATGTCTGGAAATAGAAAACCATCCTTGTTACAGGATGGTTTTTCAAATTGAATAAATGATAACCAGGTTAAAAATAAAGGTGATGCATCAACTACCGTCTTCGTTCCTTTGGTTTATCACCGCCTCCGCGGTTTGATGATCCGCGTGAAGGAGCTGCATCCCGTCTCTCGGAAGTTCTGCCGATATTTGGAGCAGGTCTTTCTGTAGTGCGATTTTCCCTTGGAGTTTGGACTTCTCTATTTCTTTCTACCGGTTTCTGAACGCTCTCCTTTTCCCGAACAGGTTCCCGACTTCTTACTTCTTCTGTCCGATTAGTTCGGTTTTCAGGCTGCGGCTGCATTTGCACTTCTCTTTTTCTTTCAATCGGTTTCTGCTCTTCGGCAGGTTTGCGCATATTTATTTTGTTTTCATCTTCAATAATTCGTTCATTGGTTTTAACTCTATTCCGTTCGTCAATTTTGCCCGGTTGTCTTTCCAACGTATTTCTTCTTTCACCAACTTGAACTTTTGAGGCATCAAGTGAAGAGCGTTTTTCGCCGCGTTCAATTGAGTATTTTCCTTCTCGTGTTTGTCCCGCATCTCGCGGTGTTAGCACTTCAATTCTGTTTCCTCTTTTTATAATTGAATTCTTATCAACCGACTCAACATCTCTTCTCACCAAATCTCTTTGCTCAAGATTTTTCGCTCCACGTTCTCGAACGGTACGGAAATCAACTCCTCTGTTTATTACGCGTTCGCGTTCATATCCGTAATCATTTCTCATTTTAGTGCTTCCGAAAATGCGTTCTTTGTATTGCGAGCCAACGTAATAATCAAAAGCATTATGGTGACCGAAGTGTTTGTAGCGTAAAAAATGCCAGCGCGCAAAAGGTAACGAGAAGTTTATGGAAAAATGAATTCCCGAATGAATATTGAATACAGCGTATGGAGGAAGCGGCGCCCAACCGATATAATCATCGTCATAACGCCATTCAACCCAAGCCGGCGCCCATTGATAATCAGTTACCCAGATCCATCCGTAGTAATCGTCATAATGCCAGCGTCCGTAATGATAAACGATGTGACCGAACGGTTCGTAAGAATCCCAGTACCAGCCGTCGTTCGTCCAGACCCACGTACCGCGTGCGTAAGGTTCCCAATGGCGATTGGTTATTCTCGGTTTCCAGACCACAAGTCCATCGTCAATTTCAACCCAGCTTCCGTACGGAGAAAGATTTGAATAAAAATAGTTGAATCCGATGCCGACTTGATATTTATTTGCTTTGGCTTCTTCATTAAAAAAGAAGAAGGAAAGTATTGCGATACATAAAACTAACTTTTTCATGATACACCTCAAATGTTTCTTGAAATAACTCAATCATCGTGCCGGATAAAATTGAAAGAAAAACAAGATTTTTCAACC